>Ga0314774_1002356_pt1 | contig 10735 bp, 7 predicted proteins | sample MetaGCBIA2018_FD_204515 | JGI IMG/M metagenome (GOLD analysis project Ga0314774, IMG submission 204515) | Cryopeg brine microbial communities from Beaufort Sea near Barrow, Alaska, United States - CBIA 2018 | ecosystem: Environmental > Aquatic > Marine > Coastal | place: USA: Alaska | collected... | reverse complement strand
AAAATACCTGCAATTATACCTCAATGAGTTTGTATACAAGCTCAATAGAAGGTATTTTGGGGACAAACTATTTGGGAGGTTAGTAATAGCGAGCATTACAGCAAGTGGGAATTAAACGGATATACAGTTAATAATACTTATTTTAACAGAATAAATCTTAAAACTGGTATTTTTTTGTAAATTTGAGTTTCATCATCAAAAACCAATCATGACCAAAAAAAAACTAGCCTTTATAGTTGGTGCAGTAAGTATCTTAATTATCATATTCACATTTTATAATCAAACTTCCAGCGAAGATATTTCTATTACTGCTAAAGTAACAAAGGGTACTTTTGTAAATGAGGTTTATATATCAGGTGAAGCTCAATCTACAAGTTCTAAAGAAATTAATGGTCCAAGCAATACAAGACGTTTTGGACTTTATAATATAAAAATTCAAGATTTAGTACCCGAAGGCACTATTGTTAAAGAAGGGGAATATATAGGAAAACTTGATGTTTCTGAAATAAATGGAAAAATTTTAGATTTTGAAATAAATCTTGAAAATGTACAATCTCAGTACATAACGCAACAACTTGATACCACTTTGTCTTTAAAACAAGAGCGTAATGGCATTAAAGACTTGTTATTTAATATTGAAGAAGATAAATTGGAGTTACAACGCTCTGCTTATGAATCTCCAGCTACAATAAGGTCATTAGAAATTAAGATTGAAAAAACCAAACGTGATTTAAAAGAAAAAAAAGCCGATTATTCTATAAAAAAGAGACAAGCAGATGCCAGAATGATTCAAGTTGGTAACCAGGTGTTAAAAACAGAAAATCAAATTGAAGAATTAACAGAATTGCAAAAAGCATTTACCATTTATTCTGATGATGGTGGTATGGTCACCTATATTAAAGAACGAAATGGCACTAAAAAGAAAGTAGGATCAATGATTTCACCTTGGGATCCTGCAATTGCAAGTTTGCCGGATTTATCTAAAATGGAGTCTAAAACTTATAGCAATGAAGTTGATATAAGAAAAATAAAAAAAGGTTTAAAAGCTACCATTGGTTTTGATGCATTTCCAAATATTGAATTAGAAGGTGAAGTTACTGATGTTGCTAATATTGGTGAAAGTAAATCTGGATCGGATATTAAAGTTTTTCAGATTTTAATTAAGCTGAATGAAACCAATAAAAATATTAGACCAGGCATGACAACATCTAATAGAATTTTAATAAACCAAAAAGAAGATGTTTTAATTGCGCCACTCGAAGCCATATTCTCTCAAGATTCAATTAGTTATGCGTATGTAAAATCTGGATATTCTATTGAAAAAAAACAAGTAGAATTAGGACTCACTAACAACGACCAGGTTATTATAAATAATGGCTTAGAAGAAAACGATATTGTTTATTTAAATAAACCTGAGGATATGGATGATAAAAGTATAACACTATTAAAATAAAATATGATAGACGAAATACTTTTAGAAAAAATAAAGTCTAATTTTAGTGAAGCATTTTGGTTTATTAAAACCAATAAAGTTAGAACCTTTTTAACAGCATTAGGTATTATTTTTGGCGTTGCCTCTGTAATAACGATGCTGGCTATTGGAAATGGAGCTGAAAAAGAAATCTTAGCACAACTGGAATTAGTTGGGGTAAACAATATTGTTATTACACCTATTATAGACGAGGGCGATAGTGAAACTGATGAAAATGAAGGAGAAAACAAAGGAGGGAATCGTTTTTCTAAAGGTCTTGATATTCTAGATGCCAAGAGTATAAAAAAGCATATTCCTAGTGTAAAACTTGTTAGTACAGAAATTGTTTTAGATACCTACATTATTAATAATGGAAAACAAAATCCAGTTAAACTAGTAGGAGTTTCCAATGCTTTTTTTGAGTCATCAAATATTAGCATAGAAAACGGAAAAAACTTTTCACAATACCAGCATACAAACTCATTACCAGTTTGTATTATTGGTAAAAAGGTAGAAAAAAAATTATTTACTGGGGAAAGCGCTTTAGGTAAACACGTAAAAGTTAAAGATGTGTGGCTTGAAGTTGTAGGTATTATTGAGGAAAAATTAATCTCAGAAAAGGCACAAGAAAATTTAGGGATTAGGGATGTAAATCAAGATGTATATGTGCCTATAAAGACATTTTTAATTCGTTACAAAAACCGAAAAACAAATAGTGAAATCGGTAGCTCGTCAGGGAGCAACCAAAGTGGTCCTAAAGAAAGGAATCCAAGAGGTAATTATCACCAAATAGATAAGTTAACTGTACAAGTTAAGAAATCTAATGAGCTAAAATCGACTGCAGAGGTTTTAAGTAAGATGCTGAAACGAAGACATAATGATCTTTTAGATTTTGAAATTTCAATTCCTATACAACTGCTTAAACAGCAACAAAAAACTAAACAAATATTTAATATTGTCTTAAGCTTAATTGCTGGTATTTCTTTACTTATAGGAGGTATTGGTATTATGAATATTATGTTAGCTTCAGTATTAGAACGCACCAAGGAAATAGGCATTATGCGAGCTATTGGAGCTACAGAAGGAGATGTGATTTTGCAGTTTCTATCGGAGTCTGTATTAATTAGTGTTGGTGGGGGTATTATTGGTATTTTTCTGGGTGTGTTGTGCGCCTACATAATTGAAATAGTATCTGGAATTGAAACCATACTCACCATAAGTTCAATAACATTATCCTTTCTTATAGCTGTTGCCGTTGGATTGGTATTTGGGATTTTTCCTGCAAAAGCGGCTGCTAATAAAAGACCTATTGAAGCCTTAAGATCTGAATGAAAAAATATGAAAAAAATATTACCCCTTTTAATTATTGGGATGTTTTCAATAATTACATTTTCACAATCAAAAAAAATAACACTTGCAGATGCCATTACCATAGCACAAAAACAGTCGCCAGATTATAAAACTAATTTAAATAGAAATGAGGCTAGTTATTGGCGTTTCAAAAACTACAAAGCACGCTTTTTACCACAACTTAGATTGGATGTAACATTGCCTGAATTTAGTAATTCTACCAAAAGACAAACCAACGATGCCGGACAAGATGTTTTTGTAAAACAAAATCAATTACTATTGGCAGGAGGTTTGTCACTATCTCAAAATGTGCCGTTCACAGGTGGTACTTTCTCACTATATAGCAATTTAGAAAAAGTAGACCTCTATGGCAACACTAATATTACAAACTATTCCGTAGTGCCGTTTTCTATTCGTTATCGTCAAAATTCACTTTTTTATAATAGTTTTAAATGGGATAAAAAAATAGAACCTTTAATTTACGAAGAATCTAAAAGAAATTTTATAGAGAATATGGAACAAATTTCCATAACTACTTGCGTGCGGTACTTTGGTTTATTAAAAGCTCAAATACAGCTAAAATTTTCTCAAAAAAACGTATCAAATAAAGATACCTTATATCAAATTTCGCAAGGTCGTTTTAAAAACGGTAAAATTGCGGAGAGCGAATTGTTACAAATGGAATTGTCACTCTTAAATTCCGAAAATGAAGTAACTACAAATACCATTGACCTAAAACGTACATCACAAGAAATTGCTCGTTATTTAGAATTAGATAGTGAAAATCTGGAATTAAGAATTCCTGAAGAATTAGCTCTTTTTGATGTAGATGTAAAAAAAGCTATTGCAGAAGCGCGATCCAACAGAAAAGCAGTTATTGAATTTAGAAGGAAAAGACTCCAGGCCGAAAATAATTTGGCAAGAGCTAAAGGAAATAACAAGTTAGAAGTAAGCCTTGTAGCAAATTTAGGAATCTCTCAAAATGACAGTGATTTTAATAATTTATTTAACAATTATAACAATCAACAGTATGTGTCATTAAATTTAGGTATCCCTATTATTGATTGGGGAGTTTCTAAATCTGAACGAAAAATGGCAGAAGCCGATTTAAATTTAACCAATAATAATATAGAGCAAGACAAAGAAGCTTTTGAGCAGGAAATTTATTTACATGTCTTAAATTGGTCAAGTAAGAGAGATTTTTTAACCACATCGCAGAAAGCAAAAGATATAGCAGATAAAAGTTACGAAATAACTAAAAAAAGGTATTTTCTTGGAAAAGTAACTATTACAGATTTGAATATAAGTCAAGAGAAAAAGGACCAGGCCATGGTAAGGTATTTAAATTCCTTACAGGATTTTTGGATTGACTACTATGTATTGAGACAACTTACACTTTACGATTTTATAAATGATAAAAAAATAGAATATGTAGATATTTAAGTTCAGGTAATAATTGCAAAATATTGACCCAGCAGGCAATCCCAGCCTATTTTAGATTACGAAGCGAATCCTTTGGTTTCGCCTACGGTCAGAATCAAGCCTTCATATTTAGTTTTTTTTTGAGTTCGAGCACATTTTTATAGCCAGGTTTTTGAGCAGCTACTTTCAGATAGGAATCCTTGACTAGTTGGTCGACATCCTTTTTAAGGAACAGTTTTTTAAGTTGTTCGATCTTTTTTTTTAAGTCCTTTAATACGAGATATTTCATCTTTGGTTTTTGCCGTACCTCTGGTGTTCATAAGGTCTTTAGGCGCATGCTTCCTGATCCATTGATGGTCGAGGGTGCGATCTCATTGAGTTTACCTGGTTCATACTTAGTCTGTTTTCCAGTACTAAGTTCGGATAAGTTTTTTAATGAATGGTTCGCTGTAACCTCAGGTTACTCTGTAGTTTTTATACATAACTGTTTAGATTTATTTAGCCTTTATCAGGACAGGTGATTCCATTAATCAACTATCACATATTATTTCATAATTGTATAAATAATATTTTCAACCCGATTATAACTTTTGATTTATTTTTATTAATTTGCCTAACTCTATAATTCTCAATAAATTCCCTATTATTGTGGGGTAAAAAAAACCTCTAAATCTTATTCTTGAAATCTTATTTTAGAACATATTTATCTAAGCTAACTATATTAATGGTGGTTTTTATTGCTTCTTTATCAAGTTGCAACAAGAAATCAGATACCATTAAAATCAGAATTGGCTTTTCTCAGGCAATGACAACAGATGACTGGAGAAAGCAGATGAATAAGGCAATGTTAATAGAGGCTTCAATGCATCCTGAAGTTGAATTGTCAATTTACGATGGAAATAATAATGTTGAAAAGCAAATTAAGGATATTGATTATTTGATTAAGCAAAAAGTTGATGTTATCATTGTTTCTCCAATTCAGTCGAAACCAATCACAGAGATTGTTGAAAAAGCCATGGGTGTTGGGATTCCAATACTTATTATTGACAGGAAAATAGATAGTGAAAATTATACAGCATATGTTGGGGCAGACAATATTGAGATTGGGAGAAATGCGGCAAATTATATTTTATCCAAAACAAATAAGAAATCTAAAATAATTGAAATTAAAGGGTTGAAAGGTTCTTCCCCTTCCTTTGAACGAAGTTTAGGTTTTAATCATATTTTGGATAAAAATGATAATTTAGAATTGATTGGCAGTATTGATGGAAATTGGGAGGGAATCTCGATTAAAGAGGAATTTGAAAAATTACTGAAAAGGGAAAAAAATATTGATTTTGTTTTTGCGCACAATGATAGAATGGCATTAAGTGCATGGGAAGTTGCAAAAGAGTTGGGGCAGGAAAAAAACATCCAATTTATTGGTGTGGACGGATTAAATACAGCCAATGGAGGAATCCAGTTAGTTGAAAAAGGGATGCTTTCGGCTACCGTATTTTACCCAACCGGAGGAAATGAAGCTTTAAACCTCGCCATAAAAATTGTTAAGAATGAACCTTTTTCTAAAAGGAATATTTTAAATTCTATTATAATTAATCCTTTAAATGCTGAAATCATTAAAAATCAATTAAATAAAATTGATGATCAGCAGGAAAGTATTAAAAATCAGTTAAACGCAATAAAAATACAGGAAGAAAAATATTATACGCAGGGTAATATGATTAAAATTCTGGCCGTGTTATTGGTCGTTTTATTATTTTTAGCCTTGTACAGCATATATTCTGCAATGACAATAAGTAGAAAGAAGAAACAGTTAGAAATAACCAATAAAAAAGTTGTTGTTCAAAGAAATCAAATAGCGAAACAAGTAAATATTGTCAAAAAAAATAACGAAGCAAAATTTAATTTTTTTACCGGGATTTCACATGAATTTAAAACGCCTTTAACCCTCATATTAAGTTCTGTTGAATCTCTTAAATCCGATTTTTTAAACAAAGATAATAAGTCAAGGAACGAGGTTGATTTGATTTTTAATAATTCAAAAAGACTCTTAAGATTAATAAACCAATTGTTGGACTTCAAAAAATCAGAAGATAATAGTTTCCGATTAAATCCATCAAAAACCAATATCTGGAAATTTTCAAAAGGAATTTTTCGGGATTTTGAGAGAGAAGCAAAAAAAAGAAATATAGATTTTACAATAACCACTACCAATGAGGATTTGGAAATCTATATAGATCGAAATTTAATGGATAAGGTTTATTTTAATTTGTTATCCAATGCATTTAAATTTACACCTAATAATGGTGAAATCTCGATTACCATAAAGGATCACAAAAATGCCGATTCTGTAAGTGTCTGTTTTGCAGATTCAGGTATTGGTATTCCTCATGGGGAATTACAAAATGTATTCACGGCTTTTTACCATGGTTCTAATAATTATAGAAATAGTTCCGGGATTGGATTGCATTTGTCCAAAAACTTTATTGATTTACACCAGGGAAAGATTGAAGTTATTTCTAAAAAAGGAACTGAGTTTACATTGACATTGAAAAAGGGTAAAACGCACTTGAATGAAAAAGATATCATTGAAGAACCCTCAATTAATTTAGTGGATGTATCCGATTATTTAGATTCGGATAATATTATTTTTTCTGACAAATCTGTCAAGGACAAGAAGAAATATTCTGTACTTTTTATTGAAGACAATATTGATTTATTAGAATTTGTCTCTAAAAAGTTTGACGTAGAATATAACATATATACTTCTCAAGGAACTGATGCCGTTGAAAAGGCATTTGAAATTATACCTGACATAATCGTGTGCGATTTAAATTTACCAGAGAAAAATGGTTTTGAGATATGTGAAATATTAAAAAATGATTTAAGAACTTCTCATATACCAACTATTATATTAACGGCTGTTGATGATCATCAATCCTATATTAAGGCATTAGAGTCTGGCGCAGATCTTTATTTGACAAAACCTTTTAATCTCAAAGTATTATCTCAGTCTATAAAAGGATTGTTGTTTAATAGGGAAAAATTAAAATATTATTTTAAAAATCATCTTGATATTATTGATGATCAAAATTTTGGAGTCTCAGAACAGATCTTTATAAAAAAAATCAATGAATTTTTAATTAAGAATATTGCAAATTCAGATTTTACCGTTGAAGAACTTGCCTCCTATTTTAATATTTCAAGAGTGCAGTTATATAGAAAAGTGAAAGCTATTTTGGGAATTAATGTAAGTGACTACATAAATAATTTCCGGATGGAAAGGGCTGCTGCAATGCTTAAAACTTCTGATTTAAATATAGCTGAAATTGGTTATGCCTCAGGTTTTTCTTCTCCTAATTATTTTTCCACTTCTTTCAAAAATAAATATGGGGTCTCACCAAAAGAATATAAAGCTGAAGAAGCATCAAGAAAAATTGATACGGACTAAACAACTATATTAGTCAAGCGTTTCTGTAAGAATTTATTATTTTCACTCTCCTGAGTTGTGCCCTAAAGACGTGAATTTCTGCTTAAAATGATTATTCATATTCATTTGTACATCTGTTTAAAAAGTTGTTTAAAATGGTTCTGTTTTAGAAAATTGTAGAAAAAAAATTTACCGCAAAGGGCGCAAAGGTTTACGCAAAGGACGCAAAGAATTGCAATCTGTCTATATGATTACTATTTTTTATGTAGATAGGTAGATTTGCCTATTCACCCTAATAGTTAAACTGATAGTTTTATTTTCAGTGCCTGTTTTTTCCCTGCGACCTTTGCGATTTTTTTTCTTGGCGACCTTTGCGGTTAAAAAGGAACATGCAAAATTAAAATTCGCAATAGGGACCAATTAATAATCCACATTGTTCTAAAACATAGCCTTTAAAATCTATTTGTAGGTGAATGTGAGTGGTTGTCTGGCATCCTATTGCTTTGGTATAAACTAATACTTGAAAAAAAGCAGCGAACCCGGTAGTCTTTCGGCAACTAATCTCCAATCTTTTTCGCTCACAACATCAGTGTTTTTATACAGGCATCTTAGCCCTTTAATGTGAATGAGAACCTTGTTCCCTCAAAGTGGAAAGCACTATGGTAATTTCCATTTGAAGGCCCTTAAAACCCTGTTAGATTCTTCTTGGGGAGGGATGTTGTGTTCTTCAAGAATAAATGAAGGACTTCTATTCCTATAAGGCTCTTTTTTAAATCAAACTGATCCTGAGTATAAGTTAATTCGATTCCTCCACAACTTTTGGAAATGATCCCCGCATAATTCATTCAAATTATTTTTTATTTATCAAAAAAGGCGTGTAACAAAATTATAATGTATGTAACATTATTGTACCTATATCGTTTTCGTAAAATAAATAATTAAGTCGTAAAACGCATAAAATCAATATGTTAGCTGTTTGTTTAACAATTTATTAATAACAACTTAACGATTAGTTACATTATCAAAATTTGTAGTGATGCAATAAAAATATCTTGCAATTACTAAAATATCTGGATAATGAATAAAATTTTAATTTGGTCAATAACGGCAGCTTTAGCAGGATTTTTATTCGGTTTTGATACTGTGGTAATCTCAGGGGCAGATAAAAAATTACAATTATTATGGGGCACATCTGATGCTTTTCATGGTGCAATTGTTATGGCAATGGCACTTTGGGGAACTGTTGTTGGCGCTATACTTGGAGGAATCCCAACCAATAAGTGGGGAAGAAAAAACACATTAATATTAATAGGTGTCTTATATACGATCTCTGCAATTGGTTCTGCCTTGGCAAATGACCCCTGGACTTTTGCGGTATTTAGATTTATTGGAGGCTTGGGTGTTGGTGCATCAACCATCGCTGCCCCTGCCTATATTTCGGAAATCGCACCGGCAAAAAATCGTGGTCGCCTGGTAGCTTTATACCAGTTTAATATAGTATTTGGAATCCTGGTCGCTTTTTTATCTAATTATCTTTTAAGCGGGATAGGAGAAAACGATTGGAGATGGATGATTGGTATAGAGGCTTTGCCTGCATTAATTTATACAATATTCATGTTTAGTGTGCCAAAAAGCCCAAGATGGCTTATTTCAAAATTTAGAAATGAGGAAGCTAAAGCGGTATTGAAAATAATTAATCCGGATGAAGATGCTGAAAAGTTAATGATGGAAATTTCTTCAGAAAATGAACGGGATTTGCCTGGAGAAACTATTTTTATTAAAAAGTACCGCTTTCCATTAATGTTGGCATTTTTCATTGCATTTTTTAACCAGTTGTCAGGGATTAACGCATTCCTGTATTACGCACCTAGAATTTTTGAAGAGGCTGGATTGGGTGAAGAAACAGCTCTATTAAGCAGTATTGGTATAGGTGTTACAAATTTTGTTTTCACCCTATTGGGGGTCTTCCTCATTGATAAACTTGGCCGTAAACAATTGATGTATATAGGCTCTGTTGGCTATATTATTTCGTTATCCCTTGTTGCAATGGCTTTTTTATTGGGATGGACGGGAATGGCGGTCCCTATATTCTTGTTTTTATTTATTGCAGCACATGCTATAGGTCAAGGTGCGGTAATATGGGTATTTATATCTGAAATCTTTCCAAATCATCTCAGGGCTTCCGGCCAGTCATTTGGTAGTAGTGTGCACTGGATATTAGCGGCCATCATACCTTCATTGGTGCCAATATTATTTACAACTATTGGGGCTGGCGTTGTATTCCTGTTTTTCGCAATTATGATGGTTTTCCAATTATTGTTCGTGTTTTTTATGATGCCTGAAACAAAAGGTGTCCCATTAGAAGTGCTTAGTAAAATATTAATCAAAAAAAATGTAACCAAATGAAAAAGATGAAAAATTTAATTTTTGTATGGTCAGTATTGCTTGTATTTACTGGATGTAATCAATCACCTAAGGAAAAACAAGACACTTCACAGAGTGTCGATAGTATCCATTCGGAAGAAGAACTTTACCGGCCTAATTTTCACTTCACCCCTAAAACGGGTTGGATGAATGATCCAAATGGGATGTTCTTTTATAATGGGTACTACCATTTATTTTTTCAACATTATCCTGATGGTAATGTATGGGGGCCCATGCACTGGGGTCATGCAGTTAGTACTGATATGGTGCAATGGCGTGAGTTACCAATAGCTCTTGGACCCGATGAAAAGGGATATATTTTCTCTGGTAGTGCAGTAGTGGATCTGGATAATACCTCAGGTTTTGGAGATGGATCTACCCCGCCCATAATCGCAATGTTTACCTATCACGATCCAGTCGGTGAAAAAGAAGAGCGTCTGGATTTTCAAACACAGGCAATTGCCTACAGTCTGGATGAAGGAACAACCTGGACAAAATATGAAGGAAACCCAGTTATTGACAACCCCGGAATAAAAGACTTCAGGGATCCTAAAATCACCTGGGATATGGAACATAAGCAATGGCTTATGGTACTTGCCGCCGATGATAAAACCATGTTCTATGGGTCTAAAAATTTA
>Ga0314774_1002355_pt1 | contig 10737 bp, 10 predicted proteins | sample MetaGCBIA2018_FD_204515 | JGI IMG/M metagenome (GOLD analysis project Ga0314774, IMG submission 204515) | Cryopeg brine microbial communities from Beaufort Sea near Barrow, Alaska, United States - CBIA 2018 | ecosystem: Environmental > Aquatic > Marine > Coastal | place: USA: Alaska | collected... | reverse complement strand
GTTTTTGTTTTTCTATTTTTCCTGTGGTATAGGTGCGGCGATCCTGCATACCCTTGTAAATTATTATCACGTGGAATCGGGATACAATGCATTGGTGCAAGCGGGAATGAACCCCGATGCAATTCAGCATTTACTTGAGACCGGACAATATTCTACAGAAATTTTGAACTCAGTGTCAAAAGAGACTTTGGAGAGCATGTTCATGTCCTATAATACTCCTGCAGTAGGTGCTTCCGGGGCTATTTACGGGATCTTGGTGGCTTTTGGAATGTTGTTTCCAAATGTGGAATTATTTTTAATTTTTGTACCTATACCTATTAAGGCAAAAGTTTTTATCCCTGTGTTAATTGGATTAGATTTGTTTTCCGGGATAACAGGATATTCTATATTTGGGGGAGGAATAGCTCATTTTGCTCACGTAGGAGGGGCCCTTTTCGGATTCATAATGATGTGGTACTGGAAAAAAAATCAGTTTAATCAAAATAGATGGGATTAATGGGAGCAGCAGATAAAATTAGATATAAGTTTCAAACGGCGTCGGTGCTGGAAAAACTCATCGCGCTGAACGTTCTTGTTTTTATTTTGTTTTTCCTTTTTCAAACCATTTCTTTTTTATTTAAGCTTCCATCCGATTTTCTTACGGAATGGCTCGTTTTTCCAAGTGAACCTGGAGAATATATCTTTAAACCCTGGACGATCATCACCTATTCCTTTATGCATTCAGGAATTTGGCATATTTTATCGAATATGTTGATCTTATATTATGCAGGGACTTATTTTCTCTCTTATTTTTCTGCTAAAAAACTTCTCAATTTTTATTTTCTGGGGGTCATTATAGGAGCTTTGGTTTATATGTTGAGCTATAATTTATTTCCAGCCTTTCAGGCCACTGGGAAATCCTATCTTCTTGGGGCTTCTGCTGGGGTAATGGCCGTTTTAGTGGGCATTGCAACCCATATTCCCAATATGAGGATACGATTGTTGATTTTGGGCCCCATTAAGTTCTGGTATATCGCTGCATTCCTAGTGGTAATAGATGTGATCCAGATTCCTTTTGGAAATGCGGGAGGCCATTTGGCGCATCTTGGCGGAGCATTCTTTGGATATGTTTACGCGAGTCAATTGGCAAAAGGAAACGATATTGGCAGCGGATTTGAGAAGGTCATTACTTGGTTCCTTTCCTTGTTCGTCTCCGGGAAAAAATCCCGACCAAAAATGCACACAGTTTATAAAAAAACGGAAACTACCTCCAAAAAACCGGTTTCCACCAAGATCAGCAAAAACGAGAAGCAACAAAAAATTGATGGTATTCTGGATAAAATAAGCAAAAGTGGTTATGAAAGTCTGACAAAGCAGGAAAAGGATTTTTTGTTTAATGCCGGAAAAGATAATTAAATGAAAAATCTTGGCTTTTTGGATAAAATAATATTTGTCCTCAATTCTCTGTTGGCTTTTGCCTTATTGATCTCTTATTTATTGCCGTTCGTTCCTCCAATAACCTTCCCTTTATTGTCGGTTTTAAGTCTAGGAGTTCCCTTACTTATTATATCGAATTTGCTCTTTTTATTGTTTTGGGCCATCAGGTTTAAAAGACAATTAGTGCTTTCTTTAATAGTCCTGATCATAGGTTATAATCACGTGTTTTCCTTATTTCAATTTTCGGGGAATACCGAAGAAACCGATTCAGGAAGCCTTTCAGTAATGAGCTATAATGTGCGAGGGTTCAATGCTTATAATTGGACAAAGGATAAAAACATCCCGGGAAAAATCACGAATTTCGTAACAGAAAAAGATCCAGACATTCTTCTTACTCAGGAGCATTTTAATGGGAATGGCAACATGTTCAGGGATTTTCCTTATAATTTCATATTTTCAAAGGATAAGAACTCTGAATTTGGTTCTGCTATTTTTTCAAAATACCCCATCATTAAAAAACATTCGGTAGGTTTTCCCGAAGAGGGTAATAATAATGCGATTTTTGTTGATGTTGTTAAGGATAAGGATACCCTTCGGATCTTTAACGTTCACTTTCAATCCCTGAACATCAAACCGGAAATAAAAGATCTTCAGGAAGGCGATTCAAAAAAACTTATCGGAAGGATTGGTTACGGTTTTAAACTTCAGCAAAATCAATCAGAGATGTTGATGAAGGAAGTGGAAAGATCACCCTATAAAACCTTGATCATTGGAGATTTTAACAATACAGCTTTTTCTTATATCTACAAGCTGGTAAAAGGAACACGGTTTAACGATGCATTTTTGGAAGCTGGAACAGGATTCGGAAAATCATTCAACTTGAGTTATTTTCCCTTAAGAATAGATTTTTTCATGATAGACAATTCTATTGAGATTGAATCTTTTGAGGTTTTCCATGCTAATTATTCCGATCATTTTCCCGGCCTAACCCGAATTAAATGGTAGAAATTAATTCCAAATTTCAAATTTCAAATTTTGAATTAGGAAACAAAAACTTCGTACTTCTAACCTTTTTTCGGTCTCCGGTCTCCGGTCTCCGGTCTCCAGTCTTCCGACTTTTTTACTTCTACCCTCGTACTTCTAACTTCGTACTTCTATTTTTGTGCTTCTTTTAAATAATTGATGGCGTTGGGACCTTCATTAAACATGAGGTCCAGCATGGAAAGGTTGGGCAGGAAGCCTTTTTTTTCCTGAAAAACCTGGTTGTATTCGGGGATTTGAATTTGTGTTTTCGCATTGATAAGCTCTCGTTTATCAATGGTGTTTTTAGGTCCTTGAATATATTCAGAAGTTTTATCAAAATCTATATTCAACTGAAGGCATCCACATATCACCTCAAAACAGGAGTAATTAAAATCCATCAGGTACTTAAATTCTTTTTGGTAGAGTGGTGCAAGTTCATCTTCATAATACTCAAAAAAGGGTGATGTTTGATAGGCCGTTTTTAAGGATTTCCAATGTTGTTTTTGCCATTTATAATCAGGATCTATTTGCACATCCTTATATTTCTGATGCTGTTTGGGATTGGATTTTGGCAGGTGTTTTATGGGAATGTTCAGCAGTAATTTTCCGTTGGTATCATAAATAAACATCCGGTTCCTGTAGGTTTGTTTTTGATAGTTCTCCTCATTTTCAAATCTTATTAAGCCGGGTTTCACCAATTCCATAAAATGAGAAATGGGGCCGAAATAAGGAAGGGACAATAAAATTTCCTGCATGATACACTTTAATTGAAATAGTTCTAATTTATAATATTGAAGAAAAAGTAACAGTTTTGAGCATTTAGGCCGCTAAGGTCTAAAAACTATAAAATTCATCGCCACTTTTTTATAAAACCAAGCCCTTAAACCTTATTAATTTCAAAAGTGAAAACCGAATATTTTAATCTTTTGGGGTTTAATTCCCCCGAGGCTCTGCTTCGTTCTGCTTTTTTTGGAATTTGGAATTTATTTTTTGGAATTTAAATACCTCGTGGGCTCTGCTGCCCCGAGCTAGTTTATTCCGGTTTCATTTTAGTTATTTTTTTCCTTTGCGTCCTTTGCATTTTTTCCTCTGCGTTCTTTGCGGTTAAAGAAGAAAAAAGTCGGAAAACAAGGAATTTCACTGGTTTTTCAATATTCAAGCTTCATCTAAAAAGAACTCTTATAAATTAGGAATCCCTTCTTTTTTTGAAGAAATTAAATCCTATCAGCAATACAACCGCAATAAGGAAATATGGCAAATAAGAAACCGGCTCACTATTTCCGCTAACGGTAGTGAACAACCTTTCCCATCTTATTTTATTCATGATGCCGTTTCCGTTGGTATCCCAACTCATCCACACAAATACGGGTTTTCCCACAACGTGATTTTCCGGAACGTAACCAAAATAACGGCTGTCAAGACTATTATGTCTGTTGTCACCCATCATCCAGTAATAATCCTGTTTAAAGGTGTAAGAACTGATTGGAGTGTTGTTTAGCAACACCTGGGTGCCGTTCACACTAATTTTATTTGTATTTCCCATTTCAGAACCTTCATAAACCTCTATGATGCGTTTATAAAAAGGAAGCGATTCTAAAGTAAGTTGTACAGTGGCTCCTTTCTTTGGAATAAAAATCGGTCCGTAGTTATCTTTATTCCAGGAAAGCAGGTCCGAATTTGGAAAAACTCCCGGCTCTTTTACTCCTGCCGAATCAATATTGCGCTTTATAGAAACAACATTCGGGTGGTTTTTGAACTTTTGATAAGCATCTTCTGTCAGGTTAATTCTAAAAGTATTCGTGTTAGGGTTATACCCGTAAGGATCGGTAATGTCATAGCGTTCATATAAATAATGTCGGTCAAAGGCCTGACCTTTGGTTGTGCCCGTATATGAATATTGTAATTTGGAGCGACCCGGCAATTTCAATGGCTCTGAATTTATATGAACCTTTCCGTTTATGATCTGCAGGGTGTCTCCGGAAACTCCGACAGCGCGTTTTACATAATTGGTTTTTTTATCGATAGGTTTGTAGTAATACTTATCGGTGTAATACATATTCATCATTGTATCAACCGGCCAGTTGAACACAACAATGTCTGAGCGCTCAATATCTTCAAAACCGGGAAGTCTGAAATATGGAAATTGCGGTTTTTCCAAATACGATTTTACCCCCAAAACCGGAATGGTATCGTGTACCATAGGAAAAGCGACAGCGGTCAAGGGAGTTCGCGCGCCGTAATGAAACTTGCTCACAAACAGAAAATCCCCTACCAACAATGTTTTTTCAAGGGAAGATGTAGGAATTGTAAAGGGCTGAATTAAATAGGTGTGTACCAAAGTGGCGGCAATTATCGCGAACAAAATGGAACTTACCCATTCCCCCATGGCCGATCTTGGCTTCAGACTCCTGTCTTCAATATAAGATGGGTTAAGAATATAATTTACATAATAGATATATAAACCTAAAGTTACAATTGTCAGCAGTGTCTCAAATCGGTTGGTCCTTCCGAAACTTCTGATGGTTTCTACCCAAATAACCGGGAACATAATTAGGTTCACTATTGGGATAAACAACAGAATGGTCCACCACCAGGGCCTGTTGATGATTTTCATTAAAATTACGGCATTATAAACCGGAATCGCGGCTTCCCAGGCCTTCCTGCCTGCTTTTACATAAAGTTTCCAGGTACCCAAAAAATGTATGAGTTGTATCAATAAGAAAAACAAGAACCATTGTGTGATCGTCATAGTAAAAATTCTTTACTGTTATATGTGTGTCTATTGCTTAAAGCGTTACAAAAAATCAGCTTAAACCGGAAATTACATCTTTCATGTTGAACACGCCTTTTTTATCTTTCAGCCATTCCGCAGCGATAATTGCTCCCAACGCAAATCCTTCTCTGGAATGCGCGGTATGTTTAATTTCAATAGAATCTATTTCTGATTTATACGAGACAGTATGGGTTCCCGGAACATTTTCAATTCTTTTAGCATAGATCGGGATTTCATTTTCCCCTGCCTTATTCAGTTGCCATGCTTTTTTAGATGAATTGGATATAATTTGCTGCGCCAGACTTATGGCTGTTCCGCTGGGAGCGTCCAATTTTTGTGTATGATGAATTTCCTCGATCTCTACCGAATAATTGTTGAAAACACTCATCATTTTAGCCAATTTCTCGTTCAGCCCAAAAAATAAATTAACTCCAATGCTGAAATTAGACGCATACAAGAATGCCGAATTTTCCTGTTCGCAGCTCTCCACGGCCTTTTCGTAATTTTCTAACCAACCCGTAGTGCCGCATATTACCGGTAATTGATTTTTAAAACAGGTGGTGATATTATTAAATGCAGCCTGTGGAATACTAAAATCTATGGCGATATCTGCCTTGGATAGATCATAATCCTCAATATTTTCGTCTATTTTTAAGACTACTTCATGTCCTCTTTCAACTGCGATTTTTTCAATGGTCTTTCCCATTTTTCCATAACCTAAAAGTGCGATCTTCATATTCTCAAAATAATTTTTTAGATACCCCAATAATTATCAGGTTATCAAATAGTATTGACTTATTTATAAAAGCCTGTTCAAAGTTAAAAACTATAGTTTAATGATAGTCCGTAGCCTGTTTTTCCGGTATAACCATCAAAATTCACTGCAGGTCTCAAAGATAGATCTTCACTCACATTAAATTGCTGTAAATGGGCAGTTACATTGGCATCAATAATATTAAGGGCATAAATTCCTGCGGTGACCAAAAGAGAGAGTTCCTTGTTGCGCTGAAAAAAACGTTGGGCACGAATAAGTCCGTCATTGGTTATTCGTTGGGTGCCATCGGACCTTGTGAATTCGTCATCGTTAAACCCGGCCAGGCGTCTTTTATAAATAGACCTGTATCGGTCATATTCTTTATCGTTATCCAGATAAAAATAGATCCCAACTCCAAGTCCGGCATAAACCAGGGGGATTTTCCAATATTTTCCATTATAAGCCTGCCCTAATCCCGGCAAAACAGCTGAATAAAAAGCAGCCCTTGCCGGGGCCAGAGGATCATAGGGTTTATAATCCAATTTCTTTTCAACAATAGGTTCAGAGTCAGTTGAAATTACAAGCGAATCTTTCTGTGCGTACAAAAAATTGGTCGCAAAAAGTAGAATGAGCGCGGGAAGACTTAATTTAAGATTCACTCTGGATCAGTTTTTTAATTCTGTTGAAATCTTCTTCTGAAGTAAATGGAATGATCAATTTTCCCTTTCCTTTTGGCTCAACTTTTATATCGACTTTGGCACCTAAATACTCTGAAAATTCCTTGACCCTTTTTTTGAATTCCAGGGGCAAAGGTTTCGGTTTGGGGGCTGGTTTTTTGGTTGGCACACCATTAAGTTCCCTTACCAGCTTTTCAGTATCCCTTACCGAAAGTGATTTTTCCAGGATTTTTTCATAAATATCCAACTGGGTTTGTGGGTCTTCAACATTTATTAAAGCCCTGCCATGTCCCATGGAAACAAAACCGTCCCTCATTCCGGTTTGTATGATGGGGTCTAATTTTAACAACCTTAAATAATTGGCGATGGTCGATCTGTTTTTTCCCACCCTGTCGCTCAATTGTTCCTGGGTTATGTTGATCTCATCGATAAGTCTTTGATAAGAAATCGCTATTTCAATAGGATCGAGATCCTGTCGCTGTATATTTTCCACCAGGGCCATTTCCAGGGATTCCTGATCGTTGGCGATGCGGATATAAGAAGGAATGGTCTCCAGGCCAATTAATTTGGAAGCCCTATACCGGCGTTCCCCAGATACTAATTGATATTTGTTGAAATCCAGCTTACGTACCGTAATGGGTTGGATGACTCCCAGTTCTCTAATGGAAGAGGCCAATTCCCTCAAGGATTCTTCATTGAAACTGGTGCGGGGTTGAAATGGGTTTACTTCAATTGAAGTGAGATCCAATTCAACAATATGTCCAACTAATTTATCGGCATTTTTGTCTTCGGCAGATTTTATATCGTGTTCGGGGTCCTTCAGCAATGCTGAAAGTCCTCGTCCCAATGCTTGTTTCTTGGTAGCTTTCGCCATTTTCTAAGAGTTTTTCTTAATGATTTCCTGGGCCAGGCTCAAATAATTGGCAGCACCTTTACTTCCGGCATCATAATTTATGATACTCTCCCCATAACTGGGGGCTTCACTTAAACGCACATTTCGCTGAATGATTGTGGTAAAAACCATTTCGTCAAAGTGCTTTTGAACTTCTTCCACGACCTGGTTTGAAAGCCTTAAACGCGAATCGTACATAGTTAACAGCAAGCCCTCAATATCGAGGTTTTTATTGTGTATTTTTTGAATGCTTTTTATGGTATTGAGCAGTTTTCCCAAACCTTCCAGGGCGAAATATTCACACTGTATTGGAATGATCACAGAATCGGCAGCGGTTAGCGCATTCAAGGTTAAAAGTCCCAAAGAAGGCGCACAATCTATCAATATATAATCGTAACTGTCTTTCAGGTGATTAATTGCCTTTCTCAGCATATATTCCCTTTCTTCCTGATCTACCAACTCTATTTCAATAGCAACCAAATCTATATGGGAAGGGATAATGTCCAAATTGGGAGATCCGGTTTTGACAATAGCTTTCTCCGCTTTTATAGAATGTTCTATAAGCTGATAGGTCCCAAATTCCACCTGTTCTACATCAATTCCCAATCCCGAAGTGGCATTGGCCTGTGGGTCCGCATCGATCAATAGTACTTTTTTCTCAAGAACTCCCAGGGAAGCCGCCAGATTTATAGAGGTAGTGGTTTTGCCAACTCCCCCTTTTTGATTTGCAATAGCAATGATCTTACCCATTAATTATCTTCAATTTTTGAAAGGTAAAAATACAATTTATAAAAGGTTTATAAAATGAATTTTTTAGCCTTTATAATTATGCTGAAAAGTGGTTGTTATTTGCTTTTTTTTGATCGGATCATAGCTTCCAGCTGATCCCACATTTCCTCCGGAATTGCTTCGAGTAAATTGAACTGTCCCGCACCTTTCAGCCATTCGCCGCCATCTATGGTAATCACCTCGCCATTTACATAAGCCGAAAAATCTGAAACAAGATATGCTGCAAGATTGGCTAATTCCTGATGTTCCCCAACACGTTTTAGCGGAACTTTTTTAGCCAAATCGAATTTTTCCTTTAGATCACCGGGCAATAATCGGTCCCAGGCACCTTTGGTAGGGAAGGGACCAGGTGCGATCGCATTGGAGCGAATGCCGTATTTTGCCCATTCTACCGCTAAAGAGCGCGTCATAGCCAAAACCCCTGCTTTTGCGGTCGCACTCGGAACTACATACGCCGATCCCGTCCAGGCATAGGTGGTAACTATATTTAAAATGGTTTTGTTTGTTTCTTTTTTGTCTATCCAGTGTTTCCCAAACGCCAGGGTGCAGTTTTTGCTTCCTTTTAAAACGATATCAATTATGGTATCAAAAGCATTTGCACTTAAGCGCTCGGTAGGAGAAATGAAATTACCCGCTGCATTGTTTAACAAGATATCTACACTCCCGAACTTTTCAATTACCCCTTCCAACATTTTTTCAACTTCCTCATAATGCCGCACATCGCATTGCAAAGGAAGGCAATTGCCCCCAGTTTCAGTTTCCAGTTCCTTTGCTGTATTTTTTAGTTTTTCAAGATCCCTGGAGGTAATGGCAACATTGGCGCCCAATTCCATGAAATATTTGGTCATCGCTTTTCCAAGTCCGCTGCCACCGCCAGTAACAACAATTGTTTTTCCCTTTAAAGCATCGTCTCTAAGCATTTTCTGAGTGTAGTCCATTATTTTAGTATTGAGATATTAGTATTGAGTATTGAGTATTGAGTATTGAGAAATTTTGAATTTTGTCCCGATGCCTCGGGATTGAACTCTCCACTCTCCACTTTCCTCTTTCCACTCTCCACTCCACAAGTATTTTGAATGAGGTTCATATTTGTCTTTTTTCTATATTCTATTCTCTATTTTCTTTTAATCTATCAAAATTTCCAGCAACTGTATCGCTGCTTCACTTATTTTTGTTCCGGGACCAAAAACGGCTACCGCTCCTGCATCGAATAAAAACTGGTAATCCTGGGAGGGGATTACCCCACCTACAATTACCATAATGTCTTCCCGGCCGTATTTTTTAAGTTCCTGTATTACCTGAGGTACCAAAGTTTTATGTCCTGCTGCCAAAGAGGAGATACCTAAAATATGCACATCGTTTTCAACTGCTTGTTTGGCCGCCTCGGCTGGGGTTTGGAACAAAGGGCCAATATCTACATCAAATCCCAGATCGGCATATCCGGTGGCAACTACTTTTGCCCCGCGGTCGTGCCCGTCCTGTCCCATTTTCGCCACCATGATACGGGGACGCCGGCCTTCTTTTTCCGCAAATTTATCGGCGAGCTCTCTCGCCTTGTTAAATGATTCGTTGTTTTTCATCCCTTTTGAATAAACCCCGCTAAAGGATTGAATTTTTGCTTTGTATCTTCCGAAAACCTCTTCCATAGCATCGCTGATTTCGCCCAGAGTTGCCCTCTCACGGGCAGCATCTACGGCTAAAGCTAATAAATTTCCTTCCTTGTTTTTAGCGGCTTGGGTTAATGCGTTCAATGCCGTTCTGACTTTTTCGGTATTTCTTTCCGCTTTTATTTTGTTAAGCTGATTGATTTGTTGGGTTCGTACCGTTTGGTTGTCCACTTCCAAAGTGACCAGCGGATCTTCCTTTTCAAGCCGAAATTTGTTATTTCCTACTATAATATCTGTATCACTGTCAATCCTGGCTTGTTTTATGGCGGCGGCTTCTTCAATGCGCAATTTTGGGATCCCGGCCTCAATGGCTTTGGTCATCCCGCCCAGATCTTCAACTTCTTCAATGTGTTTCCAGGCTTTTTCAGCGATTTGTTGCGTAAGGCTTTCAACATAATAACTGCCGGCCCAGGGATCTACGGTTTTTGTGATCTTTGTTTCCTGTTGCAGGTATAATTGAGTGTTTCGGGCTATCCTGGCAGAAAAATCTGTGGGAAGGGCAATAGCCTCATCCAGGGCGTTTGTGTGCAGACTTTGGGTTCCGCCAAATACCGCCGCCGCAGCTTCAATACAGGTACGGGCCACATTGTTAAAAGGGTCCTGTTCTGTCAAACTCCAGCCACTGGTTTGGGAGTGGGTGCGGAGCGCCAGGGATTTCTCGTTTTTCGGGTTAAATTGTTTTACCAGTTTGGCCCACAACATTCTGGCGGCACGCATTTTTGCGATTTCCATAAAATGGTTCATCC
>Ga0314774_1002354_pt1 | contig 10740 bp, 9 predicted proteins | sample MetaGCBIA2018_FD_204515 | JGI IMG/M metagenome (GOLD analysis project Ga0314774, IMG submission 204515) | Cryopeg brine microbial communities from Beaufort Sea near Barrow, Alaska, United States - CBIA 2018 | ecosystem: Environmental > Aquatic > Marine > Coastal | place: USA: Alaska | collected... | reverse complement strand
CAACACAAAAAGAAATAGTCTTTGAACAAAACTTATTTTCCGGATAATTATTAATTTTACATCGGAAACACTGGGATATAGCTACGTTTTTGTTAAAATCTCAAAAACTTTCGGATGCTAGTGATAATAGAACTAGAAAAGATGGAAAAGCTCCTTTAATTTGTAGGCTTACATATAATAGTAAAAGAAAGGAATTTGCTACAGGGCAGTTTATAAATCCTGAATATTGGAAAAATAAGAGCCAACAAGCAAATCCACCAGATAGAACAAATTATATTAATAATCAACTAAGCCTGATAAGTCAAAAACTTAATCAGGCTTTTTTATTGCTTCAATTTAAAGAAGATGATTTCAATGTGGATGATATTTACAATAGATTTTTAGGGAAGAAATCTACTTCTGAAAAAACAATAAAGGATGCATTTGAATATCATACAAATAGAATGCAAAAGCTTGTGGGGATAGATGTAAAGCAGGTATCAGTAGATAAGTTTAGTCAAACCTTGGAGCACGTGAAAACATTTTTAGTTTTTAAGTTTAAAAAGAAGGATTACTTGTTAAAGGAATTGAATTTAAATTTTATTAATGAATTTGAGTACTATTTAAAGACTGAAAAAGGTTTTATGCCAAATACTGTTTATAAGACTATTCAAAGAGTAAGAAGAGTTGTAAGAGTAGCTATTGCAGCAGACTATATTCAAAAAGACCCTTTTGTATTTCATAAGATTAGAAAGCCTAAAAAACAAGTGGTTTACCTTACACAGGAAGAGCTGAAGAGCTTAGAAGAATATGTTTTCTCACAATTGAGGTTAGAGCAAGTAAGAGACATGTTTGTGTTCTGCTGTTATACTGGATTGGCTTATCAGGAAATGTCAAGTCTTGAAGCAAAACATATTATAAAAGGTTTTGATGGGAATTTATGGGTTGAAATGATAAGGCAAAAAACTGATAAGAAAATTTCCATTCCACTTTTACCTAAAGCTCTAGAGTTAATGGAGAAATATGGAGAAGGCACTCCTAAAGAGTTTAAAAGATTACCACCAATATCTAACCAAAAGTTTAATTCCTATCTGAAAGAAATTTCAGCTATTGTTGGAATAGATAAGAATTTAACTCACCATATTGCTAGAAAGACTTTTGCTACAACTGTGTTATTGTATAATGATATATCTATGGAGGTTGTTTCTGAACTATTGGGACATTCTAAAATGTCAATTACACAAGACCACTATGGAAAAGTAGTTCAAAAAAAATTGAGTGAGAACATGTTAAAATTAAAAGATAAGCTGAATAAAAAATAATATTCAGCTTTTACTTTTTATAATTGCTCAATTTTTAAGACAGGAGGGAGACCTATAGCATTAGTTAAAACATGATTCATAACTTTTTCAACTAGCATTATATGCTCATTTGTGGTGATTATTGAATCATGCAATGTAAAGATTGGAATGTTTGAATTTATTCTTGAAATAATCTTACATGCTTTATGTAGAATTAAGTTTGCTTCAAAATTTTGTAAAGTACAGGCTAAAGTGTTGTGATGCCCTTTACCAAATTTAATTAGTGATAATAAATTGTAAACATCAGGAAATACTTTTTTGAAACTTTTTAGTTGTTCATTATAACTGATGGAATTGTTTGGACTAAATATTGAACTAAAAGTTGCATTTTTAGCCTTTTTTCTTAATTCTTTTCCATTCCCAGATATTAAACCCTCAGTTTTCAACAAAGCTCCAAAATCTTCATAAAATTTTCCTAATGTAACAGATTTGATGTATTGTTTAACATTTTCAGGTCTATATTTTGGATTTCCAATTTTAGAAACATAATAGGGTATTTTTAAAGAATTAATATGTTCTTTTCTAGTTTTTGGATTATAGTTTTGTATTGTTTTGAGTATATTATTCTTTTTAAATTTTTCTTCATTTAGAAATACAGTGAGTAAATATGGTTGTGAATTGACTATATCTATGCTAAATAATCTTTCACCATTGTAAGTAAGAAATTTTCTTAATTCTCCTTTTAATTGTGTTAATGGGGAGTGCAATCTTCCAGCAGTTTGGTCAATTACAATGTTAAAATTTCCATTATGAATTTTTAATATTGGCAGTATCCTATAATTGTATTTTTGAATTGGATTTTGGACAGATTGATTTGCTATATCAATTTTTAGTTGGTTTTCTATCCAGTTTACTGCAGAATCAAGGTCAATTGTAAATTTAGGATTATACCATTTTTCTAGGTATTTCAACTCATTAATATCTTGCTTTAGAAAATCAGTTTTGCTTGAGGTATTGATTTTCTTAAAACTGTTAATGCTTTTGATTAAAGTTGGGTAAGTAATATCTACTTCTTTAACCTTAGTATTGTAAGTTTTTGTAAAAGAAAAAGCTTTTGATTTTTTACCTACAATATATTGTCCATCCTTTACAAAAACACCATTATCCACTAAATAGTCAAGGTACTCCTTGTAGTTATGGACTTTTGTTTTTAGTAAAGAGCTGTATATAGGAACAAAAATATAATCTTTATCCTTATTCCGAGATGGAATGTCAGTTATTAGATGAGTTATATATATAAATTTATCTTTATGATAACTAAAGTTGGGAGGGTTTTTCTCCAACAGATTATCAAAATCTAAATTTTCAGGAACAAAAAGAGTTAAACTTTTAGGTAGTTCCTTTACTCTAGCCCGATTTGTTCTTACAGGTGAGCTTTGCTGTGAATTTTCATCTCCAGTATTCTGTGGAACAAGAGACTTATTTGTGGATTGTGACATACCCCCACCATCAACAATGGGGCAACTTCAATTGAAGTTGGCTATGAGTTGGTTGATTCTAAATATTTATTCCACAATTAAATATTCAGCAAACTCATCAGCTGCATAACTTAGTTACAAAGATACAAAAAGCATCATATTTATAAAAATTTAATTACAACTATATAATACAAAATACTGATTATTAAATAATTATAATCATTTCAAAATTAACAATTTATCATTCAAAACTTTAAAATAATTAATTATGAACTTAAGAACATCAGAAAGAAAAAATGCCAAGATTAAAATGGCATTACAAGCTCCATCAGGAGCAGGGAAAACAATGTCAGCATTACTGTTGGCTAAAGGACTCACCAATGACAATTTATCAAGAGTGGCTGTCATTGATACAGAAAATGGAAGTGCAGATTTGTATGCTCATTTAGGAAATTACAATGTGCTTTCAATGTCACCTCCATTCACACCAGAGAAATATATCCAAGCGATAGATATTTGCTTAAAAGGTGGAATGGAAGTAATTATTCTTGACTCAATTAGCCACTGCTGGGATTACTTAATTGAATTTCATTCTTCAATGCCAGGAAACAGTTTTACAAATTGGGGGAAAATAACACCAATGCAAAATAGTTTTATCAATAAGATTTTACAATCTGATGCTCATTTTATAGCAACAATCAGAACAAAGCAAGATTATGTGTTGAACAATAAAAATGGCAAGATGGTCCCAGAAAAAGTAGGGTTAAAAGGTATACAAAGGGATGGGGTTGACTATGAATTTACTTTGGTATTTGACATCAACATAAATCATCAAGCTGTTTGCTCAAAGGACAGAACAGGAATGTTTGCAGATAAACCAGAGTTTGTGATTTCAGCAGGAACAGGTAAAAGAATCAAAGATTGGTGTAATTCAGGTGAAAATCTGCAAGGTGTAAAAGAGGAAATTAAAATTTGTGCCACATTAGAACAACTGAGGGTATTATATACCAAGAACATTAACAATAAAGAAGTATTGAAAGCTGATTTTTTGAACCAACAAGAGTTTATTAAAAATCAGCAATTGTCTAACCTTAATAATTTTTCGCAAAATGGAGCTTCAAGTAGTTAAACCAAGAAATAGGGTAGTGGATTTAGTAGAAACTAAAGTCACTCATAAAGTTAATAAAAGAGATACATCCCCTTTTATTGAAGCAAATACTAAGGAAGTAAGCCTTTCTCATTTAAAAAGAGATTGTACAATTCCTGTTTTCTCTAAAACAAATGATGTCACTATTAGTCACCATGAGTTTATAGAATCAATGTACAGAAGTGTTTCTGAAGTGTTTTCAGACCAAAGAATTTCACATCCTGATATTAGAGTAAGTCATATAGTAAAAGGAAGGATTCCAGACGCTATTAGTAAACCTGTAGAATTGCTCCTGCCCAATGAAAAAACTTTATTTTATGAAAGGATGGCGTTTTCAATTGACATTCCAACTATTTCACATAGGGTTGGTGATAATTTATTAACACTAGGAGTGGGTGGTGTGAGAGCCTATAATTCAGAAAATTTGTACTCCAAGAAAACCATTGAAAAGTTTAAAATATTCATAGGTTTTAAAAATCAGGTGTGTACAAATTTGTGCATTTCTACTGATGGCTTTTTAGCTGAACTAAGAGTGTCTTCTATTGAAGAGCTACAGCAAAGGATAATTCAACTTTTCACCTCATATGATGCCGAGAAACATTTGAATCAAATGAAATCATTGCAGGAACAGTATTTAACAGAAAAGCAATTTGCTCAAATCTTGGGAAAAGCTAGATTATACAACCATCTACCAAAAAGTAAAAAGCTTGAATTACCACAATTTACATTTAATGATGGTCAGCTAAATTCAGTTGCTAAAGATTACTATGAGGATGAAAGTTTTTGTAGGGATGAAAATGGAAATATTAATCTATTGAATGTGTACAATTTGTTCACAGGAGCAGCTAAGAGCACATATATTGACTCATTTTTAGAAAGAAATGTGAATGCTCATACTTTTACCAATTCTGTCTCTGAAGCTTTAAAAGGCAACAGTGGTTACCATTGGTTTTTGAGTTGAGTGATGCTCAACCTCTTTAATTAGAGGTTGGGTTTTTCAATTTTCTTGAGTAGCAGCTAATATTCCTAATTCTAATATTTCTGATAAACTCATCTTTTCTAAAAGAGTTTCATACTCTTTTAGAAAAGAATCATCTAAAAACCCAATTATTGCATTAGTTTTATTTAGTTTAGTTGGTATTTTAGAGATTTCAGATTTAATATTACAGTTTTCGCAATTACTTTTTTTTGCGATGATATTATGAATGTCTGTATGCATTGATGTGTATTCACAACTTAAAGGATAACAATCATCTACTGCATAGTCAAATTTCTTTGAAGGTTGTAAATTATGCAAAGGGTCTAGTAATACAATAAAAAAAACAGTATAATTTTCATTCCAAAAACCTACTATTCTGCCATTCGCTTTTGAAAGCTGGAATTGATAAAATGGATATTCAATTTCATTAGACAAGTAAATTTTATTTACCCAAGCTAACTCCTTTCTTTTAATGGGGATATTTGTTGATGTCCAATTGATTTGATGAAATCTAAAAAATTCTTTTGTATTTTTATCATTAAATAAAGTATTCCTATCAATGGTAGCTAAATTTTTAAGTCTGTCAATTAAAGATACAAACCATTTTCTTTCACTTCTGTCTAAGCCAAAATACTTAATTTGATTAAAGTATTCAAAAGAAAAAGCCCACTTTGGGCTTTCATCAATCACTGTTGGAATTAGTTTTTTATAGTTGCCTTTAATGTCTGTAACAACAACTTTTTTTTTCATAGAAAATTAGAATTACTTAATTCTTTTGAGAAAGTATTTACCTAAAAATTCATTATCTATTTCAACCTCACACCTTTGATTTAAGGCATATCCTTCTCTAGCTTTTATCCAAGGAAGCTCCTTATGAGACATATCTTCAAGTTGAAGACCAGAATAAGTGGAATAAGTTTCAAGAACTAAATTAATATGCTTTATTTCTTTTGGTGTTAATTTTTCTGATATATTTTTATCTAACATATCAGTGATATTTATTTCAGAATTAAGATATTTAGTAGAATTAAATCTATGAAATATCTCTCTATTTACAGGACCATGTATCCAAGCTTGAAAATTTCCTTTAAAAAGTGGAGTGCCATTTGTAAAGGCTAGGTGCCAGGCTTGAGTATAATATAATAATTTTTGTAATTTAATATTGTTTAAAGGTATGTCATCTTCAGCTTTTAGCCTGAAGATAATGTAGTCACAAATATCATTAATATTTCTCATAGTAATTTGTAATAACAATCATTCTTTGTAAACAATGATTAAAGCAAATGTATTAAAGATTTGGGGAATACTGTGTTAAAACATTAATAATTCACTTAATTATTAATTTTGCTTTACTAAATCACATTGATATTTCCCTTCTATTTTACTCTTCAATTTTTTTTTATTAACTCAATAATCCTTCTTTGCCATTCTTTTGTGCCTATTTTTTTGAAGCACACTCCAAGATTATTTTTTCTTGTTGCTTTTTTCTTTTTCTTTTAAAATTTCTAGTATTTATTTTACTTCTTGTTGCATAATTTTATTTCTTAACTATTCATTTTATTGGCTTCTCTAATTTAAAAAGTGGTTGGTTCTTCTAATTTTCCAAAAATCTCCTTTGCAACTTCACTACTATCTCTTAAAACATTATTATTTAAAAGACTAACAAAACCTAACTTGCATTGATTCATTTTATCTTCAAGATGTTTGAATTTATAATGTCCAAACTCACTGTCTTCCTGATAAACTCTTGGGTATAAAAGCATACTTTTTTCAGCCTTCCAATATAGGTTATAAGTAAACATTTGTTTTAAATCATCATCTGAGGGATTATTAGAATCTACTATTTTCCATTTAGTGTCAATTACAAATTGCTCACCATTGTCATCTTCAATTACAATATCAGGTCTTATGTTTTTTTGTTCCCAAAAATTTCTTGAGTTTTGAGACAAAATTGAATATCCCTCAGGCTTATGCTTTTGTAAGATTCTGTAAATATATTCTTCCCAAAGTTTATTCATATCAAACAATAGGGTAAGCATATTATCTTTTCCAGAGTTTAAGTTTGGTGAATAATTCAGAATCAACATTTTTGCTATATCAATAGCTCTGTGGTAAGATTGAGATTTTCTGTTTAAATTTAATTTTTCAAAGTGTTTTACATTGATATTTACTTCCTTAAAATCACTAAACTCAAATAGGATTCTATTTAGTTTATCTCTTAAATGGTTGTTTAATAAAGTATCTAAAACCTTTAGTCCTTTATAAAGTATTTGATGCAATAAATGTTCTTTATCATAAACTTGATGCTCACAATAAAACCTTTCTTTATGAACAACATTAGATTGAATGTTTTGAGCAAATAACAGCTTCCCTTTTAAGGCTAATTGATTGCTTTGAACTCTTCTGTACTTTTTAATTAAACCTCTTTTAATTAGCCCTTCAACTTCATTTAGATACATTTCAAAATACACTTCTAAAATTGAATTATATCTTTTAGTTAAGTTAGTTTCTGAAACATTATCTACATTTATCTTTTTGCAAACTTTTAGCATATTTAAAAGAACATTCTGCCATATGTTTTTATCAGGATTTTCATTTTTGTCTGCTTTTGGTAGAATTTCTATAGTTAATCCACCAACTTGAAGAACACCAACAAAACTTTTAAACTGAATTCCTTTATGAATAATTGTAAAGAATTTGTTTTGATTCTTCTCATTGAATTGAACCATAGATTCAAAGTGATGCTCCTTAAAATTAGAAGTATCACTAAATCTCAACTTTTGATATTCAAAAACTTGTATGAGGTCTTTTTTGCTCAATTGTCAACTAATTTTCTGAATAGATTGATAAAAATGAATCTGCATTCCACTCTGTTTTATCTGTAAACTTGTAAATGGACTTTTCTCTTAACATTTCTTTGTCATCATATTTAAAGTTTGTTGCAAATTTCACTTTGTTTCCATTTTCTACAGGGATGATAAATGCACTTCCTAAAACCAGTCCAATTTTACCAAAATCACCAAAGAAATATTCCTCAAGTAGTGGGATTACTTTATCAGTAAAAACTTTTGACAAATCTTCAAAATTTGTAACATTTAAAAAATAGGAGTGACCAATTTTATGGTCTTTATCTATTAGCATTTCTATCCTTTCATTAATTGTGTTTAGAAGTGTTATTAAATCTATTTTTTCATCTTCAAAAGTTACAATTCCATTAGTTGGGTGTTCAAATTCTATTACATCTGGGTTATATTGTATTTCAGTAAATGAAAATCTTCTTCTTAAGGCTGTATCCAATGCTTCAACACTTCTGTCAGCTGTATTCATTGTTCCTATAATGTAAAGATTTGAAGGTACAGAGAATTTTTCTTTTGAATATGGTAGAATTACTTCTATTTCTTCTTTATTTCCTTTTCTTTTATCTTCTTCAAGTAAAGTAATTAGCTCTCCAAAAATTGAAGAGATATTACCTCTATTAATTTCATCAATGATTAAAACAAATGCTTCATTTAAATTGTCAAAAGGCAATGTTTCAACTTCTAAATTTTCTAAAATCTTATTTATCACAGCATCAGAATAAGATTTATAAGTAGGTTCTTTATTTTCAAAATAAACTTTTGATAATTCATTTAGAGATAAGGACATAGATGCTTCTTTTGTCCCAGCCTTGATAATTATTGAATTAGAAGAATTTTTAAATAATTCAAATGTCTTTCCTGTTGGGGTTTTCAACTTATAATTGGAGTCAACAACTTCATTTTGATTTTGTAATTGACTTACAAATGAAATGTAATATTCTTTAAATAATTCAGGATTCAATTCTGCATCATTATTATCAAACTTTACAGTTTTTTTAACTGTCTTATTAGCTTCAGTACAAACATTTTTAAAAATACCATTTTTAACTTCATAGGTAACATTCTCATTAACAGTTACTGGCTTAATTCCTTCAATAAAGTCCTCATAACTAATACTTTGATGAAAAGTAGTAAAAGTGATTTGTTTCTTTTTTTGAAGCTCATTATATTTTTCTAGTATCTCTTCTCTTGTTCTCTCTTCAAATCCTAATATTAAATTTACTGCTAATTCTTTGGTTGTATATGTTTTTCCAGTTCCTGGAGGACCATATAAGATTGTGTTTAGTGGATGTGAGTTTTCATTTATATCAGATTGTTTAGTACCTTTCTCTTGTGGAGCATTTCCAAATATTTCATTTAAGAATTTCAAATAATTACTCTTACCTATAATAGCTCTTGGTCTATGATTACTGTCTTTTAAGCTAAACTCTAAAAAATCATTTGATTCCTCTTCATATAATTTTTGTAAAATCAAATTTTGAATTTCTTTGTAATTTTCAATAGAACATTTAAATATATCAACATCAAAGAAAGTGTTATATTCATCTAAAATTGATTCAATTTTCTTTTTGTTATTGTTAAAATAATCTACTCTTGGGTTTTTAATTAGCCATTCAGCAAATTCACTTTTTAAATCTCTCATTATGGATTTTTTAAAATTTAGATTGTAGTATTTATTAAATAGAATTTCATTAGCTTTAGGAATATCTGTGATTTCAACAAAAGTTGTATATCCACTTGGTAACCAGGCTTTATAATTTGTTTTTAATTCTGATGTATTTTGAATTATTGATTCTTGAATAAGTTCAACTTCTCTACATATCCATTCATCATCAAGTTCAACTTCTGTTTTATTATTTGCAATGGAATAGTCAGATGTTATTCTATAAACATTACTCAATTTTGTAAACCCATAGGTTACATATACATAGTCACCAATATTAAGTTTAGTTTTAAAATTTTCACCTTGACCATTACCTGTTATCTTACTCATTACAATTAACCCTTTTTCTTCAAACATTTTTATAGGGTCAATATGTTTATATCTACTGTCTTTTATGAAAGTTCCCATAGATAATTTATAAACTTTGTGATTTTTTAAATCTATTGTTTTCATTTTATTAGAGGGAATATTATTTTTATGAATTATTTCATAACCTAAATCTTCAAAAGGTTTATTTGCACCACCACCTGAAAATCCATTTTCATCAATTTTAAGTTTTTTTAATTTTGCAGTAATTCTTAGTAATTGCTTAGGAGGATAAAGTTTACCATTTTTGGCTAATACTAAGTGTTTTGTTGATTCATTTTTTTTTGGAATAGAATTTGGATTTTCATCAATGTACTGTATAGCCTTATCAATTTCTGGCTCAGTAACTATTTTGTAAAATAGTGATGCTTTAATTTCTTTCATAGATTTTCAATTTTTGTATTTAACTCTTCTCAACAATTTCTATTTCTTCTTTCGTTAAACCATATAGTTCATAAACCATTTGGTCAATTTCTTTATCAGTAATATCTATATTGGTTTTTAACTCTAAGGCTTTTTTGCTTTCTTGTAAAAAGTAATCTTCCCATTCCCCTTTTTGAGATAAGGAAAGTTTAACTTTTTTCTTTTCTAATTCTTTTATAAACACTGTAAAAGAAAATAAATACCAATCTTGTAATTTTTTAGGCAAACTGTCTAATTCAAATTCTCTTTCTAAAGCTCTTTGGAATTTTTGAGTAGTTTCTTGTAACTCTTTATTTAATGAAAGCATTAAATTTGCTTTTTCTATAAATGGATGTTGAGCTGTTTCAGTTAAGTTGGGAATAGGAAATGTTGACACATTAGTTGCATTATATCTAAAATATCCACCTAACTTTTGAGGGCAGATTCTATTTAGATAATAACACTAGCATCCGAAAGTTTTTGAGATTTTAACAAAAACGTAGCTATATCCCAGTGTTTCCGATGTAAAATTAATAATTATCCGGAAAATAAGTATTGTTCAAAGAC
>Ga0314774_1002353_pt1 | contig 10750 bp, 14 predicted proteins | sample MetaGCBIA2018_FD_204515 | JGI IMG/M metagenome (GOLD analysis project Ga0314774, IMG submission 204515) | Cryopeg brine microbial communities from Beaufort Sea near Barrow, Alaska, United States - CBIA 2018 | ecosystem: Environmental > Aquatic > Marine > Coastal | place: USA: Alaska | collected... | reverse complement strand
AGCATGGCGCGGGCCATGATGTTGGCCCATAGGTCGATCGTGTTGGAGTCATAGTTTTCGCGCAGGGCGTCACCCCAAATGGGAACGCCACCCCATTCGTGTATGGGGCCGTTGGTGTTGAACCGGCGGGCGGTACTAAGCCCGGCAGGGGAGTAAAGGGTATATCCCGAAGTGTAAAAGAGATCGTCAAGGGGTGCCACGGGTGCGGCACGTACCACTGTGAAACGCCCGTTGGCGGCTTCTTCAGCTCCGGCCCCCAGTTCATTACGCGGGCGCAAGTGAACAAACGCGGCAACCCCGTTTTGGGTGAGTAGTGTGCGTTCCATCAACATGGGGTTGATGTTGGGTGGCAACCCCAACCACTTGAACCGGGTGGCCGCCATACCCCGATAGCGGGCGTGGTAGTGGTTGTACAGGGCCATGGCGTCACCGTTGAGCCAGGGTGACGCTTCAGGGGTACGGGTGTCGGGGTAACGGGCCATGGTCCAACTGTACCTGATTTCGTGTTCCGGTGGTGCTTTTTCGGTGCTGGTGCTATGTTGAAGACGCACTTGGCAGCATGCCGGGTGTAGATCACACACCAAACACCCAAAAGTAAGGCAAAATCATGGGCGCATTTACTGAAGCAATCCGACTCCCCTCCGCCAAGTTCCCCACCATCGGTTCCGGTGTGGCAGGCACGGTTGTCGAAATCGGTCCGTCACCGGTTCCCAGTTTCGACGCTAAGGGAAGGGTCAGCGGCAACAAGTTGGACGACGCCGGCGTGGTTGTCATGCAAGTTGACGTGACTTTGGACACTGAAACCGAACGTGTCGTGCTCCACACTGGTGGAAGCATTTATTGGGCCATCGGCAAGGCCCTGGCCACCATCGGTGCCGAAGACCTCGTAGTGGGCGACACCCTCACGGTGAACTACATCAGTGACGGGGAAGCCACTGTGAAGGGCCGCAACGCCCCCAAGCAGTACAGCGCCACGGTCACCAAGGGTTAGACCGTGCCCCGCACCAACCCCGGTGCGGAAAACACCCCGGCGGCGTCGTCTCACCCTCAGACGGCGTCGTCGGGCCTTCCCACCGACCACGAGCCCTTAGTCGCCAAATATGCGCAAGGGCCGTTCATTCAGCCGGTCAAAGTCACTCCCCACGGGCCGCGGTGGCGCAACGTTCGCACCTACACGGTGCAAGGCGCCGATACACTGGACTACCGGTGCATCAAAGTATCTGCACACGGCGTGAGAGTCGGCTATTGGGCGGTACAACTGTTGGGGCCGCAACTACTTTTCACTGATGAGGTGTGACACATGGCCGAACAGAAGGTCCGCGAATGGTACGACTACCGTGCGTTGCGCTCCCGTGATGCCCTCATCAACATTGTGGCCGGCCCACCCCGCATCGGGAAAACGTTTGGTGCAAAACTGGACGTCTGCCGCCGGGGTATCGAAACAGACAGGACTACGGTATGGATCCGGCGCAGCCTCACCGAACTGAATCCCGCCAAAGACGGCTTTTTTGATTCGGTCGCCTACCAGTTTCCTGACGCTGAGTTTCGGGTGCAAGGCAACCGGGGAGACGTGAAACTCATTGCCGACAAAGAGTGGCGCACCATCGTCCGGTTCACTGCACTGTCGGTCGCCTACCAAGTCAAAGGCACCGAATATCCCACCGCCGACAGGATCGTCTACGACGAATGTTTTGCCCCGCCCGGTGGCCGCTACCAGGAAGACGAAGTGGCGAAGCTGCGCCGACTGTGGTTCACGATCAACAACAACCGCACCGGCCGTGACGGGAGGGCCCGCACCCGTATAGACATGCTGGGCAACCCGCTCGAGCTAGACAACCCCTACTTTTTGGAGTGGGGGTTTGATGGTTCGAAGGAATGGCAAAAAGGCACCGACACTGGTGGTGACGTGGTACTCCACCTTATTGACCCCACCAAATACGAACGCCGCATCACCCGCACTATGTTCGGTGGTGCCATCAGCGAAAACGACATCGAATACGCCGAAGGCACCTACTTTGCTGACGATCGCGGCATGGTGGTCACCAAACGCCCCGACGATGCCAAACCCATGGCAAGCCTTGTCACCATGCGTGGCACCTACTCACTGTGGGAATCACCCGACTGGTCGGCCATGTATGTGGAACCGTTCCCCCTTGCTGAAGGGTTGGGCAAACTCACAGTAGCGTTCGAACCCATGGCCGTATCCCCAGGGGTCCCGTTGGCAGACGCACAACATTTTGTCCGCAAATTTGCTCGCCGCTACTACCGCAAAGGTGGAGCCCGGTTTGTGGGGCAACGCGCCCTCGCCGCCCGCCAAGCCCTCGCGCGGTAGGGTGGCCCTGACATGGTGAACCTAGGTGGGGCAGCTCGAGCGGCCAAAGGCTTGAAATCGCCCGTCCCAAAGCCCGCACCACTCAAAGACTCGGGGAACCTGAACCAGATTCAAGCCGACCGCCGGCGAACACAAAACCGGCTCAACAAAGCCGCCCAGCGGGCCCGTGACAAAACAGGGACAGCAGCGTCACGCCCTGGCCCGCCCCGGGTGTCGGGCACCCCCACAGTGCGGGCCCAAACGGCGGTTAAGCTTCAGCGGGAACGCCAGGCCGCGACCCTGAGTGAACTACCGGACGTGCGCAACCCGGCCGTCAAATTGCGTATTGGTGAACAAACGGAACGGGTAGCCCCACCCAAGAAAACGAAGGCCGGCCAGCGCAGGCAGGCTGAAGCGATCCGCAACCAAGCCAAAGCCCAACGGCTACAAACGGTGGGTAAAGCCCGACAGTCACAGTTGCGTAACGAACTCGACTTTGGTCCCAACGCAGGAAAGCTGCAAGAGGCCATGAACCCGGAACAACGCCGCCGGTTCCAAGACGCCTCCTACAAAATTGCACAAGGCTCCCAACAATCCACCGCCATCCTGTTTGACCATGCCGGCGGGCAGGGTGCCTACAGTTCAGCACTCGAGAGAATTCTGGCAAGCCCAACGTCAAGGGACGTTGAGGACGGGCTAAGCATCCTCGAGAGTCTGGCGGAACGATCCGAACAGGCAGACAAAATGTACTCCCCGAAGGCGTTGGGTAAGCGACTAGCCATCTAACCTGTTTGGGGCTATACTGGGCCCATCGGCCACCTTCAACTAGGCCGACAGAATGAGGGAAACATGAACGCGCAAGAACTCAAAATGCTAATCAATGCGGAAGAACAGGTGCGCCGAGTGGCTCGGGACGGTGGGAGCAACCAATTTTGCACCCAAACGTACATTGCGATCGTGCTAGGCGCCGGATTCGAACCCTTACCGCCCGCCGGCCCCGACCCGCAGTTCAGGTGGCAACACCTAGGCGTCATTGGGGCCCTAGCATTCGTCATGGGTGTCGTGATATGGAATCTCGCAAAATGAGCGGCGAAGGGTTCGAACCCGAAGCCCCCAAATGGTTTGCCGACGACTTCGAAACCACCACCGACCTAGACGGGCCCCCACAACCGCACCAACTCACCCCCGACGAAACCGCCGGCCTAGTGAACCTCGCCCCAGGTGAAACACGCCTCACCGTCACCATCATCAAAGCCCACGGAGCCCGCACCATCACCGCCACCCGTGACAGTGCCGGGCAGCTTACCGCCACCACCCGCACCGGCCGTGTCAGGGTGTGGGCGTGGGCCATTGCACCCCTGACCAGCGAACAGGTGTACACCGGCACCACTATCGAATCGTATGTGGACAAAGCCGCCGAACTCGGTGGCATTCATTGGTTCCACAACCTACGCTTTGACGGCGCATTTTTAGACGCCCACCTGATTGACACCCCACCCATAGGGTTAGGGCTGCATGTGGGCGACTGGCGCCCCCGATCCGTACCACCCGGCGGGCTTGGCTCCCTCATCTCCGGACAAGGCGCCCACTACTCGAGGTACGTCCGTTTGAATGATGGGCGCCGGTTCGAAGTCCGAGACTCACTCAAAAAATTTCCCGGCACCAGCGTCGCCGCACTGGCAAAAATGTACGGTCACGAAGTTGGCAAAGGCGAAATCGACTACACCGCCGAACGCCCCACCGGCTACAAACCCACCTGGCAAGAGTGGGACTACATCAAAACCGACGTAGGCATCGTGCGCACCGCCCTACGGGTGGCTGAAGCGATTGGCAACACCGGCCTCACCATCGGCGGCGACGTGATCAGCGAATACCGCGCCACCATGTACCACGGCAAATTTCGCACCATCTTTCCCCTCATGGACCGTGACCTAGACGACTGGATACGGCGTGCCTACCGTGGCGGGTGGACCTACGTCAACCCCACCCACCAAGGGCAACTACTCGAACAACCGGGCAGTGTGTGGGACGTGAACTCCATGTACCCCGCCGTGATGCACTCCAGCTCTGGCAACTCATTCCCCGTCGGTGAACCCATCAGACTTGCCGCCGGGCAGCTCGAGCTAGAAGGGTACCCACACACCATCACCGGGGCTTTGCTTGATGCCACCATCAAACCCGGCCGCTTCCCCATCATTCAAATCAAAGGAGACGCCCGCTACACACCCACCCAATACCAAACCGAAGTGTACGGGGTCGAATGGTACGGCACCGAAGTGGACTGGGCTTTGCTGTATGACCAATACGATGTTGAAATCCATGAGCACATCGCCGGCTTCGCGTTCCAAGGCGTCACCGGACTGTTTGACCGGTACATCGACAAATGGATGGAAGTGAAAGAAAACACCACCGGGGGAATGCGCACCCAAGCCAAATTTCAGCTCAACAACCTGTGGGGTCGGTTCGGCATCAACCCACTGAGGGCCGGCCGGCTCCCCGCGATCGGTGACGACGGGGCCGTCCACTACAACCTGACACCCCAAGAATACGGTGAACCCTGCTACACCCCCGTAGCGGTCTACACCACCAGCTACGGGCGTGACCGGGTAATCCGTGCCGCCCAAAACTTTGGGGAAAGATTCCTGGCAGCCGACACCGACAGCTGTCACGTCCTAGGCACCGACCCCGGAAACATCGAAGTACACGACACCAAGTTGGGTGCATGGAAACGTGAAGCGGTCTTTGAGCGGGCCACCTATTTGCGGGCCAAAGCGTATGCAGAACAAGTTGTAGACGAAGACGGCACTACCAACGTTGATGCCCACGTAGCCGGCCTACCCCGCACCCTGCTACAAGGGGTCCGAGTCGAAGACATTACCGTAGGGACCCGCTACTCCGGCAAACTAGTCCCCAAACGGGTGCCCGGTGGAATCATTCTGGTGTCCACTGATTTTGTCATTGGGGAACGGGACGCCTGGGGTCACCGCAACTAGCCGGTGTGCCTATACTGGTGAGGCGACTACCGAACCCTCAGCGCCGGACGAAATCTCCAGGGGCCCAAAGCCCGGTTTCGCCCATACGGGCTAGGGATAGTGAGTGAAAACTACGCGACCGGTTCGGAACAGTCCAACAGTAGGCCCCCGGTTTATCCGGGGGTCTGCTACTGTTGTGGTATGGCAACTAACGACCCCAAGCCGAAGCCCCACGGAAAGCCGGCCCCCAAGCCTGGCCCCAAGGCTTCCGAAGTTGAAACCGCTCCGGCCGCAACCGCGGCCCCGGCCCGTGTTGAGGATGGTGTCACCGAATGGCTCTGATGGATAAGTTGCGCGAACTACTCGCCGCCGAAGACGAAAACACCGAAGACGCACCCGTTGAAGACGATGCACCCGTTGAAGACGATGCACCCGTTGACGAAGACGCACCCGTTGACGAAGACGCACCCGTTGACGAAGACGCACCCGTTGACGAAGACGGCACCGGCGAAGACGCCGACGAAGCACAAGGTGGTTTGGACGACACCCCCGACGACGGCCCCGAAGACGTAGAAACCCTACGCGAAACGGTCCGCACCATGGGAGCCGAAATCGAAACCCTTCGCAACCAACTCGCAGAAATGGGGGTTGATGTTGACGACATGGGCGACACCGAACCCGTCGAAGGTATTCACGGCGACCCCGAACCCGAAGACGAGCCCACCGAAGATGAACAAGTCGAAGCCTTCGACACTGACTACGAAAAGCGTAAGGCCCAACTAGCCGAAATCGGCTAGACTCAACTCGACACCAAACGAAAGCACTAGAAAGGCAAAACCATGGCACTCGCCGCCGTTGACAACCTCACCTTGCTCGAGGTGATGCAGTCAGGTGACCCCGGGCTCACCCCCGGGCCCGCTGCAAAGGCGTTCTACCACGAAACGGTAGCCGCCATGTTCAAGAATCCCGCCACCCGAGGCAACTACCTCAACAACGCATGGCAGCTGTGGGCACCACAGTTCTCCAACGCCCGCGAATGGTCCGGCCTCACCGATCGGCTGTCAGTACGTCGCACCCAGTTTGGGGCAATGGCTGTCACCGTAGACGCTCACGGCATCCCTGGTGCAGTACAGAACAACCCCAACGACCCCCAGAACGAACTTCGGTTGTCTCGCTACCGTCCGGAATACCGTCAGGCCACCATCAGCCTCTCGCGTGATGAGTTCATCCCCATCACCGTTGACCCGGTCGAAGTGGGGCGTTTGCTCGCGCAGGGGTTTGAGTCCAACGGCGCCGCCCAGTTCCTCGCCAACCAGCTCACCCAGACCCTCAACACCGACCGGGCTCGAGAGTTCAACACGTTGATGGATTCCTGGGCACGGTTCAGTTCCATCCCCGGCGTGTTCTACGTTCACACCCCCGACCTGGACCCCACCACCACCACCGAACCGGAAGCACGCGAAACGGCAGCCACCATTCAGGGCGCCGTGTTCAACATCACCAACGACTTCACCAACCGGTTCTCCACCGCTAAGCAGCCTCAAACCGTGCCTGATAGTCAGGTGCGTTTGGTGATCTCCAACCGTGCATGGCGGGCCATTCGACTCGGCTACGGCAGCAGCTACAACCCCGAATATGTGTTCGCCCTGCCTGAAGACCAAATCGTGGTCCTGCCTGACACCTACTTTGACTCCCGGGCAGACTTCGCCGGGAACCAAGTCCAGTGGGCTTTGGTTGATGCTGGCAATGACACCACCGACGGTGGCACGTTCCTCGTGATCGACTCCCTGTACGAACAGGGCGCCGACCCGTTCAACATCAAGCAGACCTACAACCAGGCATTGCACCACGCCAGTTTCTTGGACCTCAACCCATTCAAGACGTTGGTCCAAGGCGGGCCCGGACAGGGAACGGCGATTGCAGATGCAACCTTGATCCCCGCAACCATCACCATGGACATCTACACCGACCAAGGTGTGATTACGGTGACCAGTGGCATCCTGCCGCGTGGTGTCGAATTCTCCACCAACGTGAAGGTGTTGGACGCCACCGGTTCAGCCGCCGGCGGGTACGAAGTCACCATCACCGGCGACACCAGCCCCACCGGGACCACCGACATGGTGCGTTACTCCAATGGTGTGATTGGCATTGATGAGCTCTCCAGCACCATCACCGTGACCGCCACCAGCCTGGCTGACCCAACCAAGACGATCAGCCACACCTACGAAGTGGGTGGCTACCCGGCCACCGCGTTGCTGTCAGGTAACCTGATCGTCAACCCGATCACTTTCCCGGGTGTGTTCGCCGCTGGCACCGGAACGGGTGGCACGTACACCTACACCGCAGCCACCGGCGTCACCTACGAAAAGACCCTCGACGGTGGAACCACCTGGGTTGCCCTGGGTGCCAGTGCCGTGGCAGTCGCCACCGGCGACACCATCACCGTTCGCGCCACCGCAGCCGCCGGCTACGAGTTCGCAGACGGCACCACAGTCAAGACCGACGGACCCTACACCGCCGCATAACCCAACACGCAAACGCCCCGGACTCACTGAGAGGGTCCGGGGTTTTTGTGTACCCTGAGTTGACAAAGGGCAACAAGTAGGCCCACAATAGGGGTATGGCCCAACGTGGGCCGCACGAAACCCGAAGGGCATGAAATGCGATACGGAGTGCTTACCCAAGACGCCGACGAAAACTTTCGCGTCACCATCGTTGACGACATCGACACCGCTAATCGACTCTGTGGCCGGATCGACGCCGCCGGCGGCGACGCCAAGAAAATCGTCCGCGTAGTTTCCGAAGCAGATGCCAAGGTGTGAGCGTGAACCACACCGAATGTTCCACACACGGGGCACCAGTCCCCGCGTGTACTCACGGCCACCGCAAGTGTGCCGCCTGTTGCCACGTCGAGCGCGCCGCCCTCGGAGAATCCACACCCAGCGATGCCGGAATGGACTAAACCATGAACCTCACCGAAGCAATCAAAGCCGTAGCACCCCACGCAAGCAAAGACAAGCTGGTGCCCGTTCTCACTGGTGTGCAAATCCAAAACGGCCGCGCCATGGCCACCGACCGCTACACACTCGCCATCGTGGGAGTAGAAGAACTCGACATGCGATTGAATTTATGGCTATCACCCGAAGACGTAAAAGCCGGCGTACAGTCAGTGACCATCGACCTGATTACGTTCACCAGCGGTGCCACCAAGCCCACTCAGGATGCCCCCGGCGACTACCCCGCGATCGAACGAATCGCCAACGGATTCGAACCCAACAACGGCACCGTGATCGAAACAATCAGTCTCGACGTGGCACACCTCAGCAAGTTTGCAGCCAAGTTCCTCCCCAGGTCTTACGGCCTCCACACCCCAGTGTTCACCTTTGGTGTGAGCCCCACCAAGCCGGTAAAGGTCACGTTCAGTGCCTTCCCCGAATATGTGGGCGTCGTCGTGCCCATCAGAATCAGGGAGGCATAACCATGACCGTTCGCACCGCACGCCAACAACTCGCCCTCGCCACATTCGTCTGTGTCCTGCTCACCCTCGCCGCCGGAACACTCACCGTCACCATCGCCCACACACTCAACAACCTCCTCGCCTACGCCGCCGCATTCCCCATCACCATCGGCACCCTCCTAGTCACCTACACCGACGTAGACCGCGCCTGGGCCAACCTCCAACACCACACCGACAGGAACACACCATGGACACCCCACACAACAACCCCACCCCCGCCCAAATCGTCCGACGCCGCGAACGGTTGGGCCTATCCCAACCCGAACTCGCCCAAATGCTCGGCTACCAAGTCCGAGCCGTCAGACGGTGGGAAAACGGACAACGCGGAATGTCAGCCGGGCCCTTAGCGGCCCTCACAGCGATCGAAAACAGTGTGGCCCTACAGGTATCCCATGGCATTGCGCAGCTCAACAGCATCGAACCCCACGCACGCCTGATGGTCACCTACCGCAACGACGCCGAACTCAACCGCCACCAACCCAACAACACCAAACCCGCCTCACTCCTACGCGCAGCCGCATTCGCCATGGCCGCCCACGAGTCCGGCACCGAAGTGGTGTTCGCAGACGACTACTACGGACAAGACCAATGAGAACCCACGTATGCGCCCACTGGGCAGCCCCAACACCCACCGGCCTCACCTGCACCGCATGCGGAACGGCCGTCCAACCACAAACCGTGACACGCCTCACCGGGCTATCAGCCGGCGATGCCAAATGAGCAACCCAAACACCGGTGAGCTACTAGGATTCCACACCTACCGCAGCTCACACGACGTCACCCACGTACAAGCCATCCTGGTCGAAGGCCCCACATCAGTGTTCAAACGCCCACTATGCCCCACCCGCGCCGGCCGCACCACCATGACAGTCATAGACCCAGCCACCATGACAGTCATAGACCCAGCCACCATGCCCGTGCGCGACCTCGAAACCGTCACCGAACAAATCAACTCTGTTTGGTGGCGCGGTGGTGGCCTCGCCTGCGAATACTGCATGATACGCGCCGGCCGCGCGCTGGAGCGTGGGTGGCTGCAACTCGGTTGGGTGCACCATACGCTATAGTGGTTGAAGAACAGAAAGGGGCACCAATGGACTTACTAATTGCCGCAGCAATAGGCATGATGGAGTCAAACTCAGTAGACATGGCGCTGTCAAGCACAGTAGTCCCCACTAGTCGCGCCGTTTACACCAACGCCGAACAGGACGCTTTCTTTAACGCCATCGGACTACCCAACGGCACCCCCACCAACCGCACCGAATCCACGACCCGTTGGCAAGAAGCAAGCACTTGGTCAACCCTTGACATAACCGGTGTCTTCGACGCCGCCACCACCGCCGATGCCAATATTGCCGTAGCCAACGGCCACCGCATTAGCCCCCACTTCGCCCTTTCAGAATTCGCCTGCCCCGAACCTAGCAACCCTGATTGTAAAATAATGCAGGTTCATAGTGAACTGATCGTGAAGCTTGAGCAAGTGCTTGCCGACGGCTACCCCAACGGCATCACCATTATCTCCGGCTACCGAGACCCCACCTATAACGCATCGCTTCCAGGTTCGTCTTCCACTTCTGCCCACATGTACGGACTTGCGATCGACTTCTCTACCGGCCGTGGGCCCGACTGGTTCACAGGTCGTGGGTTCCACGGCATCGAAGTACGTACGTCGTCGGGCTACGTGAGCCACCTTGACCTACAAACCGGCCTAGCCGAAGACACCGTTTTCTACGTCTAATGAAAGGCACCCTCGAGCGCCAGCAACCTGTATGGTGGTTGGTGGTTGGTGGTTGGTGGTTGTATCCCATGAGCAGCCACCAACCAATCTAGTCACCTCACTACCAGTAGTCAGTTATCCAACTACTAACCTTCATGTAAAGCCCATCCCCTAGTTGAGTAAAGCTAAGGTAAAGGATGGGGGATGAAGGTAAAGGGAGAGTAAAAGTCGAGTAG
>Ga0314774_1002352_pt1 | contig 10757 bp, 22 predicted proteins | sample MetaGCBIA2018_FD_204515 | JGI IMG/M metagenome (GOLD analysis project Ga0314774, IMG submission 204515) | Cryopeg brine microbial communities from Beaufort Sea near Barrow, Alaska, United States - CBIA 2018 | ecosystem: Environmental > Aquatic > Marine > Coastal | place: USA: Alaska | collected... | reverse complement strand
TCAATGCGCGGAGCACACGAGCTTGCAGTCACCTTCACCACGGGCGAGAGGCGCGACGCGAAGCTTGACAGTTGCCATTCATGCAACAACCCGCCTTGCTGCAACCCGGCACACGTTCGGTTCGATACTCGGCAGTCGAATGTGCAGGACATGATCACCGCGGGGACACACCGCGCAGGGCCAGGGAAGCTGACGGCCGAGAACGTAGAAGTAATCCGGTTGCGGCGCGCATCTGGCGCGCGACAGGTCGACCTCGCGGTCGACTACGACGTGACCAACGGCCTAATCAGCCAGATCGTTCGTGGCATCCGGTGGCCCAAGGCACTCGGGCCGATTGAGACTGAAAGGCAGTACAGAAATGGCAAATGAAGTAGTAATTACCGTCGTAGGCAACCTAACCGACGACCCAGCCTTGCGATACACAAATAACGGGTTGGCAGTTGCCAACTTCACGATAGCGTCGACACCCCGAAGCTACGACAGGGCCTCGAGCGAGTGGAAAGACGGCGACGCCCTGTTCCTCCGGGCATCCGTGTGGCGCGAGTTCGCCGAGCACGTAGCCGGCTCGCTCACAAAGGGTTCGCGGGTGATCGCGTCGGGCCGCCTCAAGCAGCGCAAGTACGAGACTGCCGAGGGTGAGAAGCGTACGTCGATGGAATTGGAGATCGACGAGATTGGGCCGTCGCTGCGGTACGCGACGGCATCCGTGCTGCGGGTGACACGTACGGGGTCGCCCGAGCACCGGCCGCAGTCGGCGAGCGACGTGCCGTGGGAGCCGACGCCGCCGGCGCAGCAGGAGCAGCAGCAATTCAGCGATGAAACACCGTTCTAAGGGGAATGAAAATGGATGAGCTCAACGAGATACGAGCAGCACACGCACGGCTCGCGAAGCTGAGGGCAGCGACGGAGCCGGGGCCGTGGAAGATCAGCCGCGCCGAGCAGTGCATTCGCGCGAAGAACGGCGTCGTCGTGTGGGACGAGTCGGAAGCGCCGGCGGATGAGGTGCCGTGGGAGGCGGCCGAGTTGATCGTAGTGCTCGAGCGCATGGTCGCCCCGGACCTCGAGCGGCTGGCAGTAGCGGCCGCGTACACCGAGGCCGACTACGTCCCGGTATCCTTCGCCTACCCGGCCGAGCTTGCGCTTGCCCGGACGATCAACGCGACCTCGTGATTCACTACCCGGTCACGGGTCAGCGCGGCGGCGTGCATCTTCCTGGGGGTGGCCGCGAGGCTGCCCCCGGGCGCTGCCTGCCATCGTGCTGCAAGACCCCGCTCGGGCACTCAGTAGTGCGCGACCACCTGCCGGCCAACCACAAAGACGCGTGCCACTGCCACCCCGACCCCGAAGGACAGAAGAAATGACCGACTACGAAGCGATATACAACGAGGCGTCCCGCGTGAGTGCGGTGGGTCACGACTTCGACGCAGGGATCGCCGCCGTAGTCGCCGCGGCGAGGGCGGACCTCATGGAAGAACTGGGCGCGGTCGAGGCCGCGCCGGCGACCCGGCCGAACACGCCGGACGTCAAAACGGAGTTCGGCAAGCGAATAACGGTCAAGCGTTGCTGCAACGGGTGCAACCGTGAGCTCGGTGACGCAACAGACGCCGAGCTCGACGCCGCCATAACCGGGGCGCGACTACCGGATACCCGCGATGAGTGCGGGTGTGCAGAGTGAAGCGCCCGATCACGACTACGCGGCAGGCACGCAAGGCGCGTAGTGCTGCATGGGCGCGGATCACGGGCGAGGTGGCCGACGCCCTGTTGGAGCCGTACTCACGCTGGCATTCGCCGGCCGATCGAAGAACGGCGTGGCTCGCCGGGTGGGCACAACTCAAGGAAGGGCGGGGAGCCGTGGGAGTGAATGACGCAGCGGAAATGCTGGAAGTGGCGAAGATCGAATGCGGGCGGCTCGAGCGGGAGGTCGCGGACTTGACCAAGCAGCGGGACGCGTCCCGGGCGGTCAATGCGGAGTTCCTGGCCGTGAAGCCCGCCGAGGTGCTGGTCGAGGGTAGCTACTTTCGCGCGGACGAGTTTCCCGCGATTCTCGGCAACTACATGCGGTTGAGTGTGGCGAACAGTTCGGCGATGAAGGCCGGGTACTTGCACACCGAGCGGATGCGGGGGCAGCGCGACGCGGCCTACGCGACAATCGCGGCGGTGCAGGCAGTGGTCGACGACGAGGCGATCCCTGACGAGGTTCACGGAGACAGCTGGGTCATGGTCGACGACCTCGCGCCCATTCTCGCGAAGTCAACCGCCGACACCCTGGCCGAGCACGACCGGGAGGTCGCGGCTACCGCGCTGGACAAGGCACGCGACCGGATGATGCCGCCGTTGAACTGGAACCTCGAGCCGGCGACGGGGCAGGAGCGCCCCGGCACCGCGAACGTCGACGAGGTCTACGCCGACGTCTACCGCGAAATGAGCGTCATGGCAACCGAGTACCGCGACCCGCCGCTGGCTACCGCTCACACCGACGCACTACGCGACACGAGCGAGCACTACGCCAAGCGGCCCATGCCGGACGGGGAGGGCGAGTAGTGAGCAACAAGAAACTGATCTTCGAGGCGCGGATGCGTGCCAACAGGTTCGGCAGCGCGACAACGATCGGCAGCTTGCTTGACGAGCTCGCCGACGCCCTCGAAGCCGCCGAGTCGCCGACCACTGTTGAGTGGGGCGTGAACGTCGGCAACTACCCGGACGGGTCGATCAGCGTGATGGTGGCGACCGAACAGGATGCACGGGCGTTCCGCAGCCGGCCAGCGGTGAAGCGCAACGTCGGCCCGTGGGAGGTGGTGGCCCCGTGACCCGGCCACTACTGCGAGCGGCCGGCTACGTCGTGGCCGTGTCGGTCGTAGCGTCCGTGATGTTCGTTCTCAGCGGGGCTCCCGTTGGATGAGCGCGTGCGCCTGGTGGTGAAGCCGAACCGGGCCGTCGAGTTCCGTATCAAGGCGGCCGACGCGGAGGCGATGGGGATGGAGGCCGTCGCTGCGGAGGTGCAGTCGCGCGGCGTCACCCCGGAGCAGCTGGGCGAACCCGTTTTCAGCCGGTACACGCGGCTGTGGACGATCCCGGTCAGAAAGGAATCTGATGAGTAAGCGCATGACGTTCTGGCGGCGACTACTCCACGCGGTCGGCCAGTGCCCGCGGGGCCGCGCCGGCTGGCCCTGCAGCGGACTACCCGGCCGCTGCGGGTGGCCCCGTGGCTGACTGCGACCTGTGCGAGGACATACACCCGGCATCCACGAGATGCCCGGACCTACCTTACGAAAGGCTCCACCTATGAACAAGAAGCAATTGCGGGAACGGGTCGCGGAGGAAATCGCGCGCTCTGAGGCGGTGAGGGCGGACCTCGACGCCGCACTACAGAGGGTCGATGAGATATACGCGCTGTCTCGGAAGGGGGCGTGGCGGCCGCTCGGCGACAACGCGAGCCCGAAGTCGTACTACTGGTGGGCGGAAATCATCGCCGACGGCAAAACGGTGCGCTCGGGTCCGCTCGAAATGATCACCATTATCCCGAAGGAGATGCCCTGGCAGTGGGAGGGGTGGGGCGGCATCGCAACCGAGCCGAGAGGCCCCGACTACAACGTCAAGTTTTTTGACGACGAAACCACGTACGAGGCCGAGACAGGGTTCGGGTCCACGGTCACGCTGCGGCACGAGGTGCGATCGTGAGTCTCGTGTGCGCTACCAACGACGTGCCCGAGTTGCGGCCGTGCGTCGTAGCGAAGGCGCATTCGTCGGGCTGCACGGGGTTCGCGTCGAGGTGGGACGCCGAGACTGCGCAGAGAATCACGGTGTGGACTGTGGAGTGCAAGGGGTGTCTGCCGGCTCTCGCCGAGCACGGGTGCCTGTGCTTCTCCTGCTGGATGAAGCTCAACGACGGACTGAACATGGCCGTCGACGTCATCACTCACCTGCGGTCGGTTGATCGGGCAGCGCAGACGGACAACGCCGGCGTGCGAGTTGCGGCGGGGTGGGTCATTCCGATCCCGTCGACGTGGCGCGCGGCCGACGACCTCATGGTGCTGATCGGTTGCCCGGCACCCGGGTTCCTGTCCACGGACGACGTCAACCAGGTGCAAGCGATCACGGAGGAAATCGTCGCGCGCGCTACGGCCGGCATGGTCGCATGGGTGGCGACGGTCGACGGGGCGCGTGACGCGGTGCGCTTCAACGCGGTCATGCACTCGGCGCTGATTCAGCACCCGATGGAGGACTACGAGCACCGGGTGCGCAACGTGCGGTGTACGGACTGCGGGCAACGCTCGCTGATGTGGAAGCCGCCGCTGATGTTCCACGGCGAGGTGCGCGTCGAGTGCACCAACGCCGCGTGCGCGTTCGTCGTCGACCAGACCGGCTACAAGCACCTCACTGCCATCGAGGCACTGGACGTGAAGGCCCGCCTCGACGTCGAGCGCAAGCGTATCTCTGCGGAGAAGCGGGCGGTGGCGAAGGCGGGGCGCGAGGCTGTGAAGCTCGAGCGCGAAGCGGCCAGGGCGGCGCAGCTGTGAAGCGCCGGCACGCCGACGACCTCGACCCGAGCAAGCAGATACCGCTCCGGGTCGCGCACCTGATCTTGGGGTGCGGGAAAACTACCGTGTATCGGTGGGTGGAGAAGGGCAAGCTCAAGCCGACCTATGGTGCCGATGGCATGACGGTGACGCTTGCGCAGCTGCGGGCAACGGAGGCGAAGATGGTTCGCGGACGACGCGCCAAGCCGCCGTTAAACAATGTGGGAATGAGTGGTGTAGAGTGAAACGTAGATTGACCACTCTTGCAGAATCAGCCTCGCCTCACGCGCGAGGCTGACGCATTTGTGCCACACGAGAAAGGCCGGAATCCTCAACGGGTTCCGGCCTTCTTGTGTTTAAAGACTCCCCTCAGGTGGGCTGGGGGTGATCCGGTAGCTCGACCCGGGGTTCGCCACGTCGAGCAATGACCGCCAGTGCGAGGCATGGAATGGGCTAGGCCCGGCCGCATGCGGCATACCGCCTCGCACTGGCAAGACTTTACTGGGCATCCGCCGCCGGCTACCTGTTCTGCGGCTGGGGCAGGAGGCCGCCGTTCGCGCGGCGCGCGGCCTGGTTGATGCCGGGCTCTGACATGCGCGCGGCTGCTCGGATTCGGAGCCATGTGTAGTTGGCTTTGCGGGCGGCGACGATTAGCTGGTCGCGCAGGGCGGCGTCGGCGGCCTGCTCTTTGGCTCGGGCGGTGATGCGCTGGGATACGGCCTCGAGTTCGGCGAGGTCGGCGGCGGGCGCGGGGGTGGCTGCTCGGGTAGCTGCGCGGGTGACTGCGCGGGTGGCGGTGTGGGCCATGATGGAACCTTCCTAAAGTGGGTTTAGAGAAACCATATCAGTTTTACCAATACATAACCAAGTTGTGCTACGTTGAACACATGACAAACACACGCACCGCCTCAATCCACGTAACACCCGAAATCCTCGACGACGACCGCACGGTCACGTTCGACAACACGCAGATAAGCGCATGGATCGGCCTCGACGGAGCACTCGTCGTATCCGTCGACGCGTACCTGCCCGCCGCAACCAACCGCGTCCGCATCGTGGCCGGTGACGACGTAGTCGCCGACCTCGACCTCGGCGTCGACTTCGCTGAGGGCGTGACACTGTGAGCGCCGTCGGGCAGGCCATCGTCGAGGGCGGCGAGGCATACCTCAAGGCCGCACGCATGAAGGACACCAGCGAAACTTGGGACTGGGTCATGGACGCGGCGATGGCCGGCACGATCAACCTGAGCCAGCCGCCGGCTACCGCAGTCGAGCGCGGCGCGGTCATTGACCTGTTCGACACATGGGCGGACGCAGCATGACGTCGCAGCGGGTACTCAACGCACGGGCGGCGCGCGGCAATTGCATTCGCGTCCTGTTCGGAATCGCGCTACTCTTTGCTCCGGGGTTCGTTCCCCCCGCGTAGTCACTACGCCCCACATTCTTGACGCCCGCCGTGTCCCCCCACGGTGGGCGTCTTGCATTCCTCGCGCACCCGTCGGGCGTACGGGGGCTGTTGTCGTTTCCGGGCACTCTTGCGGGGTGCCCGGCAACGCCAACCACACACACCAACGGACGGGAGCGACACTGATGAGTGCTGCAACGCTGCAAGCCATAGAGGACGCGATCGTCGAGCACGTACGAGTCCAGACCGCCGCCGACGGCGGCGATGAGGGCGACGTAGTCACGGCCTGGGTCGTCGGCCTCGAGGCGTCCGGCGTCATGGACGTGGGCCCCGAGCACGGCGGAACCGCCGTCGGCTACGCCAACCGATACATCACGTCGCTGGGCAGCCCGCACATGCACCGCTCGCTCGCACTGTGGACAGCCGGCAAGATCGCCCGCGACGGACTCCCCTACTCGGACGGCGAATAGTGGCCGGGTGGAGCGGCAGCCTCCGCGGCGCAGAACTACCCGCGAACTGGCACATCACGCAGCCGCGCATCCTCGCCCGCGATGGCTTCCAATGCCAGCACGTCCGCCAGGACACCGGCCGGCGGTGCCTCGAGCATGCACGCGACGTCGACCACATCATCCCGCACTCGCAGATGGGCAGCGACGACGACGACAACCTCGAGGCGCTGTGCAAGTACCACCACGGGCAGAAGTCAGGCCGTGAGGGTGGCATCGCGTCGGGCATCGCCCGCCGGGCAGCAAAAAAAACGGGAGCTCGCCGGCATCCCGGTTTGCTCCCGTAAATTCACCCGGCATCCGTGACGTCCAGAACCTAGACGTCACTGACACGTACAGGTCGCGACTACCCCCAGGTGCCGTCCGCGCGCAGCCGCTCGACCTTGATCGGCGAGCCGGTCGCGCCGTCGGCCGCGCTCATGCGTGACAGCCACACCCGCTCGGTGTCGGTCTGAATCTTGAGGTCGGCGTCGTGGCCCTGCTCGAGGGTGGGCAGTGTCGCGAGGTGTGCCGCGCTGTAGTCGGATGCTGTGCTCATTGTGTGTTCTCCCGTGCTCGTGGTGTCCTGAATTTTACCCGGCATCCGTGTTGTGGCCGTCGGGTCGATTGCTGCGGTGTCGTCAGATGCGGCCGTGGTGGCCGCGTGGCTACGCCAGCCGGCCGCCGCCCGCGAGGTAGCCCGACAGGTTCGGCGCTGCAGGCCGGCCACTGGTGCCCTTAGGTGTCGTGTTCTGGTTCAGCCACACGAGAGCGTGTAGCACTGGCAGCGACTCAAGGTCAGGGACGACGGTAGACCAAGTCCGGCACGTGTAGGTCTTGCCCGCGTAGATCACGACCTGGCGAGGCCCGCGCGCCCGCCCATTTTCACCCGGCATCCGTGATGCGGCCGTCGGGTCGACTGCTGCTCCGCTGCTGGCGGGGTGGCCCTGGTCGGTGCCTCGCACACGCTCGCCCGCGCCCGCCGGCGCGCCTGCCTGGCCGGGCGCGTCCGCCCGATCCGATCCGTGCACGCCCGCGCGCGTGTGGCCGGCGACGACCTCACCGCGCCCGCGAGGCTGGCCGGCGACGACCTCGGAGGCAGTCACACCGCGCCCGCGAGGCTCGGCGACGACCTCGGCGACGACTTCACCGCGGGCGCGAGGCTCGACGACCTCGGGCGCGACTACCTCGGCGACCGGCTCGACGTCGGGCGCATAGAAGTACACCGTGCGCTCGCCCCGGCGCGACCCGGTGCACGTAGCGACAACCTCATCAAACGCGTTGAGCGGGTCGCCGGTGTGCAGCGAGCCGTAGCTGTCGACCGTGTCAATGGTGCTGTTCGAGAATCCAACCAGCTGGGTACCGGTTGCCCAGCGGGTGCGCGCTTCGCGCTTCGTGATGCGGCGGACTGCGACGCGGGCGGTGTTCTTCATGATTTTTCTCCTTCAAATTTCACCCGGCACCCGTGCGGTGCCGTGGATTGTGCCCCCGTCGAGTCTCGAACTCGGGCCGCCCGGGCGGGCGGGGGCGCGTGCTAGTCCTGCTGAATGTGAAGCTCCCACGCGTCGATGGTCGCGGCCGCAGTCGCGCCCGTGACAGTCTCGCCGCAGTCGCACTCGACCGCGAGCGGGTCTAGGCTCTCGCTCACGTCTATGTGTGTCCCTTGCGCCATCGCGTCGGTGTCGGTGTCGTAAACGTCGTAGTCGGCGCTGGTCATGGTGTCCCTTTCGATGAGTGAGTTTTTACCGGGTATCCGCGGGCGGCCGCGGGATCGTGCGACTACTGCGCGAGGTCGTCGGACCCGTACACGCCACACACGCCCGTGAAGTGCGCATCCTGCGCGAGCACTACGGCACACGGCAGGATGTCGGCGGGCTGCGCTACGTGCACGGCCGCGACGTTGCCAGTGGTGACGACGACGGCCGCGAGCGTGACGGCCGCGAGCGACAAGCGCCAAAACCTGGATACGCGAACGCGGGCGCGGGCGGCGATGCGTTCGCTCGGCAGCGACTCGGCGGCCGCGCGTGTGGTGGTGTTCAACATGATTTTCTCCCTCATTTTTCCCGGTATCCGGGGTGTGTGCCGTAGTCGAGTCGTGAACTCTCGCCGCCTATGCGGAACCGGGCAGTGGTGCTATTCGGAAAGTGCTTCCTGCGCTTCCTGCGCCTGTTCGAGCGTGATTCCGAGCGTCTTGCAGAGGTCGTCGAGGTCGCCCGGCTTCCGTGAGTCGGTGAAGTCTGCGATGGGGGTTCCCGCTTCGGCGTGGAGTGCTTCGATGCGCTGGACGGTGGTGTCGAGGTCGTCGCCTTCGTGGTCGGCCTCGGATTCGTCGGTCGTAATTTCCTCGGCATCCGCCCAATCGATGAACCCGCAACGGTAGGCGATGGGGTCGACCTCGGCGAGGATACGGGACGGCAGGAATTCCATCCCGGCGACCGTCACGGCACCCTCGCAGTCGAGAGCTTCGTTGAACATTTCGTGAGCGGCTGATTCTTCGATGTAACGCATGTTGTGCCCCTTTGGCTTCGTGCTCCGGCTGGCTGCCGTTGCTACATTGAATACATTACCCAATCGGGTTAGGTATTACCTAATCTAGTTGTTCTTGTGGCGTGTCGCCAGTCATAGAGCGGAAGTGCCCCGCCAGGTTGAGTCCTCCATCCGCGCCGGCGCGCGACGCATGACGCGCGCGACGTGCGACGCGCGGGCATCCGGGCACCCGTCGGGGGGAGTCCTCAATACGCGCCCGGGCGCGACGCGCATGACGCGAGCGCGGAAAGTGGCTCACGCGCCGACTACGGCGAGGTATCCCCGGGCACGTAGACGCGTAGACGCGCGCACCTGGACGCGCGCGACGCGAGCGCACGGCCACCCGCGCGGGCGTCACCATAGCTCCGGTTGGATCACCCCAAAAGTTTCGCCGGTGTTTAGGTCGGTCACGAAGAATTCAACCCATACCGGGGCGGCCGGGGCGGCCATCAGAACGGCTCATCGGATGCGATATACGCGGCCATCGCGGCCGACTGCTCGGCCGCGGCCGTGGCTGTTTTCGCGAGAGCGTGGCACGTCATCCGCGATAGCCCCGTAGCTTCCATGATGTCGGCCCAACTTGCGCCATCTTCCCGAGCTTCAAGAATGGTCACGCCGCGACGGTCGAAAAGTTCGCGGCCGTACTCCAGCGAACGCAACGCGCCATTATCCGCAGCCTCGAACTCGGCAGCTGCGGCACGTTCGGCGCGACGAATGCGCACCCAATCGGTGAACGTGTAGCGCGGGTTGCCCGCAATCTCGAACCAATCAATGGCCTCTTGAGTCATAAAGCTTTTGGCGAACGGCAGCGAACCCGTGAACGCGTCGCGCGGTGCCTCGGTGTGGCGTTTTTTCATCCGCATCTGTTTTCCGGAATCGAACCAGTGAGTGCACCCGCTTGCGATGTAGGCGAGTTCTTGGGTGTGCACCCACAGCCCGTACGTGGCGCGGTCCTCGGTTGCAATGTCTGCGGCCGTTGTAGTCATTATCGAGTGCCCCTATCCGCTCCGGCCGGTTGCCGTTGCTACATTGAATACATTACCCAACCTAGTTTGGTATTACCTAATCCGGTTGGTGTGGCGGCGTGTCGCCAGTCACAGCGCCGATCCGGCCCAGCCGGCGGGGTCCACTATCCGCGCCCGCCAGCGCACGGCTACGCCCAGGTGCACCCGCGCGCGTAATGAGGCACACACGCACGTAGCCGGCAGACCCTCGAGCTTCTAAGCCAAGACAGGGAACGCACGCATGCACGCTCGCCGCGCCCGCGCGGAAAGGCACCGCGAGAAAGCCCCCCGATTGGGGGTCTTGCCAAGGGTGCCCGTGGAGGGCATCATCGCGGGCGTATGCGCCCCCGCGGAAAGGCACCGCGAGGATCACCCCCCAACTGGGGTCTAGACAGACCCCCCGAGATTGGGCATCATCGCGCGCCCAGGTGCAGGTGCGCACGCCGGCGCGGAACTACTCCGAGAGAGCCTGCCCCCCGTATGGGCTGAGACATCGCGTCGACGTCCGCCCGCTCGACATCCGCCCGATGTCCAGAATCTAGACATCGTGTCGACGTCCAGCGCCCGCCGATGTCCAGCCGCTAGACATCCCGCCGACGTCTAGCGGACCATCGCGGTGCCTTTCCGCGCGGGCCAGGCGCGAGCGGTGCTGTTCCGCGCGCGAGGCGACACGCCCGGCCTGACACCAGATTCCAGTCGGCACCATCGCCAGGGTCGCGTAGAACAGGCGCGCGTTGCACACCGTTTTGCCCCTGTCAAATCGCTGGCAAAATGGCCCCCAAATGGGGGGTCTACCCTCCCCCCCCCTCCTATATATTGAC
>Ga0314774_1002351_pt1 | contig 10763 bp, 10 predicted proteins | sample MetaGCBIA2018_FD_204515 | JGI IMG/M metagenome (GOLD analysis project Ga0314774, IMG submission 204515) | Cryopeg brine microbial communities from Beaufort Sea near Barrow, Alaska, United States - CBIA 2018 | ecosystem: Environmental > Aquatic > Marine > Coastal | place: USA: Alaska | collected... | reverse complement strand
ATTCATTTGCCTACAGCAACGGCGGGGTAGCATCTGCACTTATTTCCTTACCGCTCCGTTATATGCACACCACTGTAGAAATGGTTCACAAAACAGATGTGGAAAATGTGATCAGGTTGATTTACGAAAGTTTACTCCAAATTAAAGAAGGCGATACTTTTAGCTATTTTGACTAAGTTATCTCAAGCATAAATTTTCAGAACGGTTTAAAAGCTTCTAGTAAAGAGTAGTTTTTAAACCGTTTTTTACTGAAAACTCTTAACTAATTCCCGACATCTTGCTATTCGGGGATTTTACAAGATCCTTATATTCCTTTAATTTATTACCCTGAAGTATTCCTTCATTTCAGGTTGGTCACTTCTTTCCTAAATTGTAAGTGTCTTTTATGGCAATTTCAATGAATCCAACTCAAAATGCTAAATTTACAAGCTGCCACAAGAATTTCCTGATCTATCTGTCGTAATTTTGGCCGACATAACTTATTAAAACTCCATTTATGTACAAAAGGAACCTGTTTATTTTTTTCGTCTCACTATCAGTATATTCTCAGAAATATGATTTAAAATGGGCTGAAGAATTTGATGGCCCTGAAATAAATAGAGAAATATGGAATTTTGAAGAAGGCTTTGCCAAGAACAACGAGCAACAGTTTTACACTTCTCAAAATAAAAATACCCGTATTGAAAATGGAATACTGATTATTGAAGCGCATAAAGAGCAATATAAAAATGGTGATTATACTTCTGCCAGGATAAATACCCTGAATAAAAAACATTTTAAATACGGTCGAATTGAGATTCTGGCAAAACTCCCGGAAGGAAAAGGTACCTGGCCTGCTATTTGGATGTTGGGAAAAAATCATTTAACCAAAGGATATCCCGCTTGTGGTGAAATTGATATTATGGAACACGTAGGAAAAACTCCCGGAGAAATTAACAGTTCCGCTCATTATCCAGAAAGAGATAACATCAGGATGAATGGAGCAACTCAAAATTATAATTTACCTGATTCTGAGGACGGATTTTACAAATATGCCATAGAATGGGACAAAAAGCATATCACCTATTTTATAAACGATATTGAATATTTTACTTTTAATATAGATGAAGCAAATAGAAAGGGCAGAAAAAACATATTTAGAAAGCCTTTTTATTTAATTCTGAACCTGGCGCTTGGAGGAAAATGGGCCGGAGGAATAGACGACACTATTTTTCCGACCCGGTTTTATGTAGATTATGTTCGGTATTATCAGTTGAGGGATTAAACTGAGTTTATTTTATTGTGTTTAAATAGTTCATTACATTTTTTTCTATCCTGCTTTCAATATCAGACAGATCAGCTTTAACAAATTTGGTTCCGGTAATTTTTTCATACAACTCAATATATCTTTCTGAAACCGACTGTATGTAATCATCACTCATCTCCGGGACTTTTTGTCCGTCAAGACCTTGAAAGCCCTGTTCTATTAACCATTGCCTAACGAATTCCTTTGAAAGTTGTTTTTGGGCTTCTCCCCTATCTTGACGCTCCTTGTATCCATCTGCATAAAAATATCGGGAAGAGTCCGGGGTGTGGATCTCATCGATCAGCACTATTTTCCCTTCGGAGGTTTTTCCAAATTCATATTTGGTATCTACCAGGATCAAACCGCGGGAAGCGGAAATTTTTGTTCCGAAGTCAAAGAGTTTTTTTGTGTAATCTTCCAGAACTTCATAATCTTCTTTAGATACGATTCCCCTTGTAATGATGTTTTCTTTGGAAATATCCTCGTCGTGATCGCCCATTTCGGCTTTGGTGGCCGGAGTGATTATAGGTTCGGGAAATTTATCGTTTTCCTTCATTCCTTCAGGCATTGTAACTCCACACAACAAACGTTTGCCTGCTTTGTATTCACGGGCAGCGTGACCTGCAAGGTAACCGCGAATAACCATTTCAACCTTAAAAGGTTCGCATTTTATCCCTACCGCAACATTGGGATCGGGAGTGGCAGTTAACCAATTTGGTACTATATCACTGGTTGCCTCCATCATTTGAGTGGCAATTTGATTTAAAATTTGTCCTTTATACGGAATTCCTTTTGGCATTACCACATCAAAGGCAGAAAGCCTGTCTGTCGCAACCATAACAAGGAGATCTGCTTCCAGGTAATAAACTTCGCGGACCTTTCCTTTATAAACCGATATTTGTCCTGGGAAATTAAAATTTGTATCTGTAATGGTATTCTTCATAATCTATTTAAAATTCTAACCCGAAAGTTACTTATGGTATAAAATCACTTTGCCTTTTAAGAAAATAGTATTAGTTATGTTCAAACTATTTTCTTAAAATTTTTTCAAATTTAAGTTTTTCTGAATCAATTTATTACTCTGCGTGCTCAATTTCTTTATAAGCCGAGATTATACTGTTAACCAGGCGATGACGGATCAAATCCTTATCATCTAAAGTAACCACTCCTATTCCTTTCACATCTTTAAGCACCAATAAGGCTTCTTTTAATCCGGAAGTAACTCTTCTAGGCAAGTCAATTTGGCCGGGATCACCGGTAATTATAAATTTTGCGCTTTTTCCCATTCGGGTCAAAAACATTTTCATTTGTGAATGGGTAGTGTTTTGGCCTTCATCCAGGATCACAAACGCGTGATCAAGCGTTCTTCCCCGCATGAAAGCTAATGGAGCTATTTGAATTATCCCTTTTTCCATATATGAATCCAACTTTTCATGAGGGATCATATCCCGTAAAGCATCGTACAAAGGTTGCATATACGGGTCTAGTTTTTCCTTTAAATCCCCCGGTAAAAACCCCAGATTTTCCCCTGCTTCAACCGCGGGCCTGGTTAAAATAATTCTTTTGACCTGCTTTTCTTTCAAGGCTTTTACGGCCAGGGCAACGCTGGTATAAGTTTTCCCGGTTCCTGCAGGACCAATAGCAAAAACCATATCGTTTTTATTTATCATGTCCACCATTTTTCTCTGGTTGGGAGTTATGGCTTTTATCAATTTCCCTCCTACCCCGTGCACCAAGATCTCACTGCTTAAACCAGTAGCAGAATATTCTTCCTTTTTGTTGTCGTTAAGAACACCCTCTATTACATTTTCATCCAGCATGTTGAACTTTTCAAAATGTTTCACCAGCATGGCAAAGCGCTTGTCAAATTCTTCGAGCATATCATCATCGCCATATACCATTATACGGCTACCACGGGCAACAATTTTGAGCTTGGGAAAATACTTTTTAAGAAGTTCTATGTGTTCATTTTTATGTCCAAAAAAATCCCTTGGACTTATTTCGGCAAGATCAATGATCAGTTCGTTCAATATAGGATAGGTTAAGGTTAATTTCTTTTCTTAAAGATATTAAATTTGCTTTAACCACACACAAATTCTCATTTTGTTTTTAAGGTAATTGTAGATTTTTTCTGTTAATTTGACAGGAACTTGGATGAAATAAAATTATCTTCGCCTTCGTTGCAAATTCACATAGAATAACGCATCAAAACCTTAAATATTCACTAACTACGCACATGGCTATTATCACTTTAACAACCGATTTTGGGGAAAAGGATCATTTTGTCGGAGCTGTTAAAGGATCTATATATTCAGAATTGAATGATGTGCGTATTGTAGATATTTCTCATTCAATTTCCCCTTTTCACATTACCGAAGCTTCTTATATTATAAAAAATGCCTACAAATGTTTTCCAAAGGGGACTATTCATATTATTGGCATCGATTCTGAGTTGACTCCAGAAAACAAACACCTCGCAGTTCAATTGGACGGTCATTATTTTATTTGCGCCAATAATGGAATACTTTCTTTAATCGCCTCAGAAATAAAACCAGAGAAAATTGTAGATATCAACTTACCAAAAATCGTGGAAAGCAATTTTCCGGTTTTGGAGGTTTTTGTGAGGGTCGCCTGTCACCTTGCACGTGGAGGAACCCTGGAAGTCATTGGGAAATCTATTGAAAATATCAAGTATTTAAAAGAAATTGAGCCATTATTAAATTCCGAAAAAAATCAAATCATAGGGCACGTACTCTATATTGACAATTATGGAAATATTGTCACCAATATTTCCCGAAAACTTTTTGATAGTGCAGGAAAAGGAAAAAAATTCACTCTTTATGCCCGCAATGCACGTTTTCAGGAGGTTTTTGAAACCTATAGTGATGCGATCAATTTTAATATTGAAAAGGAAAAACGAGAAGAGGATGGCAAAAAACTGGCTATTTTCAACTCGGCCGGGTTTATTGAACTGGCCATTTATAAAAGTAATCCCCATACTGTTGGGAGTGCATCCACTCTTTTTGGTTTGGAACTAAGAGATACCATCACCATAAATTTTGAATAAAATGTTAGTACGAATTGTAAAAATGGGGTTTGACCCGGATAAAACAGAATCTTTCCTGCAGAATTTTGAAAAACACAAAACCAAGATCAGAGGTTCTCAAGGTTGTATGCTCCTGGAACTATATCGCGATAAAAATAATACGAATCAGTTTTTCACCTACAGTTACTGGGAAGATGAAGCTGCCCTGGAAAATTACCGAAACTCATCGCTTTTTAAGGAGGTATGGGCAGAAACTAAAATATATTTCAACCAAAAACCCGAAGCCTGGAGCGTTGATAAATTAGTGAGTATTGAGTAATTAGTATTGAGATATGAGTATTGAGTATTGAGTATTGAGTATTGAGTAAAAAAATGATTTGGTTTTTTGACCCCTATTCCCAATATGGAATATTTAACTTGATACTTTTCAACTTTAAATAAAATATAGATTGGTAGCAATATTAAAAAAAGAAATTCAGTCCTTTTTCTCCTCCCCGGTGGGATATCTGGTGATAGGTGTGTTTTTAACTGTGTGTGGACTTTTTCTTTTTGTGTTTAATGGAACCTATAATATTTTAGATAATGGTTTTGCCGATTTAAGTCCGTTTTTTAATCTCGCCCCCTGGATATTCATCTTTCTTATCCCGGCAATTACCATGAAGAGTTTTTCCGAAGAGAAAAAACAAGGCACCATGGAATTGTTGCTCACCAAACCAATTGGCTTGTGGAACCTGGTCTGGGGTAAATTTCTTGGGACATTATTATTGGTGATCATCGCCTTGTTGCCTTCGGTTTTATATGTAATCAGCATTTATCAGTTAGGAGATCCTGTCGGTAATTTGGATGCCGGGGCTACCCTGGGTTCTTATTTCGGGCTTTTGCTGCTCGCCTCCTGCTATACTGCCATCGGATTGTTTGCTTCCTCGCTTTCACAAAGTCAGATTACTGCATTTATAATCGCGGTTTTTTTATGCTTTATAGGCTTTTTTGCCTTTGAAGGGCTTGCCGGTTATGCATTGTTTAAAGATTCTGCCTATGGGATTGAAGCTTTGGGCATCAGTTATCACTATAAAAGCATGAGCCGTGGGGTTGTGGATACCAGGGACCTGATTTATTTTTTGGGCCTGGTGATTTTATTTCTCACTTTAACCTATTTCAAGATCGCGTCTAATAAAAATAAAATCTAAGATTTGAAGAAGTTGGCTAAATACAAATATCTTTTAATTTTAATAGTCGGGCTAATCCTGGTCAACCTCCTTGCCTCAATATTTCATCAAAGGTTTGATTTAACCCAGGATCAACGCTTCACACTATCTCCTGCCTCCAAAGCTATTATAGACGAAGTAAGATCTCCCATAATAATAGATGTGTTTTTAAAGGGAAACTTCCCGCCAGAATTCAGGAAGCTTCAAAATGAGACCAGGCAATTGTTGGAAGAATTTGAAGCCTATAATCCCAATATCCGCTTTGATTTTACGGATCCTTTGGCTGTTGGTGATGATGCCAATGCCGTAGCCCAGGAATTTTATGAAATGGGAATGACCCCCGCCAGAGTGAGCGTGAAGGAAAATGGAAAGACAAGTGAAACCTTGATTTTTCCTTGGGCAATTGCCAATTTCAATAATAAAACCGTCAAAATTCCTTTGCTTAAAAATAAGTTGGGCGCCACAGATGAAGAACGGGTAAACAATTCTGTACAACAATTGGAATACGCCTTTGCTGATGGACTGAGCCAACTTGTGAGCACAAAGGAGAAAAAGATCGCGATCATGAGGGGAAACGGGGAACTCCCGGATGCCCACATTGCCAATTTTATTCAGAACATCCGGAAATACTATTTTGTGGCACCTTTTACCCTGGATTCCACAGCTGTGAATCCCGGAAAAACTTTGAAGGAACTAAATGATTTCGATTTAATTATCGAAGCTAAACCTACCCAGGCTTATACCGAAAAGGAAAAATATTTACTTGACCAATATCTCATGCAAGGCGGAAAAGTGATTTGGCTGGTTGAAAAGGTAGCGATGGAAACCGACAGTCTTTTTAATAAAACGGGAAAAGCTTTGGCATTCCCACGGGATTTGAACTTAAACGACCTGTTTTTCTCTTATGGCCTGCGGATCAATCCTGTATTGATAAATGACATTTATTCGGCGCCGATTGTCCTGGCCAGTGGAAGTGGAAATGACACTCAATTTACGCCTTATCCCTGGTTTTACAGTCCGTTAACCACTTCGCTAAAAACGCATCCTATTATCAATAATATTGAAGCTGTAAAATTTGAATGGGCCAACCAGATAGACACGTTGAGAAATGAGGTTAAAAAGACCATTTTACTCTCCAGTTCGCCCAAAACCAAAATTGAAGGTACCCCCCTGGAAATTAGTCTGAATATTCTAAACACCAAACCAAATTTATCGACCTATACTGCCGGAGAACAAGCTTTGGCCGTGTTATTTGAAGGTCGGTTTAAATCGGCTTATAAGAACAGGGTTAAACCTTTTGAGGTTGATAAACCAATTGATCTCAGCGAACCCAGTAAAATGATCGTAGTTGCTGATGGTGATGTCATTAAAAATCAATTGAAACAGGGAGAACCTCTGGAATTGGGATTTGATCGTTATACGGGAAACACTTATGGCAATAAGGAATTTCTAATGAACTCCGTGAATTATTTACTGGACGACACTGGCCTCATCGATATTCGCTCAAAGGAGATCAGCATCGCATTTTTGGATTTGGAGAAAGTCGCCGAAGAACGTGAAAAATGGCAATTTATCAACCTTATAATTCCGTTACTGTTATTGGTACTTGGCGCTTTCGCATTTAATTATTTCAGAAAAAAACGATACCTGAGAAAGTAGATGGTTATTAAGTCTTTTTATTATTTCTGAAAAGTATTAACAAAAAACAAAACTTCAATTTCACAACACTCTTATTATCAATATAATAAAGTAATTTTGATAGATCCTGATGTTAATAAAATATCTGCATATGTATTTCGATTTTTGAAGTATTAGGATATATTTGTAATGATTAAATCAAACCGATACTCCCATGAAATTTATTGTATCTAGTACCTATTTGCTTAAACAACTTCAAATTTTGGGAGGGGTTATCAACAACAATAACACCCTGCCAATTTTAGATAATTTTTTATTCGAATTAAAAAGGAATGAATTAAAGGTTTCTGCTTCCGATTTGGAGACTACCATGTCTGCCAAATTAAAAGTAGAATCAGATTCTGAAGGAGCCATTGCCGTTCCTGCCAGATTGTTGTTGGAAACTTTAAAAACCTTTCCAGAGCAACCACTCACCTTTGTAGTGGAAGAAAACAACACCATTGAATTGAGTTCCAATTACGGAAAATACGCATTGGCTTATGCCAAAGCAGAGGAATTCCCAAAAGCGGTCGAACTAAAGGAACCAAGCAGTACAATAGTACAAGGTGATGTTCTGGCAACAGCCATTAGCAAAACCATATTCGCCTCCGGAAATGATGATTTACGCCCGGTGATGAGCGGGGTTTTCTTTCAATTTTCAACCGAGGGGTTGACCTTTGTGGCAACCGATGCACATAAACTCGTGAAATATTCCAGGACTGATGTTTCAGCTTCACAAGAAGCAGATTTTATTATGCCAAAAAAACCCTTGAATTTATTAAAGGGAATCCTGGCCGGAAGCGAAACCGATGTGCTTATTGAATACAACGAGTCTAACGCAAAATTCACTTTTGAAGATACCCAGTTGATCTGCCGTCTGATTGACGGGAAATATCCCAATTACGAAGCGGTAATTCCAAAAGAAAATCCGAATAAACTGGTAATAGACAGAAATCAATTTTTGAATTCTGTGAAAAGGGTCTCTATTTTCGCCAATAAAACCACCCACCAGGTGCGATTAAAAATTGCAGGAGCTGAACTGAATATTTCTGCGGAAGACATTGATTACAGCAACAAAGCCGAAGAACGTTTGACTTGTTCTTATCACGGTGATGATATGCAAATTGGGTTTAATTCCCGTTTCCTTACAGAAATGCTCAATAATTTGAACGCCAATGAAGTGCAACTTGAAATGAGCCTTCCTAACCGTGCAGGAATCTTAACCCCGGTAGATGGTCTGGACGAAGGAGAGAAAATCACAATGCTAGTTATGCCGGTTATGCTCAATAGTTAGATGTGAGAATTGAGTATTGAGTATTGAGAAAAAGATATTCGTGGCAAAAAGGAACAATCTTGGAATTGTGAGATAATTAAAAACCCGTTCGAAAAATCGAACGGGTTTTTAGTGTTCTGAAAACAACAATCGCAATGTCTATATTCCAAACCTCCTGTTTTTAGAAATCGTAATTAAGCAAATTGTTTTACGGATAAATAATTCCACTGTGAAATGTCTTGACTTGTTCAATATTCATATAAATTTTTTCGCCTTCTGGATTTAAAACTTTTCTTTTTGAAGATTTAGATTCCAAACTAATAGCTTCCTGCTCCGGAGAAACGGGATGTTCAAAAAGGTTGAAGTTAAGCAATCCACCGTAATAGGATATATTCCATTGGAGTTTAGAAAAAGTATTTTGATTGTTTTTAAATAGGTTCTCGATAAAAACGGAATGTCTTTTTTCCTGGATCATTTCTACCAGGTAATCAATAGTGGGAGACTTATCTTCAGGTTTATTTAAATCAAATATAGATTTTTCAAAAAATTGATAATCCACACCTTCAAATAACTTTAAAAAGTTAGGGTGTACGTATTTAAAAAACCCTTTCACATCGGTTACAAAACAAATACCTGCTAATAATTTGTTTTTGGAGGCTGTAGTTTTAAGCTGACTTTTATCTGACATGGCTGACACTTTTTGAGGTTCCACATTATTTCCGTTTCTCTTCATGCTCATATTTTTCCAAGGAAATTTAGCCAAGAGCTCTATATCTTTATTTTTTGAAAACAAAGATTTATTATTATTTACATCAGGTTTCATAAGCTGATATTTATAGTTTTTATTGGTCCCCGATAACAATCGGCGGTAGTTCACACCCTGCCTACCGACAGGTTCATTGGTGTATATATAATTTCCGTTATGTTCATAATAATTAACACTTTGGATCTTTAAAATCAAACCAAAACTAACTTTCTAATTAAATTTACTATTAATTAAGGATGGCTTAAAGTAATAGGGTCAAATCGATTTAATTTCTGGCCTATATTTTTTGCACTGTGTATTGCCATTAAAAAATTTGGTATGTTATAAAATTCATAGGATTTATCAATAAGATAAAGTGCTCCCAGGAGTTTGCTTTTTTTATAACAACTTGAATTTATTCTATTGCTCAGCATCAAAACAACAATATTGGGATAGTTGTTTTTAATATATTTCAATAAATCAAATCCACTTTCTTCTTTCAACATAATATCCAACAAAACAACATCCGGTTTTTTAATCCGTATTAGATCTTTTGCTTCCTTAATACAAAAAGCGTGTCCAATCCACTTCACTTCCTTAATACCTTTTAAAATATAGTCCAGATGGGTTGTGATTATTGTGGAATCATCAACAGTTAAAACTTTTAAAATCATTTTTTCAGGATGTTAAACGTACAGTACTCCAAGTTGGAGATAAAATCAGGAAATTGATATAGTTATAACAATGAATAATCTGTAGTTGAACTAACTACAAGAAAAGCGTGTTTTAAATTATAAATATTTACAATCCTGCAGGATCTAAACAAGTCCTGTTGGCAATAAAAATTTTGACAAATTCTCTGCTCTCACATATTTTGAAATGAAATAAATTTCAAAAAACAAATACTTAATTAATAAAGTTGTACCATATATCATCTTCTCTTATATTCGGAATTGTCCGTTAAAACAAAACATAACTTCTCTCTAATAAAATTTGGGGGGAAAGGAGGGGTGTGGGACTGCGTTATTTTAATTGAAAGAAGTCATGTTTATTTTCCTAAAACTAAAAACACGACTACTTCAAATATCCCTTAGGGGGGATGTGTAATGTGGGGCTGCGTTAATTTAAAGAAGCCGTGTTTATTAATAAAACCTAGCAATCAATATTAATACCACTAAATAACGAAAAAAGTAAGATTGTGGAAATAGTACAAATCGTGAAATGCATGTAGTGTTTTGTACTACAAAAAATTTAAACCAAAGAGTTATCTAATGCATACCGGGTGAGTTCTGCATTATTTTTCAAATTGAGTTTGTCCAGGATCCTGGCCCTATATGTACTAATTGTGTTAACCGTCAATGAAATTTCCCTGCCAATTTCTGATACGGTTTTACCGGAGGCTATAAATTTAAGAACTTGTAATTCCCTGTCGGATAACGTTTCATGTAAAGGCTGATCTAGTGGGCGGGACAAAGATTGTGCGAGTTTATCTACTATGTTTGATGAGATATATTTTTTCCCCTTTAAAATAA
>Ga0314774_1002350_pt1 | contig 10768 bp, 10 predicted proteins | sample MetaGCBIA2018_FD_204515 | JGI IMG/M metagenome (GOLD analysis project Ga0314774, IMG submission 204515) | Cryopeg brine microbial communities from Beaufort Sea near Barrow, Alaska, United States - CBIA 2018 | ecosystem: Environmental > Aquatic > Marine > Coastal | place: USA: Alaska | collected... | reverse complement strand
TCTTGTCAAGAAAAAAATGAGGGTATTAATTACAGGAGCAACGGGATTGGTTGGTTCCCATATCACTAAATTATGCCATCAAAAAGAAATCAAAGTTAATTATCTCACCACTTCTAAGGACAAAATAGAAGATCAACCTGATTACAAAGGATTTTATTGGAATATAGAGAATAGGGAAATAGATGAAAACTGCTTTAAAAATGTAGATGCGATCATTCATCTGGCAGGAGCAGATATCGCCAAACGATGGACAAGCAGCTATAAAAAGGAGATTATAGCAAGCCGAACCCAATCAGCTGATCTGTTGTTGGAGACCCTAAAAAACTCAGGTTTTAAGATTCCTAAGTTCATATCAGCCAGTGCCATAGGTATTTATCCCAGCTCTTTGGAAAAATTGTATTTTGAAAATGATAAATCTGTAGACGATTCTTTTTTGGGAGAAACAGTGGTGCTTTGGGAGGCTTTTGCCGATAAATTCAAGAATATCGGAATGGAAGTTGCCAAGATCCGCATAGGACTTGTTTTAGCAAAAGAAGGTGGTGCCTTTCCAAAGTTGAGGGATCCTTTTTCATTTAATCTGGGAACTGCTTTTGGTAGTGGAAAACAATGGCAATCCTGGATCCATATCGAAGATCTCGCCGGGATCTTTCTTCACGTTTTGGAGAATAAACTGAGCGGAGTTTTTAACGGAGTAGCGCGAAATCCGGTAACCAATGAAGAAATGATGAAGGAAATAGCGGCTCAGCTAGACAAATCCATTTGGTTGCCCAATGTTCCCGCAATTGCTTTAAAAGTAGCCTTAGGAGAAATGGCAACAGTTTTGTTATCCAGTCAATTGGTAAGCTCTGATAAAATTGAAAAAGCCGGTTATGAATTTCGCTATAAAAATTTGACCAAGGCTTTGGAAGACCTGATCTAGGAGAGTTCTGAAAAATTTCATTATCGAGTTATAGAGACTCCCTCAAATAAAAAGAGGCTGCAATTGCAGCCTCTTTTTATTTGAGGGAATCTTGAATCTATTTATGCTCTGTAAGCTTTCAGGTTAATTGTAAGTTCAATTTCATCATTGATGAATTTATCTCCCAAACTGTCAAAAACAGATTTAGATCCGTAATTAACGCCCCATTTTGTGCGGTCTATTACAAAAGAATCACTTGTTAATTCAAGTGTATCACCATTCATGCTGATAGAAACAGGGAATTCAACGTTTTTGGTTTCCTCTTTCATGGTAAGGTTCCCTTGCAACATTGTTTTTCCGTCTTTTTGACTAATTCCGGTTACTTTAAAGGTAGTGTTGGGATATTTTTCAACATTAAAAAAGTCACCTTCTTTGCCTTTAACGGTTCCCATTAAATGACTTTCAAGTTTCAGTTTATCTTCACCTTCAAGGTCAGTAACTTCAAGGGATTTCATATTTACTACAAAATTTCCGCTTTCAACAAGGCTGTCATTGGCTTTAAAAGTACCTTCTGACAATTTTATAGTTCCTGTATGTGTGCCTGTTGGTTTTTCGCCTTTCCATTCAATTACTGAAGCAGTGGTGTCAACCAAAAATTCGAATGCTTCGGTATTTGCAACTGCAACTTCCTGGGCATCTTCGGTGTTTGCTTCTTTGTTTTCATTCTTGCATCCTACGGTTGCCATGGTTATTCCGGCAACTATAAAAAGATTAAAGATCGTTTTCTTCATTTTAAAAAAATTTAAATTTTTGTTAGCGGCAAAACTACTGGTTTAAGTATTCAACCAGTCTTAATTATTTATTAAAGTATTGTGGTGACATTTTGACAATTTTTCAGACTTGGCAACAATTTTGACTTTAGCAGACTAAACAAAATTTGGCTAAGCAATGAATACAGATAATAACAATAAGACCAGAGATACTAATAGTGATATCAATCAGGACGAAACTATTGAAAATCAGGCAGAAGAAATATCAGGTGATGCCATTGATGAAGTGGAGGAACAAGAGCAGGAAGTTGAGGAACTCTCTGAAATTGAACAATTAAAATTGGATGTTGAAAAAGAGAAAGACAAATTCCTAAGGCTTTTTGCTGAATTTGAAAATTATAAAAGGCGTACATCCAAGGAACGGATTGAATTGTTTAAAACTGCAAATCAGGATGTCATGACAGCCATGTTGCCTGTTTTAGATGATTTTGACAGGGCCTTAACAGAGATTAAAAAAACCAAAGACAAAAACCTTATCAAGGGAGTTGAACTCATTCACAATAAATTCCAGGAAACTTTAAAGAACAAAGGATTGGAAGCAATGGATATTAAACATGGAGATTCTTTTGATGCCGATATTCACGAAGCCATTACACAAATTCCTGCCTCATCAAAAAAATTAAAAGGAAAGATAGTAGATGTTGTAGAACGTGGTTATAAACTGGGCGATAGGATTATTCGCTTTCCAAAAGTAGTGACAGGGCAATAGTCACTTTAGAAATTTACAAAATTACAAGATGAAACAGGATTATTACGAAATACTAGGAATAAGCAAGAGTGCAAGTGCAGCCGAGATCAAAAAGGCTTATCGAAAAAAGGCAATAGAGCATCACCCGGATAAAAACCCGGGCAATCACAAGTCTGAAGATCTGTTCAAAAAATCGGCGGAAGCTTATGAGATTTTGAGCAATCAAGACAAGCGTGCCAAATATGACCGATATGGTCACCAGGCCTTTGAAGGTGGTGGTGGAGGTGGTTTTGGCGGCCACGGTATGAACATGGATGATATTTTCAGTCAATTCGGCGATATTTTTGGCGGCGGCGGCGGCTTTGGAGGCGGCGGTTTTGGCGGCGGTGGCGGTCAGCGTCGTGTAAAAGGGAGTAATCTAAGAATAAGAGTGAGCCTTACCCTGGAAGAAATTGCCAACGGTACGGAGAAAAAAATAAAAGTCAAACGAAAAGTCCAGGCACCGGGAACTACTTATAAAACCTGCTCTACCTGTAATGGAATGGGGCAGGTAACACGTATTACCAACACCATTTTAGGTAGGATGCAAACAGCTGCACCCTGTACAACCTGTGGAGGTGCAGGACAAATAATAGATAAAAAACCTGCTGAAGCGGATGCTCAGGGACTGATAACAAGAGAAGAAAATGTTTCCATAAAAATCCCGGCAGGGGTAGAAGACGGAATGCAGTTAAAGGTTACCGGTAAAGGGAATGATGCTCCCGGCAACAGCGTACCAGGTGATTTACTTGTCGCTATTGAAGAAAAACCACATGACACCCTGCAACGTGAAGGCGATAATTTACATTACGATCTTTACATCAGCTTTTCTGAAGCAGCTCTTGGGACTTCAAGGGAGATTGATACCGTAACTGGAAAAGTGCGTATCAAAGTTGATGAAGGGACTCAGTCCGGTAAAATTTTGCGCCTGCGCGGCAAAGGAATTTCCAATTTGAATGGTTATGGGAAAGGGGATTTGTTGGTTCATGTAAATGTTTGGACTCCAAAGGTCTTAAACCGCGAACAAATGGACTTTTTTGAAAAAATGTCAACCGATGAAAATTTTCAACCCAACCCTGAAAAGGGAGATAAATCATTTTTTGAGAAAGTAAAAGATATGTTTTCTTAAGGCAGGGCTTTAAGATATATTTTATATATTTGAGAATCACTAAATAATATTTGGTGATAATTTTTCTTTTTCATAGCAATTTTTTTCCCATCCTTAATTTAGTTTAAGGGTGGGTTTTTGTTTTTTAAAAGCAATATTTAAGAGTTTCTGATAAAATAATATTTATTTAATGCGGCTTTTAGGCTATTTCAATATATTTACATTCTAAATAAAATTTATGACCAATTTCCTGGTGGCAGAAAATATTTGCAAGAATTTTGACAATTTTACGGCCCTCAATGATGTTTCAATAAGCATTCCCAAAAAAAGTATTTTCGGGGTATTGGGGCCTAACGGCGCTGGAAAAACTACCCTGATCCGTATTGTCAATCAAATAACCATGCCAGACAGCGGAAAAATCTATTTGGATGGAAAACCGCTGCATCCAAATGATGTGGGAAAAATAGGGTATTTACCGGAAGAAAGGGGATTGTACAAATCTATGAAAGTGGGCGAGCAGGCACTGTACCTCGCAAGGTTGAAAGGACTTTCAAAAGCCGAAGCAAAAGAGAGACTGGAATACTGGTTTAAAAAACTAGAGATCACCCATTGGTGGGACAAGAAAATTCAGGAACTTTCCAAAGGAATGGCCCAAAAAGTACAATTTGTGATTACTGTGCTTCATCAGCCCAAATTATTGATTTTTGACGAGCCTTTTAGCGGTTTTGACCCGGTGAATGCAGAGATCATTAAAAATGAAATTCTCCAACTTCGCGAAGAGGGAGCTACGATCCTGTTCTCTACACATAGAATGGAAAGTGTAGAAGAACTTTGCGAATATATGGCGTTAATCCATGAAGGTAATAAATTGCTGGATGGAAAAGTGGCCGATATTAAAAGTGAATATAAATCCAATACCTTTGAAGTTGGATTGACTGCTGATGACGAAACGGCTCTTCTGAAAGAATTAACAACCAAATTCAAAGTTGGGAAAGCTAATTATAAAAGCATTACCAAAGATCTTAAATTGAGTATTCAAATTAAACCTGAGGAGTCTCCTAACGACTTGCTTTTGTACCTATTGTCAAAAGCCCGGGTAAACCATTTTGTGGAAGTTATTCCTTCCGTTAATGATATTTTTATTAAAACCGTGACTGACAATGCATAATCTAAAACTCATCATTCAAAGGGAATATAAAGCAAGGGTAAGGAACAAAACCTTTATCGTAATGACATTTTTGAGTCCTCTTATTTTAGCAGGAATGATGATGTTGGTGGCATACCTTGCTACGCTTAACAACATTGAAAAACATAGTATTGCCATAAATGACCTGAGCGGGATATTCCAGAACGAATTCAAGGATAACGATGGGATTAAATTTGTAGATCTTTCTTCAATTCCGCTAGAAGATGCCAAAAAATTAGTGCTGGAAAAGGAATATTACGGGCTGTTGCACATTCCCGAAATGGACGATAATTTTGAACTGGCCAAATCGGTCCGGTTTTTTGCAAAAGAATCGCCATCACTGGACATTCTGCAACAAATGGAGAAAATCTTAACCGAAAAACTAAACACCCGGGAACTTATTGCCAGAGGCGTGGATATTTCCAAAATTGAATCGGCTGAAACTCCGGTAAATATTCAGATTCAAAATTTTGAGGGCGTCCGCACTTCAAAAATGTCCAATTACGTCAAGATGTTTTTTGGAGGTGCCGCAGGTTACCTGCTAATGATGTTCATTATTATTTATGGGAATATGGTGATGCGTAGTGTTATTGAAGAAAAAACCAACCGGATTATCGAGATTATCGTCTCTTCAGTGAAACCTATTCATCTTATGTTGGGAAAAATCGTGGGAACTTCTTTGGCCGGCATTACCCAATTTGCCATCTGGGTTGTACTTGGGGCAATACTGCTGTTTTTGGCCTCATCAATTACGGGAATGGATTTAATTTCTGCGCCACCCTCTCATGCACAGAAAGGCTTGGAGCAAATGTCTTCCAATGAAATGCAACAACTTGTTATGGATATTTCCAATTTGCCTATTGGCTCATTAATTATTGCGTTTCTGGGTTATTTTATTGGAGGTTATTTCCTCTATAGCGCTATTTATGCCGCTATAGGTGCAGCGGTAGATTCTGAAACAGATACGCAGCAATTTATGTTTCCCATAATTTTGCCTTTAATGCTTGGTATTTATGTGGGGTTCTTTACGGTAATAGAAAATCCACATGGTACTGTTGCCACAGTTTTTTCCATGATTCCCTTAACATCTCCCATTGTGATGCTAATGCGAATTCCATTTGGAGTTCCATGGTGGGAATTGTTGATCTCTTTCCTATTGCTAATGATTACAAATTTTGGTGTATTATGGCTTGCGGCCAAAATTTACCGAGTCGGCATTTTGATGTACGGCAAAAAACCTACTTATAAGGAGTTGTATAAATGGCTTAAATATTAACCAATGCAAAGTGGGGTAGACCAGGTAAAAGAAGTCATAAAAGAAAATATTTGGAGCAATATTCTGGAATTTTTCAGGATAAACATTCTGAGTTTTGAAAGTGGCGGGAACCAAATAAAAATTACCGTGGGCCTCATTTTACTTGTGATATTTACTTTTATAATCACCAGTATTTTCCTGCGTGGGATTCGCGTTTTTTTGACCAGGAAACTTCAGGAGAATGACAGGCTAAAATTTATAAGTGTATTTAAATTTATAAAATACCTGGTTTATCTAGTCGTGGTTATTCTTACCCTTAGTTCGGCAGGTATTGATATTACCATACTTTTAACAGCCTCTGCAGCGTTTTTTGTCGGTTTAGGATTAGCTTTACAGGATCTTTTTCAGGACATGATTGGTGGATTGTTTATGGTGATTGACAAAACGCTTTTGGTAGGCGATATTATTGAAATAGAAGGAAGAGTTGGAAGGGTTATTGAAATTAAATTGAGAACCACCCGGGTTTTAACCAGGGATGATAAAATAATGATTATTCCCAATCATAAATTTATTAGTGATATAATCCTTAATTATACCCAAAACCACATCACTACCCGGGAAGCCGTTAAAGTGGGAGTGGCTTATGGAAGTGATACCTTAAAAGTTAAAACACTCTTATTGGAATGTGCTATGGAACAAATTGGAATTGTTAAAAAACCAAAACCTTTTGTACTTTTTGAAGATTTTGGGGATTCGGCCTTGATCTTTGGATTGCATTTTTTTGTAACCGATAGTTTTGTGGATCCAAAAATAAAAAGTCAACTTCGATTTAAAATGGATCAAAAATTCAGATCAAATAATATCAGTATTCCCTTCCCACAAAGGGATGTGCACATGTTTTATCCTGGCAAACCCTCATTTGATATATCGAATCCAGATGAATAAATTTTTTAAAATATTTTTATTTTTGATCCTGACAGGATTTGGATCCATCGCCCACAGCCAGACCACCGATCTAGCAAGAATTGAATACACCTATTTTCCCCAGTCCATATCCGATAACGCTTTCAGGCGGTTCAAGAGTTTTGTAAATTTCCCGATAAAGCTAAATGATAATGGGGCCTATCTAATTCCCGGTGTGGAATTTCAGCACATCAATTTCGATTATGTTGATACGGCATTATTCAATACTTCTGAGTTGGAGAAATATCAGTCTTATACCTTTAATCTGGGGTACACATTAAAAATATCCGATGTTTGGCGTCTTGGCGTGGAAGGAGGCGTAAAAGTGGCATCCAATTTTGAACGGAAGAAAATTATTACTGATGATATGATATATACAGGAGGTTTTTACCTGATCAGGACCAAAGAACACCAACAATATATAGAGCCCACACGTTTAATTTTGGGCTTGGAATATTCTACCACTTCCGGAATTCCTTTTCCCTTGCCTATAATCAATTATTATAAACGATTTGATCCTAAATGGTCCTATAGCATTGGTGTTCCAAAATCCAACCTGAAATATTATTTTAATGACAAGAATTCCATGCAGGGGTTTATTACCCTGGACGGGTTTTATGCAAATATCCAGACAAATTTTGACCTAACACCAATAAATCCAAATTCAAACGCGCTTGCTGAAAGCATTTCTATGAGAATATTGCTTTCCGGATTGGGATATGAATACAATTTCACAGAGCACATCTCTTTTTATATTTATGGGGGACATACCATTATAAACGATATAAGGTTAAGAGATGGTAATCTGGACAAAGTTTATACAATTAATAATAAAAATGCACTTTACGGCCGCGCAGGTCTCAAATTAAATATTTTATAATGGCAAAAATTTTAATCATTGAAGATGAAGCGGCTATCCGCAGGGTACTTGTAAAAATCCTTTCCGAAGAAAACAACACCTATTTGGTTGATGAAGCTGAAGACGGTCTTGTGGGAATGGAAAAAATAAAGGATGACGAGTATGACCTTGTTCTTTGCGATATTAAAATGCCGAAGATGGATGGAATAGAAGTTTTGGAAGCCATCAGGAAAATAAAACCTGAGGTTCCGGTAGTTATGCTTTCTGGGCATGGCGATCTGGATACTGCCGTAAACACCATGAAATTGGGTGCTTTTGATTATATTTCAAAGCCACCGGATTTGAACCGTTTACTCAATACAGTTAGAAACGCCCTGGATAGGAAAAAACTGGTGGTGGAGAACACCCAACTGAAGAAAAAAGTAGGTAAAAACTACGAAATGATTGGCAACTCTCCCGCGATTTCAAAAATAAAGGACATTATTGAAAAGGTTGCACCCACAGATGCCCGGGTGCTTATTACGGGACCCAACGGAACGGGAAAGGAATTGGTAGCTCATTGGCTGCACCAAAAAAGCAATCGTTCCAACGGGCCGATGATCGAGGTAAACTGTGCCGCGATCCCTTCAGAATTAATTGAAAGCGAATTGTTTGGACATGTAAAAGGGGCTTTTACATCTGCAATTAAAGATCGTGCTGGAAAATTTGAAGCTGCCAACGGCGGCACCATATTCCTGGATGAAATTGGCGATATGAGCCTTTCTGCCCAGGCAAAAGTTTTGCGGGCACTTCAGGAAAATAAAATTTCCCGGGTGGGAAGCGACAAGGATATTAAAGTGGATGTACGCGTAATCGCAGCGACTAACAAAGATGTTAAAAAGGAAATCGAGGAAAAGAAATTTCGGGAAGATCTTTACCATCGCCTGGCGGTTATTTTAATTGAAGTTCCGTTATTAAATGAGCGTAGGGAAGACATTCCATTGCTTGTCGAGTTTTTTAGCGATAAAATCGCGGAGGAACAAGGCAACAATAAAAAGGAATTTACAGATGGCGCCATTAATCTTTTGAAAAAATATGACTGGACCGGTAATATAAGAGAACTCCGGAATGTGGTGGAAAGGCTTATTATATTAGGCGGTGAAGAGATAACAGAGGAAGATGTACAGCTTTTTGCAAGTAAATTTTAGGAATAGGGAATTCAACTAATACCAGTTGATCTATCGGAATAAAGATTTTTAAAAAATAATTTTATCTCCGAAGGACAGGTGGGATATATTTTAGAAAATACATGGTATCTCCGCTGGGATGAGCCCATTTATTAAATAATTCAAAACCAAAGCGCTGGTAAACAACTGAATTTTGTCGCATTCTGGTTTCGGCATATAAGGGAAGTTTATATTCCTGGGCCTGCCGGTAAAATTCATCTTTCATTTCTTTTCCAACCTGGGTATCGGCTCCCCTCGCATCGGCTATAATACCCCAAAACCAACAATATAAATATTCCCCTTCCTGAGGGCGTTGTTGTTTGATGTATTTTTGTGTTTTTAATATATTTAGGGCATTTTTAAAACCGGTAACATTTATTAAAAGACCGAATTGTTCCGGAATATTTTTCCAGAAATTGTCCTCCTTTTTGCTGGTTTTAAACAAAATCGCGATTCCTTTTCCGTTTTCAGAAATTATAAGGGCATCTTTTTTAATTGCCTTTTCCACCATATGAGTAGCCAGGTAGTGAAAGCGTTTGTCCCTTTTGGAGTCGTTTTTTACAATCTCTAAAGAAGTAGGAATTTCCTTCAATAAAATTGCAACCTTCTCAATAATTTCTTCTTTGTCCAAGATGTTCAATTTAAAGGCGAATATAAAAAATGTCTTTTAAAGATCGTATATTTAGCACCGAATATATTTAAAAATGAAAAAAATAGATTATTCACAATTTAAGGTAAAAGGCGATATTAATCTCCAAAAAACATCCACTTCCTTCGATTTGGGAAAGCAAAAGAATAAGATTGAAAAACATCTGGAAAAAACCCGTGAGGATTTAGGCAAATGGCAGGAAAAACTTTATGCTTATTCAAAATATTCGGTCTTGGTATGTCTTCAAGGTATGGACACTTCCGGAAAAGACAGTGCCATCAGGGAGGTTTTTAGGGATTTTAATTCGCGCGGAGTGGTAGTTCACAGTTTTAAAGTGCCATCGCCCCTGGAATTAAAGCATGACTATTTATGGAGGCATTATATTGCTTTGCCCGCACGCGGAAAATTTGGGGTTTTTAACCGTACTCATTATGAAAACGTACTTATAACCAGGGTTCATCCGGAATATATTCTGAATGAAAATTTGCCCGGGGTGAATGATATTGGCGATATTGACGATGCCTTTTGGGAAAAACGTTTTGAACAGATCAGAAATTTTGAGAAACATCTTGCAGAAAATGGCACCATTATATTTAAATTCTTTCTCCATATTTCTAAGGAGGAACAACGGGAACGATTATTGAGACGTTTGGACGAGCAAGATAAAAACTGGAAATTCTCCCCCGGAGACCTGAAAGAACGCAAATTATGGGACGAATATCAAAACAGGTATCAGGATGCTTTTAACCGCACTTCCAGACCACACGCGCCCTGGTATGTAATTCCTGCCGATGATAAAGATACCACGAGATACTTGATCGCAAATATACTTTTGGAAGAATTATTGAAATATAAAGATATTCAGGAACCCGATATGGACCCCGAATTATTTAAGAATTTAGAAGATTATAAAGATCAATTGAAAAAGGATTGAAATAGCTTCAACTTTGTCAGTCAAATTATATTAATAACTCAAGTTTCGCACATAATCTAAGCTGCTAATTTACTATAATTTGCAGGATTTGGTGGATTGTTTAAAAAGGACAAAGACTCACTGTAAAGCACCAACCTTCTTGCAATTAAGTTGA
>Ga0314774_1002347_pt1 | contig 10779 bp, 10 predicted proteins | sample MetaGCBIA2018_FD_204515 | JGI IMG/M metagenome (GOLD analysis project Ga0314774, IMG submission 204515) | Cryopeg brine microbial communities from Beaufort Sea near Barrow, Alaska, United States - CBIA 2018 | ecosystem: Environmental > Aquatic > Marine > Coastal | place: USA: Alaska | collected... | reverse complement strand
AACTGCTTCGGTCGGTGCGGGCCAGATCGGGACGAGGACTTCGTGCAGTTCGTCCGTGACGACATCGCTCGGCGTCGCGCAGCAGAGGACGCCTTCTACGCACAGCTCGCGGCGGGCGGCTGACGCTGGAGGCCGTGCCACCAGATGAAGCCGATCCCTCGGCGTTCGAGCCCGCGAGGCCGCGAGGCCGCGAATTCCGCGGCGTCTACGGGGCGTGCCCGAACCAGAGTGTAGACATCGGCGAAGTCACGCCAACGCGTGTTGGCTTCGCCTCGGTCGATGGCGGTAACGATCTTCTCGGCGAGCACCATCGTCAGCGGGTAGCCGAGCAGCGTGACCGGCGGTTGCCCCAGTTCGACGACGCGCGGCAGTTCGATGAGGGACGGTGGCGGCCAGATCGGATCGCCGAAGTTGACGTCGATGCCGATCGTCAGCTTTGCGTGCCCGAGTGCGCCGACGAGTCTCACGCGTATCCCGGCGTACTCGTCGTCGTCCCGGATCACGGATGCCTTGATGTTCTCCGTGTCGAAGAGCACGCCGTCGGCCAGGTCGAGCGCGGCGATTTGGCCGACACGCGCAGTAACCTCATCCGCATCGTTCGCGAGTCCTGTTGCTTGCAGGTCGATGTCCTTGGTCGGTCGGCGTGCGGCGAATGCGGCCAGCAGCACGCCCCCTTTGAGCACGAAGTCATCGCGGTGGTCGGAGACCGCGATGCGTGCCAGCAGGGCTTCAAGCACATACAGAGTCTGCAGATCCTGCACGTCGGCACCGGACTGCCGCGCGAGCTGCCGGATGGCAATGGTCGCATCCCCCGCGGGAGTACCGTGCTGCGGGTTCGGGCTCACAGGAGCACCTCCAATGCGTTCTGCATCGCGGGGCGCGCCGTCGGGAAATCCTGCGCGAGTGCCAGCAGCTCCCCTGGGCTATTGCCGTGGCCACGCAGCCAGCGCTTCAGCGAGCCGATCGCGAGGTCGCTTCCCCACGCGTGTCGAAGCCGAAATAGGTCAATGATCGTCCGCTCGGGCGAATACAACCCGATCGCCAGCCCGCCGGGCAGGAGATGCTCGGTGCGGCCGATCTCGAAAGTGTCGGGCGCGAAACGGTGCCAGGTAATCGGCGCATAGTGGATCATCGCAGGCTGACTCCCGCGCGGAATGGCGATGTCGCTGCCGCGGGGGATCTCGTCAGTCAGATCGTGCAGTGCGGCCGCCGACAGCAGGCAGATCGTCGCTTCCGGCTTCTTGGTGGCGATCGCCATCCACGCGGCCGTGGTGTCGTCGATCGCCCCGGCGCGCAGAAACGTTCCTGGAGCGATCCGCTCGTACTCCCCGTCCTTGAGCATCCGGTCGAACCGATACCGAGTCAGGGCCAGTTCACCGAAGTCGCGATATCGCAGGAGATCAGGCAGCATCGTCATACTCACCACCCCCTCAAGGTCGACAAAAACCATTACAGACCCAATATACATGGCGGTATTTCTGTTGACTAGCGCAAACATCTGGATCACTCGTCCTTCACCAGTGCCCGGTCGAGCAACTCGGCGGTGATGGGACTGACCATCTCGTTGCGGCGAATGTAGTACTGGATCGTAATCTTCGAGTCGGCGTGCCCGAGCAGCTCGGCCGCGAGGTCGACACCCGCCTGCTCGTTGATGACCGTCGCGACCGTGCGCCGAAATATGTGCGGTGTCACCCCGGTGATGCCCGCAAGGCCCATGACGTGCCGCAGTTGGCGACGCACGTTGTTCGTTGTCAACGGCGTCCCCTCGCGACTGCAGAACAGCAGCGCGTCCAGCGATGGGTCATGCAACCGGGTCAGCCGTTTGCGCACCGCCTCTGCCGCACGTTCCCTGGGCGCGTCGCTGCTTCGAGAAGCAATGAATATCCGCGGATCGGTGAGCCTGTCCAGCTATGACAGGTTCTTCCCCGCCCAAGACTCCCTTCCGCGCAAGTCGGCCGGGCGAATGCGGCTCGGGAATCTCATAGCATTGCCGCTTCAAGGAACGTGTCGCGCACAGGGAACGACCGTCTGGTACCCCGAGATACGTGTATTGCTTTGAGCACGACGATACTGAGATCCGTGTGCCGCGCGGCTTGCTTGATTCGGCAAGACGGTTATGGCGTGCGCGACGATAGCCGAACGAGGGGTATCCACTGCAATCGTTGTCAACAGAGCAGAATTAGCGACGCAGTGGCGAGAACGGCTGACCGAATTCCTGGACATCGACCCGAAACACATTGGCCAGCTGGGAGCAGGGCGGCGCAAACGAACGGGGATCATCGACATCATCACGATGCAAAGCATCGCCCGGAAGGATGTCGATCTCCTTCAAGGGCCGCGTTATCCAACAGGTCGGGCGCGTAACACGCCACGGCCGTGAAACCCTCTTCGCGACGCAGGTCCACGACTACCGAGACGCACGCGTTCCTCTGTTCGAGCGCATGTTCAACAAGAGGAAACGAATAATCACCAAGCAAGGATTCACCCCATCAGTAGGTCGAACACCATACGAGCTTGGATCCCAGACGACAGGGCCACATTAGCCAGTCGCTCGTACTACCACCTCGGTCTCCTAATCTGGGCGGAGATTCTCCGGGCACGCTGCGTCGCGGGATCGAAGGGTCCATATAGCCCGAGGTGATCCGCCATTCGCCGCGCGGATCCTGCCTTTTGCTGCTGCGATGCGCGTCCATGTCGTTGGGGCGGTGAGCTCTCCCCGGCCGCAGTCGCATCGGCATCATTAGGCGCGCCGTAACACTTGTAACTGAAATAGCAATTTTCTAGGTAAGTTACAAGCATGGTTGTGGAGAGCGCGGATGGCGTCGAGCTGCTGCTGGATGTCGGGCTGGATAGGCGGGTGACCGGCAGCGCCGAGGTAGAGATCAGCGCGGGCGACGGGCAGTGGTCGCGCCGACAGGTGCTGGTGCTGCGCCACTCTCCGAGCCCCGCGGAGCTCGATCGGGCACTAGCGGCGCTGAAGGAGAACCGTCGCGACGGAGTGCTCTTCGTTGTCGCGCGAGCCGGCGCGGCACTGGTCGAAGCCGCGAGCCAGGACCCGCGCGTGTCCTATGCGGCCCTGCAGGACGGAGTCGTGTCCTTCCTCGGTGAGCTGCACAATGCGGAGGGCGAGCGGTCAGGTGCCCTGCCGCGGCCGGGGCGGACCAGCTGGGCGCGACTCGGTGCGCTGCGGTTGTTCGCGCTGGCCGCCGAAGGGCCGATGTCGCAGTCGGAGATCGCACGCCGGATCGGAGTCTCCCATGTTGCTGTCGGCAAACAGCTCCCCCTGCTGGAACCGCTCCTTGAGCGCACCCCAGACGGGTGGACGACTGCAGACAGGACCAGCTGCTGGGACAGGTTCACCACCGAGTACCCAGGACCGCGCGGCTTGGCGACCTTCTGGACGGCCACCGGCGAGGTCCTCGACCAGCTCGAGCGCCTCGAACGCGCAGTCGGGAAGTCCCCGAGCGCCGGTCTGGCGTTATCCGGGGATGTCGCCGCAGACTTCTACGCCCCTTGGCGGCGCCCCTCCCGGATCACCGCCTACGTCGCAGAGCAACCACCGCTAGAAGAGCACGGGTTCGCGGCGGTGCGCGCCGCCGACGCGACCGTAGAGCTGCGCGTGGCCCGCGACCCGACCATCCTGCCGATGTCCCGCACCTGGCCCACCGCAGATGGCGGGGGGCGCCGATACGCCGACCCCCTGATCGCGGCGTGGGATCTCGCCCGCACCCCGGGAGGGGACGTCGCCCCCGCGGTCGAGCGGCTGCGAGACCGCGCTCTACGGGAGCCGTTGTGGCCCTGAGGCGCCGTGCGGAGCTGGTCGCCACGTCCCGCGCCGACGAGCTGTCGCTACACGCGCTTGCGGACGTGGCCGAGATCACCGCGGACCAGAACGTGCGCATCATCGGCGGGCAGATGACCTCCCTTCTGCTGACCGCGTTCCCCGTCCCTGGAGTCCCCGCCCGGCGCACGCGGGATGCGGACACTGCGATCACGACCGAGCTGGCCGGCTCGGGCGTCCTGCACGACCGGCTCGTCGCCCGGGGCTACACCGCCACCGCCGGCAACAGCTACAGCAAGGCGGTGCCCGAGCTCGCTGTCCTGGGCACGCTAGTGCCTGAGCTGTCGATTGACTTGCTCGTGCCATCCCTTGACGGCCGCTTTCGACCCAGCGAGTACGGCGGGCGGGCGTTCGACTCCGCGCCGGGCCTCGCCCCCGCGCTGGCGGCGGACCCGATCATGATCGAGACCGCCGCGACCATGCTTGACGGGACGGTGCTGGAGTTCGTCGTCAGGGTGCCGACTGTGGAGCTGGCCGTGGTGATCAAGGCCCACGCCTACGCATCCCGAAACGAGGACCGGGACGTCGAGGACATCTACCGACTGCTGGAAATTGTAGACACCTACCCGGCCGAAGAGATTGGCGGCTGGCAACTGGATCAGGACAGTCTGCGCGCTTCGCGCCGCGACGCCGTCGCACACCTCCACGAACTCGCCCGACGCAGCCGCAGCCGTACCAGCGCCGACGTCCCTCAGGCCCGCCTCGCCGCCCTTATCGCCGCGCGCATCGCGCGCCCGGCCTAACGCCGCGAAGGCCCGCAGCCGGACACTTCCTCGAAACAGGCGTATAGGCCTTTGTTTCCCATCATCGCCGAATGGAAAGTACACCCCGTCTAACAGGGCGGTTGCAGAGGATGCTCGCTGTTCCTGTTGACGTCCGATAGAGTCCGATACCGCTCAGCATCGGACGAATGGCTATCACGCATCTCTACGTTCCGCCCATCGGAGTTCCGCTTTCGAAGGACATTCTCAATCGATCGGGCCGAATCCGCGCTCGCATTCGATGGACCGATCCCGTCTCTCACCAGCGCCGGAGCTATTCCGTCACAGTGGACAACCTCGGCAAGGCGAGTGACTTCTTCGAACGAATGGAGTCGCCGACCCGCAGCACGGCGGATCCGTTGATCTCCTTACGGGACTACACGGAGATGATTGGCACCCGCTACCTCCAGGGACTCGACCCAACATCCACTGCGAGCAACTACCGGGGCGCAATGAAGCTGCGGGTACGAAGCATCACCACGGGAATGATTGATAGGACGATCGACGCCTGGGAGATCACCTGCTCGCCTTCGACCCTCAAGAACACGATCGCGGCCCTAACGAGAGCGCTCGACGAAGCGGTGCGCGACGAAGTCATCACGACAAACCCCACCCGTGCACGCGCCCGACGTCAACGCCGACCAGTGCGGACCTCATTCGCGCTCGAGATCCTATCGCTCGCCGACGTTTTCAAGTTGGCAGATCTCTGTCGCACCGTCCATCCTGACTACGGCGACTTCGTTCTGTTGTGCACCTTACTTGCAGCTCGTAGTTCCGAGGTCGCCGGCCTTCTCGTCGGCGATATTGATTGGGATCAGAAGGTAGTGACCATTGCACGCCAACATTTTCCCGGAGCCGGCGGGCTCTGCGTGAAACCAACCAAAGGACGTCGAGTACGCTTCGTCCCAATCTTGAAACCGCTGGAAGCTACCCTCCGACGGCTCACCGACAATCGCGACCCAAGCGAGCCACTTCTGCGAGGACCTCGCGGAGGTGTCATTACCACCGGCTCACTTCGTCAAGCAACCAAATGGGACTCGCTCGTCGCCGCTCTCGGCCACCCGGGGGTTACGACGACACGATCTCAGACATACTGGCGCCACCTGGTTCGCAAACGCAGGTGTCCCCTTGCACGTCGTCAGCGACATCCTCGGACACGCGTCCCTCGAGACGACCAAAACCTATCTTCACGCCGACAGAACTGAACTCACGCGCGCGGCCGCTGAAGTGGATCGGTACTTGGCGCACGAACCAGCGGCCATGTAAATCGCTGCCTAACCCACCCCCTCGACTTCATTTCGAGGTGCGAGTTATCGGATGGGAACAAATTGGATCCAAACATGCCCGAAGGAACGACCCCGCTTTGCCGTCGTTCGGACTAATTGCCGGCACGAACGGACAATCCGCCAACTGCCCAATGAATAAAGAAATGCCTGGTGAAAACTGCTTTTCACCAGGCATTTTCTGTCGACTGTTCTAAAAACCGCTATTGCCCTTGCAGTGCGCGGATCCTTCTCTTCCACAAAATGGGCTTTCCTCCACACGCCTAAGAACTTTCCTCTTTCTGCAACCGGCAGCCGTCGTCGCGTCCGACAGCAACACGGGGTTGGGATTCCTGATCCTAAAAGGGAGATCGACCACGATTTTCGAGAAGGTGTCCCACTTATGCGACGTCCCGAGCTATCCCGCCGAAGCGATCTACGAGCATTCGCCGAATAGCCCCAAGTAGCAGACGGCAACATGAGTTACGGCGGGAAGTGTTTGTGACAAAGTATGTGGCGACACAGCAAGCGTTCCATTGCCGCCCAACGACGAGACAGTCGAGCCGGACTCTCCACGGCTCTGCATCTCGACAATTGTGTCTTCGTAATTGCGGCAGATATTCAAACCCGTCAAGCTCAGGTTTCGTTCGGTGCAAGCGTATTTAAACTCGGCGATGTAACTACTGATGCACGCGCCCCAATCCTGACCGATGCAACAAGGGCTGATCTCGGTCATAAACACATCGTATTCGTCAGTCTCAACGGTGACTTGATGGGAAGCTTCATCTACCACCGCCCACTCGCTAGCGAGACCAAACGAGGGTTTGTCCGGCAGCCCTTCGGATGATGAACTTGGCTGATACGCAGCGACCATCACGCCGAACGCAAGCACTGAGGTCAGCAGTAGCCAGGGCCACATTCGCCTCCACCAAATCGCCCAGCTATCGTGCTTCTTGACGAGCATATAGATTCCAGCGACAAGCGCGACCGCACCTCCCGTCGACCAACCCCACCGATAGTTGTCGAAACTCCCAAGAGCCAGTGTGGTCAAGATCTGAACAACCGTGGACGTTGACCCCACAGCCAGCAGCGTCGCGCCGAGAACTGCGCCCCTGTTCAACTGTTACGGCGCCAAAGTGTCCCACGAGGGAGCACCTGAGGAATTTTCGCGCACGCTGATCACTCGATAACCATACCGAATCACTTTACCGTTGACATCTGCGCGGTGACACACCCGACCTATATGGTGTGGCCATGAGCATCTTGCCGATTGACACTTCATTCGATTTCAAGACGGAACCAAACTGCAGCGTAGATCCCGACAGACTTAGCCCCACCCTCCAGCGGTACCAAAGATTGCTGTTCAGTAAATCTCTGCCGTCGGACGCAATGTTCAATCTTTCCGAAATAACTTCAGGCGGAGACCGAACCCTCCGGCATGAGTCTGATTTGGGAGTTTTTGAGCTGTCGAGCGACACGATCCTGAACTCGAACAAGGGGCCGCTCAAACGCTTCTACGACAAGATGCCCGCGCCGGTAAACGCTGCGTGGCACCGGAGCTCGATCGGCGCGCGAATACTCTTTCCGTGCAATCAAGTGGATGGCAAGCGGAGCATCAATCAAGAACGGGGATCGACTACAGCAATCAGCGATCGATTCGACCTCACTCTCGAAGCGATCCGTCGTCACTATGCAGGTGAGTCGTCACCGTTGGCAGACGCTCTAGCTCGATACAGTGATTTTTTTGCTCTGTTCGAGAATTTCAAGGGCTACGTAGACTTCTTCCTCCTCAACGACCTTGTCAACGAGGACGGCACGGTCCGGTTCTACATTCCGTTCAGCAGCTACGACAAATCCCCGTTCCCCTCAACCTTCGACGACTACGTACTCTTCAGAAACGCCCAACTCGATTTCCTCGCCGGCCGAACCCAGCTCATCGAAACGTACCAATCAGCCCGCCTAGCGTAGGCAACGTCCAGATGGGCAGCAGGACCTCTCTGGGATTAGGCACAGCTTGAGTCTCCGAGCGCGCACGCGCCGATAAGCGTTCTTACGTCAGCCGACGAGTTTTATTGAGTTGAGAACCCTCGGGCGTTGGCGATCTATCCCTATTTGGCGAGTGCAGCACTTCTGTTTATATGCCCGCGCTCAGGGCAACCCGATCAGGATCAAGCTCACTCAACGGTATGAGCCCTTTGTCGGTCTGGAGAGCCCAAAACTCGTAACCGCTCATGTTTGTCACCTCTAGGTGATGAGCAGCCTCGTCGAGAGAGTCAAACTCATGCACGCCGTCAATCAGGAGCGTGCCGTCGTCAGTGATCGCAGCGTCGACCTCCCAATTAGGGTCAACCGGGTCGAGGAAGTCGCCTGGCTTGAGAAGGAATTGCTCGATGAGTTCGGCGAGCGACGGCTCGGATACCTCTGGCAGATCAGTCTGAAGAGCATCGGTGGACTCAACAACTTCGTTCTTGCTGAGCTTCCGGTAACCGTCGCGAATGACCGTGGCGATCATCCGTCGACGTTGCAGCAGGAAGTCCTCGTATTCGAGATTCTGCCACCCTTCAGGTAATGCGTGCCAATAGTGCTGCTTTGCGAGCCATTCCGCATCGCCGCCGCGCGCTGCCACTAGGTCGGGCCAATATTCAGCGGGCGGCTTGTCAGAGATGAGGTTATTTGTGTTCCAGTCAGTGGGCGCGTAGTTTGCCGCTTGGTTTATGCGTTTGATGTCTGTCGTGCCGAGCACCTTTTCTTGGTATGCACGGGGAAATAGATGGTGACCTTCAACGCCCTTGACCACTGGCAAGCCTGGATCCATCCAGTCTCGCACTTTCATATCGAGCATGAACATGTCAGCATCGGTCGCGTTCAACACTGCGAGATAGCACTGATACGCGGGTGAGAGCGCGGCGATTGACGTGACCAACAAATCGGGCACGCGGTAGTCCCAAAAGTCAGCCGTAAGGACCGTTGCGATCGCTTCGTCGGTGACCCGAACAAAGCCTTCAGCATCGCCATCCTCAAGCGCACCGAAGCGGTCGAGATCCTTTTGCAGTTGTGACTCGCCGCTTCCGGTGTATCGAGAGGTGAGCTGTGACATGAACAACCAGCGCGCCGTAAGAAGGCGCAAAGTTGGCAAGTCGACGTTGTATCGCGTGCGGCCGAGCAGAAAATAGATGTAACACGAGATTAGGTTTGTGTTCGAAGTGACGCCCTTGCGCGAGCGGAACCCAGCAGTCTGGACCGAATGGATAAACTCTTGCCAGTGCAAGGGCGTGATTACGGTAGGGAGCGCTCCCCTAAGCAGATCAAGCTCGCGCTCTTGTCGATCACTATCGACCAGACCCGATACGCGGTCCTTTGCCTGTAAAGCGTTATATGCGTCGGCAAGCTTGGCGCGGTTCTGACCGAGGGCGACGATCGCGCGCACAATATGCCCGGTTGCGACGTCGATGAAGGGGTTGTTGGCGGTCCAACCAACCTTGCGATTCAGTATCTCGCTGGCGTGCGCCGGAGACAGCCGCGAGTTCCGAGCGAATTCTTCGATCTGTTCGCGACCATCAGGCCAGAAGACACTGAGCCAGGTGAGGATGTAGTCGTAGGCCTTGAGGCTGACTCCCTCCGAGTTGATACGCACGAAGATGTCAGCGACAGTGCGTTTCTCCGCGTCTTTCTGAATGTGCACAACGTCAAATGAGTATCTCTGCAATCCATGAAGCTTGACGAAGACCTTGCCTAGGCTCTTCTGTTGTTCTTTGTCGAGCACTCGCCCCGATTCCTCGTACCTTTCGACAAAACTTTGCAGAGCTTCGATCGGAGATTCGAAGCAAGTAGCAATGTCCGCAACCCAGTCGCGCGACCTCGCAAACGCCGGTGTACGCACCTCAAATTTTTCGGTGAACGGGTTGAACGAGATGGCTACGTACTTGTTTCGATACTTTTCATCACGCACCGGCTTGCCCTTTGTCGCGGCAAACAAGCTGGTTAACCGCTGTTGACCGTCTACGATCTGATGGGAGGCATCTTTCACCCCGCCGCCGCCGATGGAGCGGGTCTCTCCGTTGGCCGAAACATCCCAGAACATCAGCGCGCCGACAGGGTAGCCCCTGTACATCGAGTCAAATAGGTCGCGCACCTTAGTTGCAGGCCATACGAAGGGTCTCTGCAAATCAGGCAACTGGATGGTGCCATTCTCGACCGAAGAAATGAGCGTCTCCGCTCGCCACGGCACGGTCTTGAAAATTTCGCTCAAAGTTTTCTACCAATCCTCATCGTGAGACCATCCTGTCGGTTCGAAGCAGATCCTGTGCGCGCAAAACGCGCCTCCCTCACTTTCCGTTGAAAGAGAGGGCGAATCTGAAAACTTGAGCACGGCCGTCAGCGATCGCAAATCCTGAGTCTCGTGTCCAACAGACGAACCGTTGATAAGACCGCGCTCGTGTGAGGACTGCGACCTCATCGCTTTCGAACCGAGAAAGTAAGACATTCCGCAGATCAGGGGCCCATACTTCGCTCCAATTAAATGGGCTTTCGATGCTCGGGAGTTCAAAGTGTTGGGTTTGTGTTGGATTGCGCACCGGCGTTCCAAAATCCTATAGAAAAAGCCCCGGACTTCCGCAGAAATCCGGGGCACATTGTCGGGCTGACAGGATTTGAACCTGCGACCCCCTGACTCAGAATCCCGACGTCCATCGGTTGCCGGGCAGTGCCGAAAACCTCGCAGCCATGCGGAATTTGAGGCATTTCGTTGAGTTGCTCTCTCTGAGGTCTACCGAGCATTTCGGAGCACACATGTCGGCGGCCGTGACAAGCTGCCCATAGGCGGCCACGGAATTGCCCGCTGACGGCCAGTAGAGCTGCCCGTTGGTGGCCATGAGATCTGCCCACTTCCTTTTCTGAGCCCGACCGGTTAACCGGC
>Ga0314774_1002346_pt1 | contig 10780 bp, 6 predicted proteins | sample MetaGCBIA2018_FD_204515 | JGI IMG/M metagenome (GOLD analysis project Ga0314774, IMG submission 204515) | Cryopeg brine microbial communities from Beaufort Sea near Barrow, Alaska, United States - CBIA 2018 | ecosystem: Environmental > Aquatic > Marine > Coastal | place: USA: Alaska | collected... | reverse complement strand
GGAATGCGAAAACCCCATCCCCTCATCTTTGGCGAGGCGAGGGACGGGGTTTTCTTCTGAAGATTGGTGGTCCCAATGGTACGGCCCCTCCCAGGGCGTAGTCAAGCACACCCTCATTCAGGCGTGTTATCAGGGGGTTTGTCCGATGCGTCCGCTTGGTCACTGACTCAACGACTCAGCCCGCGCCCGTTTGTCCGTACGGCAGCGACCCTCGCTGACGGCTCCCCTGCACCGGAGAACACCTACCCCGCTACCCACTCGATCGCACGGCAGCACCCGGGCAAGCCCTGGACGATGCCCCTGGCTGATGACAGCGGCAACTACAGGTTCCTTGTCTTTGACTTCGACGCCCACGATGCACCGCTCGAGGCGGCCCAGCGCGACGTTGACGAGTTCACCGCCATGCTCGATGACGTCGGCTCGCTCCCCTACGTTTTGTGCGAGTCGAGCCCCGGCCGTGGCTACCACGTGTGGCTGTCTGTAGCGGATCCCGTAACACCCGCATTCGCGGCCGTCATCGGCGCCGTCGCGAAGCGGCTACACCCCACGCTCGACACCATTCCCCTGAATGGCGCAGGAACCGGCACTGTGCGGCCGCCAGGCTCACCACACCGCTTCGGCGGGCATTCGACGGTCCTACGCGGCCGCGCCGAGGATCTGGCGTCCCCTGCGATCACTGGTGCCGACGTCGAGCGCCTGGCCAACGCTCTTGAGGACCGTGCTCCCGCCCCGCCAGACGATTACGACGTCACTGACGTAGCGGCCCTAGTCCTGATCGACGCTGACGGCCACGCCTATCTACCTGGGTCCAAGCGTTCCCTGGGAGCCGCGGCTCATCAAGCTCTGACGTCGAGCGTGCCGGCCCAGGCCGACCACTCAGCCGTGATGTGGACTGTCTTGCTGGGCGCCGCGCGCGCACGCTGGCACTACAGCGACCTACACCCCTACATAGCGGCCGCGCCTGGCCTTGAGTACGCCCGCACCGAGCGTGGCCACGGCAGGAGGATGCCGCGCGCGCACGACCGCACGACCGGGATCCTCGAACGGCAGTGGCATCGGGCCGTGCAACGGGTCTCACGCACCCGCCTGAACGCCCCACCCAAGGACAGCCTCTTGGAGGCGCCACGCATCGCCGTGGTGACCGGCGTCGTGCAAGCAGCGCAGGCCCACGCCAACAACTCCCCCGGTGCCTGGACACACACGCCTGGCGCCACCCGCGGAGCAGGCCAACAACGCGCGATCGACCGCGCGGTCCTCGACGAACTGCACAGGCGCGCCCTAAAAGCTCTCACGACGTCCGTGGGCGTCTCGGTACGAACCCTGGCTATGTCACTCACAGTGGGCCGCGAGAGCGTCCGACAGGCCCTCTTGCGCCTCGACGCGAACGGCTGGCTTGCCCTCGAGGTTGCTACCGACGGACCCGCGGCCGCCGTGTGGTCAATCGACCCCGAGCGGGTTTTCCACAAGGAAGTGCTCACAACGTGGTCAGCTATGGGGGGGCACACCCCCCATAGGTTGCTCGTGTCCGAAGCCCTCCGCACCCGCTCAGCGTTGGTGGCCCTCATGGATCGCTACCAGGACAACGCAACCCACGACGCTTTCACTCCCGCTGCGCTAGGACCGCAAGCCGGGCGCATCTACGCCGGACTGAGCGCGACCGGGCCGTGCACCGCCCCGCAGCTCGCCACGTCGCTGGCGCTACCCGCCGACGTCGCCGGCGCCGCTCTGGACGAACTGGCGTACTGGGGTCTTGCCGGTTCATCTGGACCGTCCTGGGTTGCCTCACCGCCTGACCATCGTGACGCCGTCGCTGTCGACCGACAGACCGTCGGCACACTGGAAGAGCGGCGCTACCGGTACATCCTGGAACAAGCCACTTGGGCGTACTGGCAAGCCGAAGTGGCGCTGACGTCCCGTGCCACGGCACTGAGCCCCGGACGACTGCGGGTGGTGTCGACGCCCAGTGTGGAGCCGATCCGACTCGGCCCCTACCCCAGACGATCTGGCAGTCGAGGGCACCACCGGGAAGCGCGCGACCTGATCGAACGACTTCGTGTGGCCTGAACGTGCCGAGGCTCGCGAATCGGCCGAAACGCTGTACGCCCGCGAGAGGCATCGAGACAGTCCCGCCCGTGGTTCGATCCACACCCGGCACCTTTCGGCCCTCAGGCGCGCTGAGGGGGCCTTTGCGGACACCACCGGGGCGCGACCGTGCCGTGACGGCCCGCAACTCCGTGCCCACCTCTTGCGGCCCCGCCTCCCCCTGTGGGCATCCTGTGGGCACTACGTGGGCGGCGCGTGTGCCTCCCGTGGGCATAATGTGAGCCGCGTGTGTTCCACCAGGGCACGCCCAGTGTGTGTTACGGTGGCCCCACGTGGGCGCCACGTCCGCACACAACGTGAGGAGGGTCTGTCATGGCTATTGCACACAGCCTGTGCTTTGCCCAAGCTAAGGGCGGCGTCGGGAAGACGTCGATCGGTACCAACGTCGCCGGCCTGAGCGCGGCCGCGGATTTGCGAGTGCTCGTTGTGGATCTCGACCCGCAAGGCAACTGCGCTCGGGACCTTGGCTACCCCCGTGACGACGGCGCTGAGACCCGCGACGCATTGCTCGAGGGCGCCGTCCCGGCCGTCTTGCGCAACGTCCGCACCAACCTCGACGTGATCCCCGGTGGCGCCGCTCTCGGGGAGCCGTTCTTCGATGCTCTGCTGCGTAACCCTGTGCTGGTCGACGAACTTCCTGCCCGACTCGAGGGCATGATTCGCGCTGCAGGCGAATACGACCTGGTCGTCATCGACACGCCCCCCGGCTACACGCCGCTGAATCGGGCTGTGCTGGCCGTCGTGACCACCGTCCTCGCGCCCGTGAGGCTCGATGCCTCATCCATCGACGCGACCGAGGATCTGGCCGAGCGCTTCGCGGCCGCCCGCGACCTGAATCCCTACCTCAAACTAGCTGGCGCCGTATTGTTCGCGGTGCCCGTCAACGCCCACCGTCTCGAGGCCGCAGCACGCAAGAAGTTGGTCGAGCAGCTTGGAAGCGACGCGCTGGTGTTGCGGACCGTTGTTCGCCAGGGACTCGCCGCATCCAGCGAGGGTCGCGAACTTGGCAAACTCGCCTTCGAAATCGACGAGATATCCGAGGGCGCACGTGCCGCACGCTTCGCAGCACTGCGAAGCAACCGCGACGGCACCGAGGTAGTCGAGACCAAGCGCTTCATTTCGAACGCCGGAGCCCTCGCGGATGACTACCACAACCTGACTGCTGAGGTCCTGAGCTTCATGCGGGATCAGCACGCCGAGCTTGAGAGGAAGAGCGCATGAGTGCCCGGGAGCCAAAGTCGGCCGCTGAACTCGCAGCTGCGTTCGGCAGGGGAGCGCCCTCAACGCCGCTAGCGCCCGTCGCTCCCCTGACACCACCCTCTACGCCCGCGTCGACGCTGGCACCCGCCAAGAAGGCCCCAGCCCCTCGAGCGGACAAGCAGGCAGCGGACAAGGAGCCGCCTGCAGGGGCACGGGAGCGTCACGTCTACCCCGTGCTGGAAGAGGTCACCGTCGACGCCTTGCGCGATCGCGTGCAGGCGACCAAGAAGTCCCAGGTGACTTTGCTGGGCGAAGCAATCGAAGTGCTCACGCCCGCCGTTCTTGCGCCGCACCTGCCCGCTCGCACCACTACGTCAATGCCGGGTGCACGAGCGACAGCCGTGGTCATCAAGGCGTCCAACTACAAGATCCGCGCCTCAGCGCAGCAGCTTGAATGGATCCATGCCAAGCACCAGGAGTTGGCCCCCGAACTATCCATGCGTCAGTTCCTTGGCATCGCCCTGACGCGCTACCTCGAGAAGCCGGCCTGAACGCACAGGAGGGCCAGCCCTGACCGGGCCGACCCTCCACTCGAAAGCAGTTCCATCCTACCTCTCCAAGACCCGGAAACCCCGCAGAAAGACAGGATTCATGACCGACTTCGCAGACATGGAGCAGATGCCCCTCGAGGCGGCCGCCATGTTCACCGCCATGACCGAGGGGATGGGGCTGACGCACTCAAATCTCGTCAAGATGTTCAAGGTCGAAGGCGGCGACCCTTTGCGCGCAGTGCGTCGCTGGTGCCTTGGTCAGAAGCCGATCCCGAAGCCGGTTTACGACGCGATCGCGACCATGTACGACCGGCTGGACGATGACGTCGATTCAATGCAAGCGCGCGTCGAGGAAGCACAACAGCGCGGCGAGAACGCAACGCTGACCGCGTACCGCAACCAATTCGAGCTGGCGGCCGCCGAGCCCGGCTTCGAGGGGTTGCCAGCGTCGTTCCACCGCGCCGTCTTGCTCCGCGTGTGGGAAGTCACCGGAGCACCCATCATCTACGTGAGTGACGACCAACCGGCGGCGTCCTAAGACCACTCCCCTCCCAATTGTGGCGTCATGGGTGCACCAAACAGGCTCTTCGCCGATGACTGTGGGCTGACAGGACGCGTCGAGCGGCGGCTCGTCCACGAGCGCCATTGGGAACCCGTTTGGGGTCGATGTGACGTCAAGAGGTCACGGTGTCGCCATGACTGTAAGCCTGGGTAAGTCGCGCACGATCTCGACCGTCTCCACGCTCACCCTCACAACCCGCGCCAACAGATCCAGGATGTACCTCGGATCCTCTACCTCGCGCGACCAGTCGTTCGGGTCGTTCACGATCCCCGACGGCGTGTCCGTCTTGACCCGATACCGGTCAATGACCCACTCGACGCCGGAGCGCGAACCCAGCATGTACTCGTGCGCCTCGTCTGGGATGCCGCTCACCGTGATGTGCGAGTTGTAGATGACCGTCGAGCGGTCCTTCACTTTGCCCGTGCCGCCGTAGCGCATCTTCTCCACGCGGTACCAGTCGTACAGCGCATCGCCCTGCACGGACGGCGGCGGCTCACTCGAGATCTTCAGCGGCCACGGCTCGACGGTCTCGTAGCCGATGTGCAGGTCGGCGAGCTTGCGACCCGCATCTGCGAAGGCGCGGAAGTCGTCGGCCGACGCGGCCATCGGAATGCGAGGAAGCATGCGCTTGAGATCGGCGGCGTAGGCGGTGCGGTAGTCGGGCGAGTGCAGCAGGCTGTAGACGTAGTAGAAGATGTCGTCCTTCGAGACCTCGGCGTCGTACTTGGCGCGGTAGTCCGAGAGCGCCTCGTCCGTGACGTTGTCGACGCGGGTGTAGGGCTCGTCCGACGCTGCGGCGAAGAGGTCGTCGGAGGAGTTCTCCCGCAGGGTGTATCGCCCGTAGAAGTTCACTGCGCTGATCCCGGCAGCGCCGAGATCAGGAAGCCGGTTGGAGGCCAGCGCCATGAACGGCGGGGCGCTACTGCCGGGGTTTGGGGCGTAGAAGCCGACACATCCCTTGCCATCGGCAGGGAAGAAGTCTCGCAAACGGCCAGGACGGTCGTTGAGGTCGGGGTCGAAGTACACGCGCTGGGCGCAGAAGGGTCGGTAAGTGGCAGTAGAGACACTCGACCCGTGAAACTCCAGGCGCTTACCCCGTAGCGCGCGGGCCAGTAGAACGGACGACCAACTGAAGCGAGTGGTGTCCATTTCTAGTGAGCGCAGTGACTCGATGGCTTCTGCGCCCGTGCCTAGCCCTTGGGTCTGGGTGTTGAACCAGTCGACGGCGCGCTCGACGTTTTCGGTGAGCCTATCGCTCGAGAAGTTGTAGACCCACGCGTCTCTGTTGGTTTTGAGGCCACCTGAGTAAAGAGCAAAGACGCCCCGGTCTCCCCGTTCCTTCGAGCCCAAAGGCGCGAAAGCACCGAACTCGGAGTTGCGCTGGTTGAGCCAGTCTCCAGAGTCGTTCGGCTTGAGCAACTCCCACTCGAGGGATCCAACGTCGGCTGACCTCACGATCTCGAGTTTCTGTTCTGCGGTAAGGTAATCGCCGATGTCCCGGTAATGGATCTGACCAACGCCCGCAGCCTCTGACCGCTTCACCAAGAGGGTGATAGCGACCGTGTTGCGGCTTCCCCCACCAAACACCTTGCCGCCCTCACGACGCGATTGCTCCCCCGCAGTGCGCTGGTTACCTCGCAGGTTGAACACGTAGATGTCGCTGAATTCGTCCGCGAGAGTCTTGCGCAGGCCGTCGGCGGTGTTGCCATCGATGAATCCGCCGTTGGTGACAAAACCGACCACGCCGTCGTCCTTGATGCGGTCAGACGCCCAGCGGATGGCACGGATGTACGAGTCATAAAGCGAGTTCTTCAGGGTCGCTGTCGAGCGAGCGACGTAGGTCCGCTCGATTGCCTTGTCGAGCGTCGGGTACTTGAGATTCGCCGCGGCGTCATTTTGACTCTTCTGGCCGGCCGAGTAAGGCGGGTTGCCGATGATAACCCGGATGGGCAACTGACGCTGGTGCTGTAGCCGCTCATTGTTGGAGGTGAAGACCTCCTCGTCTAGGGTGTCGCCCTCCTCCTCTGATTGGAAGGTGTCGGCTAGCACCGCGCCCGTGAACGGTACGTAGTCTCCGCCATGGAGGGAGTGGAACGTCGCCTCGATGTTGATGACGGCGATGTAGTACGCGAGCAGCAGGATCTCGTTGCAGTGCAGCTCGTTGGTGTACTTGTACAAGAGGTCCTCGGGCTTGATGAGGCCGCTGCGCAGGAGGCGCACGATGAACGTGCCGGTGCCCGTGAAGGGGTCGAGCACGTTGACGTTGCGGTCGCTCAGCGAGGCATCAAACTCGGTGTTGAGCACCTGCTCGACCGAGCGGACGATGAAGTCCACGATCTCGACGGGCGTGTAGACGATGCCGAGTTGGCTGGCCGTCTTGGGGAAGGCGAGTTTGAAGAACTTCTCGTAAAGCTCGTTGACGAAGCGCATGCGGGCGTCGTCGTCGATGTTCTTGACCCGGGTGCGCACCGAGTCGTAGAACTTCTCCAGGTCCCTGTTCTCGGTGGCGAGGTTGTCCTCGTCCAGCACCGCGAGCATGTGCTCCATGACCTGGGCCACGGCGTTGTGCTGGACAAAGTCGTAGTTCTCAAACAGCGCGCGGAAGATTGGTCGCGTCACCATGTGCTGGGCGAGCATCGAGATGGCTTCTTCGCGGCTGATTGACTCGTTGAGGTTGCCGCGTAGGCCGGTGAGGAACTTCTCGAATTCGACCTCTGCGGTTGGGTTGAACTGCAGCAGCCCGCGGATGCGGGTGGTGGTGCGCTCCACCACCTCGGCTACCTGCTTGCCCCACGTGTCCCAGTACATGCGCTGGCCCACGTTCTTGACCAAGCGGGCGAGCACGGCCTCGCGCCATTCGGGGGCCTCGCCGAAGTCGAGTGCGCCCTGGATGTGTGACGGTTTGGCGTCGGGGTTGGTCTCCCCACCGGTCTCGCGGCCAATGTTGGCGACCTTGATCCGGCTGTTGGGCTTAGTGGGGTCGAGGGTGTTGATCTCGGCTTCGAGGCGGGAGTCGTGGGATCGCAAGGCGCGCAGCACGTCCCACACCACGCGGTAGCGCTTGTGGTCGTTGAGCGCCTTGTCCGGTTCAATTCCAGAGGGGATGGCCACCGGGATGATGACGTAGCCGAACTTCTTGCCGGGGGGCTTACGCATCACGCGGCCCACGGATTGGACCACGTCCACGATCGAATTTCGGGGGTGGAGGAACAGCACGGCGTCGAGGGCTGGCACGTCGACGCCCTCGCTCAAGCATCGGGCGTTCGAGAGGATGCGGCATGTGTCCGGGCCACCTTCGGAGCGCAGCCACGCGAGCTCGTTGTTTCGGTGCAGCGCGTTTTGCGTACCGTCCACGTGGTGCGCCTCGCACGTGAGTCGCGTGCCGTCGCTCGCCTGGCCCACGAGTTCCTTGGAAACCTCGCCAAATGCATCGGCGATGTTGGTCGAGAGCTTGATCGAGGCGGCGAACGCGACTGCCCTGCGCATCGGCACGAGGTCCGCGTCAAAGTCGCCCGTGTCGCTGCGCTTGGCGAGAGCGTTCCAGCAGCCCACCAGCTTGGCGGCATCGTCCAGGTTGATCTCGTAGTTGTCGTCCGCCAACTGCGACTGGAGCGCGCGGTTCGCGTAGTCCTCGGAGATGTTGAGAATGATGACCTTGTAGTCGCTCAGCAACTCGCGGTCCACGGCCGTGCCGAAGTCCAACTGGTGGAACACCGGGCCAAACAGGGCCTCGTCGTCCATCGACGCAATGGTGACGGCGCCGTCGTCTGCCTTCTTCTTTGCATCCTCGCCGTAGATACGCGGCGTGGCCGTCATGTAGAGGCGGCGTTTGCCCTTGATGTGGTCGTTGCTGTGGACCTTGGTGAAGCTCGACTCGTCATCGGTTCCGAGGTTGGCGCCCGTGGTGCGGTGCGCCTCGTCGCAAATGATGAGGTCGAACTCGCCAAGGCCCAGCCCTTGCGCCTTGCTGATGACGTCGATGCTTTGGTACGTCGAGAAGACCACGGTGATGTGGTCGGCGGCTGCGTCCTTGGTGGTCGCCTCGGCCAGGCTGGGCGCGTCCGTGGTTGCCGGGATCACCAGGTCGTGGGCGCTGATGTCCTCGAACTGATCGGACGTCGCGCGGCGCTTGCCGACCGAGGTGTCGGAGCAGACGGCGAAGAATCGCATTGGAGCGCTGTGCTCGGAGGACCACTCGCGAAGCGTCTGCGAAACGAGCGAGATTGATGGCGCGAGGAAGAGCACGCGCTGGCCGGGCTTGACTGTCTCCTCGACCAACTTGAGGGACGTGAAGGTCTTGCCCGTGCCGCACGCCATGATGAGCTTGCCGCGGGCTCGAGTCGCGAAGCCAGCCAGGACGTCGTCGATCGCGTCGCGCTGGTGGGGGCGGAGCTGCTTGGGTGCCCTGAGCTGGAGCTTCTGGAACTTCTTGATCTCGTGGAGGAGCGCCCACTCGACGCGGGAGTCCTGGAGGTCTGCCAGGCCGATGCGCGCCACCTTGGGGTGCGCGGTGTCGAGCATCGCCTCGGCGTTGGCGTTCCACTTGTCCGTGGTGCTGACGATCAGACGTGAGGTGAAGTCCTTCGTGCCCGAGGCCGCGAGGAATGAGTCAATCTCGGGCTTGTTAATGGGCGTGTCAGGCGCGTAGAACTTGCACTGGATGGCAGTGAGGCCGCCCTCGCGGCCGATGCCGACGAGGTCGATGCCTAGGTCCTTCTTGGAATTGCGATCGATGCCTGCCCACTCGGGGTAAGTCAGGATCTTCTCGAACTGCTGCGCGTAGAGAGGGTCACTGGTGAGGAAGGACTGGACCAGGGTCTCGAAGGCGGTTCCCTTGTCGCGCTCGGACTGGGCGGTGGCGCGCAAGTCCGCAAGGATGGCCGCGAGGCCAGGGGCGTCTTCGGTGACTGCGGACATGCGTTCCCCTCAAGCGTTGTCAGGCGTTAGTGGCATCGTAGTTCCGTGCACGGCACCCACTGGGAGGGGCACGCGTCGATGGTCCTTATGCCCGGCGACGTAGTCGTCTTCTACGTCACTGCTGGCCGCGCGCCGGAACCACCGACCAGTTCGGCGCCCTCAAGGTGCGCACGTGGCGTTTCCGCCGCGTCGTGGCGAAACTGCTAGCGGGGATCCGCGAGAGGTGGCACGGCGCCCTCGGACCTGAACGCAAACCCTCCATCCCGGCTTGTCGCCAATCCACCCCCTCGTGGTCGGGCCAGGTGGCCGCTCGGCGCGAGTCGCTCTCCTACGCGGGACCTTTTGATTCGAACTCGGTGCGACGGTGCGCCTGTTCGAGACCGGCGTTAAGAGCGAGAGCGAGAGCCGCATCGCAGACCGCTACGGCAATCTGGACATGATGCGCGTACTCGTTTGTCGTAAGTGACGTCTTGATTCTGACCCGGCCGGGCCGTTCTAGGTCTGGCGTGGGCCGCGTCGCGTCGATCCTCCATCGTAGATCCGGAGTCCATGGCTGGGCGTGGGAGTCACCTGAGAGAAGATTCCAGTCCCTCCGTGCCTGAAATTCGATGTCGTCACGGTGGGGCAATGCGAAGGCGACACCTTGAACCCATAAGTCGGCGTCGGTCGGAAAATGGACACGCCTGTAGGAACTTCCGGCGTGTTTGCGCGCGGCCCTCAACGCTGCCTCACGGTTCGCCAGAGTGGCGCGCAGTCCGTCGTCGTCCACGGTTTCGGCAAGGGCCCGGTAAGCCTTCACTGCTTCCGTCGCCGTGTCGCGTGTCAGGCGGGCGAAGCGGGTCGCAGAAGGCGCCTCGAGGTCCGTGCGAAGCAACCAGATGAGTTTGGATCCGGAAAATGTTGCAAGCCGAAGGAGTGGCGACAGCGCGACAGGCAGTGTTCGGCCAGAAGTCGCACGCCAAAGCAGGGCAATCGCATGCAGCGCGTCATATCCAGCGATCAGTTGCGTAATGACGATGGTCTCTGGCGCGAACTCCAGGTCGCGATCACCGATCATCGACAACTTGGATTCGGCGGCGACATTCCAGCTGGCATATGCCAGCTCCTCGAATCTGCCGGGTTCGCCGAGATTGGCTTGGAGAATGTCCCGCGAGCGATGCTCAATATCCGTCATTACTGGAACCTAACAGCGGGACGGCGGTGTCATAGCGTCGTAGCAACGGTGCAGGTTTCGACGGAGGGTTGCTGGTGCGCAGGATGTTGACGGTGACGGACAGGGTGGAGATCGCGCAGGGGTTGAAGGCGGGGTGGTCGATTCGGGCGATCGCGGCGCATATTGATCGCTCACCGTCAGTGGTGTCACGGGAGGTGCGTCGCAACTGGCTGAAGACTCGCGGGTATCGCTTGGTGCATGCGGACTGTGCTGCCGAGAAGCGTCGTCGTCGCC
>Ga0314774_1002345_pt1 | contig 10782 bp, 9 predicted proteins | sample MetaGCBIA2018_FD_204515 | JGI IMG/M metagenome (GOLD analysis project Ga0314774, IMG submission 204515) | Cryopeg brine microbial communities from Beaufort Sea near Barrow, Alaska, United States - CBIA 2018 | ecosystem: Environmental > Aquatic > Marine > Coastal | place: USA: Alaska | collected... | reverse complement strand
TCAGAGTCACTAACTTCAAGGGGTCTAGCTATCCGCGCCATGAGCACCTCTCCTGTGTCTGTTTGTCAGATTATACAGGACAGAATAATTATCTATACGAATTTTTGTTAAGGGACACTAGTTTAGACAGCGCTGTCTCCATGCGCCAAGACGGTCATTTTCTCGCGTACGTCCTTGAGTTTGTGATCAGCCAGGCTACTGGCTTCCTCTCAATGTATTCCGTCACCCAGCCGCAGCAGCTCGGCGATTTCGTCCAAACTAAAGCCCAGCCGCTGGGCCGATTTCACAAAGCGCACCCGCGTTACGCCCGCCTCGCCATACCGGCGAATGCTGCCAAAGCACCGACCGGGGGCCAGTTTGAATCGTCTCTAGTCAGTAGGGCCCGCCAATAGGTAACGCTTGCTCTATGGGGCTAACATAAACCCAACCAGAGATATTCGGGCCAATTCGTCCCGCTGTACGAATAATGCCGGTGACGTCATCGACTTGTGAATCTTCGCAGACCAATGATATTCGTACCTCAGAAATAACAACTCCACCATCAGTAGAATAATCTTGTTCGGATTCGCTCAGTGGCTTTAAAGTACCTTTCACATCGAGCAGGGTTATATTTTTATAACCGGCATCACGCAGTGCTTCGACAACAGTGGCAGAACGGACATGGTGTATAAATGCTTTAATTTGTTTCATGATCTTACTCCATGATTTAATCGGTTGTTTATAGTTGGGTAGTTGATCTGGCCATAGAGGAGATACTCCCTATGGCCAGTGTATGAGCCATTAAGATGCCAACTGATCCTCATCATTTTCAGTCATGCTTTTTGGTTTGCGGTAAGCCATCAGGTATAGGCCTGGTAGCACCAGTAGGGTTAATAGGGTGGAGGAGATGATTCCTCCTATTACCACTGTCGCTAAGGGGCGCTGTACTTCTGCACCAGTGCTGGTGTTAAGGGCCATTGGCAGAAAACCCAGCGCAGCCACCAGGGCGACCATCAGTATTGGCCGCAGTCGCAATATCGCCCCTTGTTGAATGGAGGTGTTGATATCGTCACCTTGTTTTAACCTGTCTCTAAACGCCGATACCATCATCACGCCTGTAAGTACGGAAACACCACATAGGGTGATGAACCCTACACCTGCAGTAATAGACAAGGGAATATCACGCAACCAAAGGGCAATAACCCCGCCGGTCAGAGCTAATGGAACACCACTAAAAACCAGTGCTGCGTCTTTGGCTGAACCAAAGGTCATCATTAGCAGGGCAAAAATCATGACTAGCGTAACGGGTACTAACAAGCTTAATCGCTCGGTAGCGGATTGCAGTTGCTCAAATGTACCGCCGTACTCCAACCAATACCCGGGAGGTAAAGTCACTTGCTGCTCAATCTGCGCTTGCACATCGGCAACGAAACCACCCAAATCACGGCCTCGTACATTGGCGCTCACCACCAAACGGCGTTTGCCGTTTTCCCGGGAAATTTGGTTGGGCCCCGGAGCAAGCGTCAGCGTTGCCACTTCATTGAGCGGAACATAGCCTCCTTGAGGTAGTGGTATTGGCAAACGCTCAAGTGCTCGTAAATCGTTACGGATTTTCTCCGCCACTCTGACAACAATGGTGAAACGCCTGTCACCCTCAAAGACCAAGCCCGCTTCTTCACCGCCTGTCGCGGCCGCTAGTACGTCTTGAACATCGGCAACGTTAAGACCATAGCGATACAAAGCGGGACGATTGGCTTCGACTGACAATATGGGCAACCCGGAAACCTGCTCTACTTTAACCCCTTCTGCCCCTTCAATACCGTTGAGTACGGCGGCGATCTCTGTGCCTGACGTTAATAACTGATCAAGGTCATCGCCATAAATTTTAATGCCCAGATCTGATCGCACACCGGAGATCAATTCGTTAAAGCGTAGCTGAATGGGTTGGCTTATCTCGAAGGCATTGCCGGGAATTAGCGCCAGTTTCTGCTGAAGTTCATCCAGTAACTGGGCTTTGGACTTGTCGGGGTTGGGCCAGTCAGCACGATTCTTTAGCATCACATAACCATCAGAAATGTTGGGGCCCATAGGATCGCTGGCAACTTCTGCGGTGCCGACTCGTGAGAAGTAGGTTTTCACCTCCGGTATTTCCAGCACAGCGCGTTCAAGTTTAAACTGCATGTCTAACGATTGCGTAAGGCTGGTACCGGGAATTCGTAATACCTGAATGGCTATATCACCCTCATCCAGATTCGGAATAAACTCGGTCCCCATTTTTGTTGTCAGCGCACCAACAGCGATGATAAAAAGTATCGCGCCAGTTAACACACCTAGTCGAAATTTGAGTACCCAAGCCAAAATAGGGGTATAGGCACGTTTTGATTGACGAACAATCATGTTGTCCTTTTCTTCTATATGGCCACTAAGCAGCAGTGCCACTGCAGCGGGTACAAAGGTTAATGAAAGCACCAGGGCGGACAACAAGGCAATAATTACAGCCATAGCCATGGGCGTAAACATTTTCCCTTCTACTCCGGTGAGGGCGAGGATTGGTAAGTTAACCAAAATCACTACCAGCACGCTGATCAAACTTGGTGTGAACACCTCGCGTGTCGCAGAGAAAACGGTTTGGAACCGTTCATCCAGGTTAAGTATACGGCCCAGATGATGCTGCCGGCCGGCCAGTCTTAGAATGCAGTTCTCCACAATAATGACTGCACCATCGACGATAAGTCCAAAATCCAGTGCTCCCAAGCTCATCAGGTTGGCACTGACTTTTGTCTGTACCATGCCTGTCATGAGCATCAGCATTGAAAGAGGAATAACCATCGCGGTGAGTAATGCGGCGCGAACATTACCAAGCATGACTAATAAAACTACGACGACCAGTACGGCACCTTCAAGAAGGTTTTTTTGTACTGTCGCAATGGTTTTATCGACCAGTACAGTCCGGTTATAGACCGGTTCGGCGGTGATGCCTTTTGGTAGCGTTTTATTAATCTCCACCAGTTTCGCGGAAACCGCTTCAGAAACGCTGCGACTATTTCCGCCCAGCAGCATGACAGCCGTGCCGAGTACAGTTTCTTCACCATCACGGGTTGCGGCTCCAGTTCGGAGTTGTTTGCCAAAACCGACGTCGGCTACATCGGCTATGGTTATCGGAATACCGTCTTTGTGGGCGACGATGACCTGCTGGATGGCAGCAATATCGGCAACTTGTCCCGGTGCTCGAATCAGGTATTGCTCACCATTTTTTTCAATGTATCCCGCACCCACATTGGCATTATTTTTTTCTATTGCTTCAACTAAGTCATCAAAGCTGAGGTCATACATCAAGAGACGAGACGGATCAGGGGTGATATGGAATTCCTTTTCAAAACCTCCAATGGTATTTATCTCGGTCACTCCTGACACCAATCGTAACTGGGGACGAATCACCCAATCCTGCAAGGTGCGCAGTGCGGTGGCATCGTATTTCTCACCATTGGGTTGGAGGGCATTCTCGTCTGCGTGAACCGCGTAGTGAAAGATCTCTCCGAGGCCGGTGGCAACTGGGCCCATAACCGGTTCAATGCCTGACGGCATATCGCTTTTGGCCTGTTGCAATCGTTCATTGATCAGATTGCGAGCAAAGTAAATGTCGGTGCCTTTCTCAAACACGACGGTGACTTGAGAGAGCGCATATCTCGATAAAGAGCGAGTACTTTCCACGTAAGGTAAACCTGTAATCGCAAGCTCGACCAGATAGGTAATGCGCTGCTCAACTTCCAGCGGTGAATAACCGGGAGCCCCGGTATTGATTTGAACCTGTACATTGGTGATATCGGGCACCGCATCGATCGGCAGTTTTTGATAATTCCAGATACCCAGTGCACCGACGACGAGTACAAAAAACATGACCAGCCAACGGCGGGCAATAGAAAGTTTAATCAGTTTATCGATCATAGCGAGGCCCTTTTATGGTCTCGCACTACAAAATGACGTAGTGCTGGTGGCAAAGAATTACGACTTTGTATCGTAATTCGGCGGATGTGATTAATGTCCATGCTCAGCATCCTCCTTGCCCATTTCAGATTTCAAAACAAAGCTGTTTTTGGTGACATACGTTTCGCCAGCGTTCAACCCAGACAGTACTTCACTGGATTCACCATCGGTACGTCCAAGAGTGATCGCGCGCGGCTCAAAACCTTCTTCTCCTTGTACGAAAATAATCGTTTGTCCCTCTACTAGCTGCACTGCTTCACTCTGAATAACTGTAGAGGCAGCCGTTTCGGATAGAATGATTTCAGCATTAATAAAAAATCCAGGTTTCCACAGGTTATCCGCATTATTGAGCAAGACTCGTGCAATAGTGGATTGGTTGTTGCTGTTACCTAGAGGTGCGATATAGAAAATGCTCCCTTCGCCAGGGGTTGGGTTATTAGCGCTTTTGATACGCACGGACTGACCTAGCTTAACTTTGCTTACGTCCTTGGGAAATAATGACAGATCTACCCAAACGGTGGAGAAATCCTCAACAACAAACAATGCCTTATTCGTTGTTTGTTCGCCAATGTTGGCGTTACGCTGAGTAATTACGCCATTAAGTGTTGAGAGAACAGAATAAGTTTTTAAGCTTTGATTCGCTTCAACCGTGACAAGCATTTCACCTTTGCGAACGTGATCGCCAATTTTTTTGTTGACTGAGCGGATAACACCCTCAAAGCGGGCGCTGACAGACTGTACTTGTTCTGCATTGCTCTTAATGACGCCATACACCGGTAACGTCTCTCGAATATTGCCGGATCCAACTTGGGAGAGGCTGATTCCCGCATGCTTGATTTGCTCTTGTGTGAGCTCGATGTGGCCTTCATCGTGTTCTTCCTCAACGCCAGAATCGTTTTCTGCTAGTGCCACTGTCGACGTAAAACAGAGGGTGAAGTAGAAAATCGCTTTAATGATAGGTTTTTTAATGTCATCGTTTAAATTCATCGTACTGATCCTGAAAATTCGGTTGATTCACTATATTGCGTGGCGGATAAGGGCTCTGCTGTCAGCTGTTCAATTTCGGCACCATAAGTGAGTGCCGAAGAGGCTGATTCAATCAGCGTGCGCCGGGCATTAAGCAATTCCTGCCTTGCGGACACATATTCCAGATAGCCATAGCGGCCTCTTTGGTACGCAGCCTGTGTTTCTTTTAACGCATCACTCAGTGCAGGGATAATGGTGCTTTGAAGCTCTTTTGCAGCGAGAATGGCTTGTCTTCTATTGTGAAATGCACGAAATAATTGCGTGTGCATGCTCAGTAAAGCCACTTCTTTTTGCACAGTGATTTCGTCGCGTTGAGCTAGTGCTGTTGATACAGCCCCCGAATTTCTTCTCGAAGAGAACAGCGGCATACTAAAACCGGCAACCAGCGCTGAATCATCGTTCGCTTGGAATCGACGTACGCCTACCGACCAGCTGATATCCGCTTTCGACTGTGTTTTGGCAATACGCACTTCCGCATCCCTGAGTCGCTCTTCAGCTGCAAAAATTTGGATGGCCGGGTTCTTCTCCATTTTTGCAAAGAGCGTTTTAAACCCAACGTCGGTGCCAAAGTGGTATAAATCACCTTCGACGCTTGCAAAATTGGGTGATGCGTCTCCCCAGAGCGCAGCGAGCGATACTTTCAAGTAATTAAGCTGTTGTTGCGTGGACAGCAGGGTGAGCTGTGCTTGTGCGGCTGCAGCTTGAGCGCGTTTTACCTCGGCCTCGGGCGTTGCACCTGCCTTGGCACGTTTTTTCACGATGTTAAGCGTTTCATCTGCAAGGTCATTCGCTTCTTTCGCCAGGGAGACCTGCTCTTGTGTAGCGAGCACATCTACGTAGCGACGGGTCACCTCGCCTAGCAACTCCAGTGATTGCACTTGTCGCTGTGCATCGAGAAAAGATCGATTACTAGAAACAATACCCCGTCGGGCAGCGCGTTTGTCGCCCATTTCTAAAACAGATGAGAGCGAAACGGTAAGTTCTGCGCCATCAAAGCCACTGAGCTCATCGGATCCTGAAAAATTTTCAGCTTCAAAACCGAGCTCATAAACCGGTTTTAAATTAGCCATTTCCATCTGTCCGTTCAGCGCAGTGTTGCGAAAATCAAATACCTTTAAGGATGGATTTTGTTCGATGGCATGCTTTAGCGCTGTATTGAGCGTGATGGAGTTATTTGTAGATTCAGCTTGAGCAAAAGAGATTTGCCAGCCGATTAGTAAGCAGAGAAGTATCAGCTTTTTAAAGCCGATTCGTTTAAAACTAGACCCTGCTGTCGGCGGGGCATTGGTTGGAGCGATAAATTCTGATCGACCCAGAATAGACAGGCGACCCAATAGTAGAGGCGCGACAATATATTGTGTTTGCATAAATCAAATTCCGATTTCATTGAATGAAATTGCAAACCATACTTGTATATTTGCCACTACTTTGCAGCAGCAACAGTTTTACAAGAGCAAGAATGCGCTGTGAATTTTCAGAAATGAGTTATGCGTTGGGTGGGGGAGTAGGTGGTGCTTGAGCGAAATTATTGATGTTTTGCTGATAGAAGGGAAATTGATGGCCGGCTAAATCACAATTCAACACAGTACAATGACCTGCAATGCTACCGGCATGACCGTGATAGCAATGTGAGCTGTGATTGTTATCGCCTTGTGTGTCTGTCGAGGTGGAATCATCACTATCTAAAACATGTGCGTATTCGTCCCCGTGTGGATGTTCTCCGCCAGAGGAAACCAAAGCGCCTTCGATACCCATAAAAAGTAGCGAAAAAATAAACAGATAGGCGATGAAAGGTCTCAACATCGAGAATCAATATATAATATATATAAAGTTTACGCGTGTAGTGCACGCTATTATTTGGCTTCGCATTGTGAAGCCTCTTGTTCTGGATTAGCTGTGACAGCGCGTATCTCGGAAAGTGCCAGACGTATAACGTGAAATGCAGCGCTCAAATTGAGACAAGATATGATGGCAGCGACGATAAGATCGGGCCAGCGTGAAGATGTTGCAAAGACGCCTGCTGCTGCGATTATCACAGTAATATTACCAATCGCATCATTGCGGCTGCATAGCCAAATAGACCGCATATTGCTATCACCCGCGCGATAACGATAGAGCAAAACCGCAACGGCAACATTGACCGCCAAGGCGAGTAGTGCGACTGTCCACATAACGGAGGCCTCGGGCGCGCTGCCAACCAGTGCGCGATAAATAGCGTTGCCTATTACCCACAAGCCAAAAACTGCCATGGATGCGCCTTTGATCAGTGAGGCGCGGGCGCGCAGATGCAGGGCCATACCTAATACGAATAAGCTAATAGCATAGTTGGTCGCATCGCTAAAAAAATCGAGGGCATCTGCTTGCAAGGATATGGAGTCGCCGAGCTGGCTGGCGATAATCTCAACCAAAAACATTCCTGCATTCGCAATAAGTGCAATCCAAAGTACGCGGCGAAATAACGGATCAAAGGTGTTGCTTGCCGTTGCTACATCTGATGGACAGTTTGTGCACCCCGGCATTAGTCGTCCTCCTCATTTTGATCGGGTTCACTGATATGAGCGACCATATCTTCGATGACGCACTGTATATGCTCATCGGCAGCGACATAGAAAACCTGTTTACCACGCCGTTCAGAACGGACTACTCGGGCGGTTCGCAGCAAGCGTAAATGGTGACTGACCAGGGATTGTGACAACTCAAGTTGTGTAGCAATGTCCGAAACGCTTATTGGGGTGTGCAAGCACTTCAAAATGATACGCAATCGGCTGGTATCACCCATAAGACGAAACAGCTCGGCGAGCTGAGAGATATCTTCTTCAGTACCCATATTGGAAAGAGGGCGTCTTTGCGGCTTCATGAGTATACACATACATATAAATACATGTTCATATATTTTCACGATAGATGTATTTTGTCAACTATCACTTTACAGTAGGACTTTTTGTAATAAAGCCATGGAATTACCTGTCGGCGTGGGATGGCTCCTAAACCTGTATCGCGCTACGACGCCCACACAACATCTCTGGTCGTAAATACTTGGCAGGGTGAATTTCCGTTTGCGACAAGAGGGTCTGGCGAAGCCCCTTTTAAGATTGCGAAGGCGTGCATAACGGCTGGTGTCGATGAAGCTACAGACTATCAGCATGAAGCTTACGATCCTGGATTCAAGTAATAAGTGCAGCACCACCTGTTTCCAGGGCGCCTGAATATTCACCCCAGAATATCTCTGCCGGAGTGTGATTGTCAATGGCCATCTATTTTGCCCCACCTTTGGCCAATAGAATTGACCCACCTGCTCACTGCTAACCTCCGGTTTTCTGCTTCAGTCGATAGCTCTCACCTCCCAGCATAAAGATGTGTGAGTGGTGGATGATCCGATCAATGATCGGCACCGCCACGTTGTCGTCATGAAAGAATTCGCCCCAACTGGTGAAGTCCTTGTTGGTGGTCAGAATCACTGAGCGGTACTCGTACACGCTGTTGATCAGCTGGAACAGGTTGTATCGGGCTTGCCGGGTCATCGGCAGGTAGCCCAGCTCATCGATAATCAGCACATCGTACTTGCTCAGCTGGTTCAGGCGTTTTTTGAGTTCGCCCTTCATTTCAGACAGCTCCAGATCCTCGACCAGAGCCAAGGCGCTGCGGAACAGCACTTTGTAACCGGCCTGGACCGCTTTGTGGCCAATCCCAATGGCCAGATGGGTTTTACCCACCCCGGGCGGCCCGATGAGCACCAGATTGTCGCGGTTGTCGATGAAGCTGAAGTCCAGTAAGGCATTGACCTGTCGCTTGGTGATCGTCGTCTGGTGCCGGTAGTCGAAGGCCTCCAGAAGTTTTTCCGAGGGGAACTGGGCCAGCTTCAGGTTACGCGCCACGCGGCTATTGGCGCGGGTAGTGAGTTCATGTTCAACCAGGGTCTGGGCGAAGTTCAGGTAAGACAGCTCATTCGCTTCTGCCTGAGCCAGAAGCGAGGTCAGTTCGTTAGCTGTCGCGCTTAAGCGCAAGCTGCGGTACTGCGCCAGGGTACGCTCCAGCACGCTCATGGGGTCACCCCATGGCCACTCGGCTGGCCAACGCGGGCGTAGGCGTTCAAGTCAGCGTGGCTGACCCGACTGCCAGCCACTGGGGTGTCGTCATGATCGTTCATGGTCCGGCCTCGTTCCCTGGCCTGTTGCCAGGCCTCCAGATAGCGCTTCAAGCCCGTCGCCGTCAGTTCACGGCGTTCGCTCAGTTCGCTGAGAAGAGCGGTATCAACGGGCGCATAAGCCTTGAGCAGGTCTCGAACGGCGGTCAGTTGGTCTTTGTAAATGCGCGGTGAGGTGCGCTTGAGCAGGTGGCACAGGCTCATCCCCAGCCCGTCGGGCAGAAGTCCGTCAATGCTGCCCTCCAGATCACGGATACGCTGGGTGTGATCCCGGTAATGGTGGTTATTCTTGATCATCCGGCCCTTGTCGCCACACAGGCCATGGGAGGCAATGAGTTCACCGCTCTCCAGATCATGGATCAGCAACTGATCATCCTGCTCATTGACGCCAACCCGCGCCCGCTGCCAAGCCATGGGTACCGAGTACTTGTTGGCCTTCCAGGAGATCAATCCGGTCTTGTCGACCTGACGCGTCTCGGCACTCACTGCCACGTGCAGCAGGCTCTGAGGGACCAGGTACGGTCTGAGCTGACGGCGTTCCTGAGCTTCGAAATGTACGCGCGGTTGCTGTCCTGTTGTGCCATGTACGCGGACATTCGCCACCGTCTCAAGCCAGTCATGGAGATGATGCCGAACGGCTTCCTCATCCTGGAAGCGTTCGCCGTACAAGCCATCGCGCTTGACGTATTTTACTCCAGACTCCACCTTGCCCTTGCTCTCCGGGTCATAGCCCTCACAGGCGTGGATCCGATAGCCTGCGGTGGTCGCGTACTGATGGAATCGCTGATTCAGCGTCAGCTCGCGGTACTGCTCGTTGATCACCACCATCTTGGTCTGGTCGTAGATGCATTCCTCGGTGACACCCCCAAAATAGCGGAAAGCCTCGTCATGCAGCTGGATAAAGCGTTCGGTATCCAGTGGCCGAAAGGACACACCGACGTACATCAACCGTGAGCACGACAGCACGAAGACGACAAAGTGCAGAATGCGCTCCAGACCGCCAATCATGACGCCACGCAGTTCACCGGGATCGACCTGGCACTGCACACCGGGCAGCGATTCAGTGACCGGCTCGTAATAGCGCCATTGGCCGCTGGCGACCTGCTCCTTCAGCTCTTGAACGTAGCGGCGGATACTCCGATCGGAGACCGGCAGATCGCCGGCACGCTCACGCAGGCGACGAGCCAGCTTGACCGCACTCAGACCTGGAAACGCCTTGAGCTGACCGATCAGATAGTCTCGGTGCTCATCCAGTCGCTTGGTGCGTGAGGGATCCGCGATGGCCGCACTGATCTGTGTCTCATCCAGATGCAGGTATTTGCGAACGGTGTTCCGGGATATCCCCAACTCACGGCTAATGGCACGGACCGATAGCCCGCAGCCTCGGTCGTACAACCCTTTGATCTTGTGAATCACAACCCACTCCTTCAATGATCTGTCCCCGACCGTTAGATAAGACGGGAGACGCTACATGGAACGGTGACCAATGCCACCTTGGGTGGGTCAAAATTAATGGCCAGTAGTGGGTCATTTTAATTGGCCATTAACAGCTTGAATCGTGGTGGCAGCAGGACCGCTAACAATGCCCTGTGGACCATCGCCATGGTGCGAATGCGGAGCGATCCTCGCACCAAGATCTACGTCGAGCG
>Ga0314774_1002344_pt1 | contig 10786 bp, 9 predicted proteins | sample MetaGCBIA2018_FD_204515 | JGI IMG/M metagenome (GOLD analysis project Ga0314774, IMG submission 204515) | Cryopeg brine microbial communities from Beaufort Sea near Barrow, Alaska, United States - CBIA 2018 | ecosystem: Environmental > Aquatic > Marine > Coastal | place: USA: Alaska | collected... | reverse complement strand
AGCGAACCACCCCCTCGTGACGCTAGCCGCCTCTATGGACGAGGGCGCCGACAAGGCCGCCGAACTCGCCAACGCCGCGAAGTAAGGAACCGAGCATGTCAATTTTCCTCAACAAGGATTCCAAAGTTATCGTCCAGGGCATCACCGGCGGTGAGGGTACCAAGCACACCGCCCTCATGCTCGCTGCTGGCACCCAGGTCGTTGGTGGCGTCAACGCACGCAAGGCCGGTACCACCGTCCTGCACCATGACAAAGACGGCGGCGAAGTTGAGCTGCCCGTATTCGGCACTGTTGCTGAAGCAATGGAAAAGACGGGAGCGGATGTCTCGATCGCTTTTGTTCCTCCTGCCTTCACCAAGAATGCCGTTGTCGAGGCTATCGATGCTGAGATGCCACTGCTAGTCATCATCACCGAGGGTGTTCCCGTCGGTGACTCGGCTGAGTTCTGGGCTTACGCGCAGGAGAAGGGCAACAAGACTCGCATCATTGGTCCGAACTGCCCCGGCATCATCACGCCAGGTGAAGCACTCGTCGGCATCACGCCAGCGAACATCACCGGCAAGGGCCCGATCGGTCTCGTCTCCAAGTCGGGAACGCTCACGTACCAGATGATGTACGAGCTCCGTGACCTCGGATTCTCGACCGCAATCGGCATCGGTGGCGACCCCATTATCGGCACGACGCACATCGACGCCCTTGAGGCGTTCGAAGCTGACCCCGAGACCAAGGCAATCGTCATGATTGGTGAGATCGGTGGAGACGCTGAAGAGCGTGCGGCTGACTACATCAAGGCTCACGTCACGAAGCCCGTTGTTGGCTACGTTGCAGGCTTCACCGCACCAGAGGGTAAGACCATGGGTCACGCTGGCGCGATCGTTTCTGGCTCAGCCGGAACTGCTCAGGCCAAGCAGGAAGCTCTTGAAGCTGCTGGTGTGAAGGTCGGCAAGACGCCGTCTGAAGCTGCGAAGCTCATGCGCGAAATTCTCGAAACTCTGTAGCAAGTTCTTCTCGCTACACCAAGCGCCGCCCGTCACTGTGACGGGCGGCGCTTGTCATTTAGTGGCTCTGCTCGGCAGGGACAGCGGTGCGCTCGCTTGGGGAGCCGAGCCCGCTAGGAGTGCGGTGACGGCTCTAGTCTGGCGGCGCGGGCTCCGCTACGCTGGGCGGCAGCTCCCGCGAGCACGACGAGCACGATGCCGATTCCTTGCACGATGGACGGAATCTGGTGGAGCACAATGAGACCGACGATCACACCGAAGGCCGGTTCGAGTGCCATTAGTGTGCCGAACGCAGTGTGGGTCATGCGGCGCAGAGCAAGCATCTCCAGCCCGAACGGCAGCACAGGAGCTAACAGGGCCAGCCCGAGGGCTATCGGCAAGATTCTCCAGTCGAAGTCTGTGACGACCTGAGGCGCACCAACGAAGGTGGCCATGATCGCGGCGATAGGAATGGTCATCGACAGCGAACTGATTCCAGAAAACCGGTCGCCGACGCGTTGCGTCAGAAGAATGTAGCTGCCCCAGCCGACGCCCGCAAGGAGCGCGAGCCCGATGCCGACGAACTTGATTTCGCCTTCCCACGGTTCGGTGAGCAGCACAACCCCGACCAGTGCCAGGGCGGGCCAGGCGAGCATCCGGGCGCTTCCACTTCGAATGGCGGCAACCGCGAGCGGTCCCAAGAACTCGATCGCTACGGCGGTGCCGAGGGGAATGTGTTCCAACGCCGAGAGGAAACTGATTGTCATCACTCCCGTGGCAGCACCCAAGCCGAGGATGACGGGAACGTCCTGTCGCCGGATTTGTCGCAATGGAGGGCGTGCGATCAGGATGAAGATTGCACCGCCAAGTACGAGGCGCAACCACCCGATTCCGGCTGCGCCCACTTGCTCGATGAGCCCCACAGAGAGTGCCGAACTCAGCTGGATCAGCATCATGGCGGCAACCGCCATCGACCAGGCGGGAAGCGGCTCGCGCGTGTTCGTGGTCATTGTGCGGTCACTAAGCGCTGCGAGACAGAGACTGCGGGATTGATGGCGGAGAGCGCGGCCACAAGAGCGTCGCCAGCAGCGCGCAGGGCGTCATCTGTCATCGGTTCTAGAGCGTCGAAAATGAAGAAACCGGTGGTGGTGTCATCGCTGAGGGCCGTGCGGGGGCCTTGACGCCAGTTCCACCGGCGGCACGTCACTCCGGCATCGTCGCGCCACACGACCTCGCCAGCGTTGGGGTGCTCAACGATGGCTTCCCCGTTGGCGAATGCTTCACAGGCTTCGTCGCCAAGGGCTCGAGCGAGTCGTGCGGGTCCCTCGTAAAGGGCGAGGTCCTCACCGCCCACTGGCACTTGGTGCAGCACGGAGATGGCGTTGTAGATGTCGGTGAGGGCATTCACGCGGGGGAGTCCTTCGGCTGCCCGGCGGGTGAGGGCTTCGAGGCTGTTGCGGGTGCGTTGGGGCTTGGCGCCGAATGCTCGGTACGCCTCGCGCCAGGCGGCAATGTGCGGCAGATCTTCGACCGCATGGTCGGCGAGCAGACTGCGGGCGTGCGCTTCGGCGGAATGGATGAGTTCGTCACTTGCCGCGTTGCTTGGCGCCGCGTCGAGTCCCTCAATGACGAGCAACAGTGCACGGTAGTCGGGGCGTAGCTCAAAGACTTCGGATTCGACGCGGGCGCCGCTCAAAAATGTCTCGTGGGTTTCGTTGTTAGGCATGGGGGTTCTCCGTTCGGGGTGACGCGCCGACGCCCGGTTCAAGCACGGTCATCGTGAAGCGAGTCGGATGGTTCGCTGAGTTGCTGTACGCATGAGCTTCATCGCCGGGGAATGACATGGCGTCTCCCGGCGTGAGCGTGAACGATTCCGACGCGACAGTGATGGTCAGTTCGCCTTCGAGTACGTGAAGCAGCTCTTGGGTGCCGGCGCTGTGGGCTTCGCTCGAATGTGAGTCGCCCGGCATGAGAATCCATTCCCACAGTTCAAGAGCTTCGGGGGAGTTGCTGGATGCCACGAGGATGCCGCGACCGCCGTTCTCGCCCGTCCAGAGGGTAGCGCCGTCGCCAGCACGGGTGACCGTGACCTGCTGTGGCGTCGGCGGTTCGACAAGTGTGGGCAGGCTCACGCCGAGTGCGTCGCTTAGCCGGAGGAGGGTTCCAACGCTCGGATTAGCGGTGCCCTGTTCGACATTCACGACCATTCTCCGACTCACCCCGGCATGGCTAGAGAGTTGGTCGAGCGTCCATTCCCGTGCGTGCCGCTCGTGTTTCACTCGCGCGCCAATCGTGCGCGCTAGTAGTTCCGTGGGAGCATCCATTAGTGCAGCATACTGCACTCAAAGTGCAGCAAAAGACCAAAATTGGACGCATGGGTAGTGTCCCCCAAATAGCGGACAATCTGTCACGTTTTGATAACGATGAGGTAACAGGGGGCCCCCGTAGAGGGGTAGACCGCACATATAGTGGCACGTGGTGAGTGCCCGTCCGCCAACCAGAAAGACCGATTCAGTCTGTTAGTCCCATTCAACGAAGAATAGGAATATCCGTGAGTATTCGAAGAGTCATCTCGGTTGTGGCGGCGACAACGCTCGTTGCAACCTCATTGGTTGCTGGCGCCGCACTCGGCGCCACAGCTGCACCAGCATCCATTGGTGGCGGCGGCCAAACTGAGTTCACCCCTGGGCGTTACATCGTCACCATGGTGGATCAGGCTGCAGCAACCTACGACGGAGGAGTTCGCGGCTTTGACGCGACAACACCGCCGGAGGGTGAGCAGCTCAACCCCCGCCGGCAAGTAGTGCAGAACTACACCGAATATTTGGCTGAGCAGCAGGACGATGCCGCGGCATCCGTCGGCGCCGAGATCGAGTATTCGTACACGCTGGCCACAAACGGCTTCGCCGCGGACCTCTCCGCATCGCAAGCCACCGAACTTTCGGCCAACAAGCTCGTCGCGTCGATCGTGCCCGATGAGCTGAAGAAAATCACAGCAGCTCAACGCTCAACCGAGTTCCTCGGACTCGAAGGCGAAGGCGGCGTGTGGGCCTCTATCGGAGGCGCAGAAACTGCCGGTGAGGGAGTCGTTGTCGGTGTTCTCGACACCGGTTTCGCCCCCGAGAACCCAGCATTCGCTGGCGACGCCCTCGGTGCCACGGCGGGAGACGCTCCCTACCGCGACGGTGACTCCATCGTCTTCAGCAAGGCCGACGGCCAGACCTTTAGCGGAGCCTGCATCGAAGGCGAGCAGTTCACCGCCGACGATTGCAGCACCAAAGTCATTGGCGCCCGCTACTTCGTCACCGGCTTCGGGGCAGGCAATCTGGGAGACGCCAGCGTCGGCGAGTATGTCTCGCCGCGCGACGGTGACGGTCACGGATCGCATACGGCGAGCACCGCAGCAGGCAACCTGGAAGTTGACGCCAACGTCGGTGGCAATGCACTCGGATACTTCTCCGGCGTTGCACCAGCAGCCAAGATCGCCGCATACAAAGTGTGCTGGAGCGGACCTGACCCTGTCGTAACAACCGACGACGGTTGTGCATCCTCCGACCTCCTCGCCGCAATTGATCAGGCGGTCGCTGACGGTGTCGACGTAATCAACTATTCAATCGGTGGTGGAGCTGCCAGCAGCACCGTCTCGCCGACCGACCAAGCATTCTTGGGTGCAGCGGCAGCCGGAGTATTCGTTGCGGCTTCGGCAGGCAACTCTGGCCCCGGTGCTTCAACGCTCGACAATGCGGCACCGTGGATCACGACGGTTGCGGCAAGCACGATTCCCAACTACGAAGCAACCGTCACCCTCGGTGATGGTCAAGCGTTCGCCGGCGCATCCATCACGGTCGACCTCGACCCCAATGCTGAGCCACTCTCAGGCGCACTCGTGAATGCTGCGGATGTCGCGCTTGCCGGTGCAGAAAGTGCCAACCTCTGCTTTGCAGACACTCTCGATCCGACTCTCGTTGAGGGCAAGATCGTAGTCTGTGAGCGTGGTGTGATCGCCCGTGTGGACAAGTCTGCAGAAGTTGCGCGCGCTGGCGGTATCGGCGCAGTCTTGGTGAACGTTACGCCGAGCTCGACAGACCTCGACACCCACGTGATCCCGACAGTGCACTTGGATGCCCGCTACCACGACCAGGTGCTCGCGTATGCGGCAACCGAGGGCGCGACGGCAACCTTTACTCCGGGTAACGAAACCGACTACCAGCCACCAACACCACAGGTTGCCGGCTTCTCGTCGCGCGGACCGGTCGAGGCTGACGGTAGCGACATCGTCAAACCAGACGTATCGGCTCCCGGGGTAGGAATCCTCGCCGCCGGAGCAAACGCTGAAGGTGCAGAACCGACCTTCCAGCTGCTGTCGGGAACCTCAATGTCATCGCCACACGTTGCTGGACTCGCCGCGCTCTACCTTGGCGAACGTCCCAACGCGACACCAGCCGAAATCAAGTCGGCGTTCATGACCACCGCCTACGACACGGTTGATGGCGACGGAAACCCTGTCACCGATCCCTTCACGCAGGGTGCTGGTCACATTGATCCGACCAAGTTCTTTGAACCTGGCCTGCTCTACCTGAACGGTATCGGCGATTGGCTGTCCTACATTGAGGGCGCTGGCTACGACGTGCTCGACCCCTCGGTCGAAGCAATCGATCCCAGCAATCTCAACCTGGCATCCATTGGCATTGGTTCGTTGACGGCTCCCGAAACGATCACTCGCACCGTGACTTCCACTCAGGCGGGCACGTTCGAGGCAGCCGTTTCGATCCCCGGAATCAACGCGACGGTTTCGCCGTCAACGCTGACCTTCGGTGCTGCGGGCGAGACCCAGAGCTATGAGGTGACCATAAGTCGGACGGATGCTGCGCTCGACAAGTTCACCACCGGTACTCTCACGTGGATCAGTGGTGACACTGTGGCTCACAGCCCCATCGCGGTGCGCCCTGTCACGATCGTCGCCCCGGCCTCGGCCAGCGGCACGGGAACCTACGGTGCCGTTGACGTGACCGTAACACCGGGTGGAAATGGTGACATCCCACTCTCGACGACCGGCCTCAGCGCGGGAATCTTCCACGAAGACCCCACGGGAACCGAAACGGAACACTCCGGTTCGGGAGTCAGCGGTGATGAGCTCCGGTACAACGTGACAGTGCCAGAGAGTACGAGCTACGCAAGATTCGATCTCGACTCGATCGATGACACCGCCGACCTCGACCTCATCGTGTACCTGCTCGACGACTCAGGAACGCCCATCGCAGGCTGGCAGTCAGCAACCGGTGACGCCGACGAGCGCGTCAACCTCGCTGACCCGACGCCGGGGGAGTATCTGGTGAGAGCTATGGTGTACTCGGCGAATCCGGCGACGGCGTTCGACCTTCGCACGTACGCGGTTGTACCCGGCGGTGAGCCCCTCGGGCTGAACCCGGCGGTGCTCCCCGGCGTGCAGGGGGAGCCGGTGAGCTACACAGCATCGTGGGAGGGTCTTGCGCCCTTCTCGAGCTACCTTGGTCTCGTCAGCTATGGCGAAACCGGAGCGTTCACCGCGATTGAGGTAATAACTCAAGAGGATGTTCTGCCGGGAACCCCGGTAAACACCGTGCTGCCGTCGATTTCGGGCAAGCTCGAAGTAGGCAAAAAGCTCACTGCAAACCCGGGTGAGTGGGATGTCGACGGGCTGAAGTTCAGCTATCAATGGCAGGCCGACGGTACCGATATTCCTGGTGCTGACAGCCGCAAGTACAAGATCACCAAGGCTGACGAGGGTAAGGCAATTACGGTTGTTGTCACGACAAGCAAACGTGACCTGCCGAGTGCCACAGCGGTCTCCGAAGCGGTGATGATCAAGTACAGCTCGAGCGTGAGCCTGTCGGTAAGCAAGCACGTCGCATTCTCATGGGACACGATTAAGGCAACCATCCGTGTTGCGACAAGTGCGGACGCCCCGGCGACAGGAACGGTAGCGGTCACTGTCGATGGCAAAAAGGTTGAGACCATCACGCTGCAAGAGTCTGACAACGGGAAGGCGACGGTGACGCTGCCGAAACTCGACCGTGGTCGGCATCAAGTTGCGGCGGAGTTCACTCCTGCTGGCGACAACGTGACGGGTTCGACAAGTCGCGACGATTGGGTGTTGATCGTCTTCTAGACGTAAACATCTGAAGCACTGCAGCAGCGGCTGGTCGTCCCCACAGGCGGCCAGCCGCTGCTGGTTGGTGCAGACGAATGTCTCCGCGGCAGTTCGTTCTCGTTAGTGCTTGCTAGTCGTCGCTGGGGCGGCGCACCACGGGTGGTGGCCACGCTGCGAAGCCGAGCTCGCGCGAAATATTGCGGGCCGTTTCTCGCAGAACGTTCACGACGTTGTCTTCTGGCGGCCACTGGCTTGAGGGCATCACAATGGCTACCGCAGCAATGACGCTCCCATTGCGGTCGGCGATGGGCGCCGCGATTGATGACTCACCCAACACCGCTTCGTCTTCTTCCGTGGCGATTCCACGCTCAGCGATCTGCGCAAACTGCAGGATGAGTTTGGCCGGATCGGTGATGGTGTCACCGGTGAGACTGCGCAGCGGTTTCTCGAAGAGCTGGTCGGCGGCATCCGCGTTGTAGGTCAGCAGGATTTTGCCCATGGCGGAGGCGTGAACGGGGATCGACAGGCCAGTTTCGGGCATTTGTTCGGTGCCGTCTGGCCGGTTGTTGTGATGGATGACAATCACTTCGTCAAAGAGTTCGGCTCCCAGGCGAGTGGCGAGACCGGTTCGCTTCGCTAGTTCTTGGGTCCAGCGCATCGCTCGCGCCCGCACATCAAGAGTGTCGAGGTACACGTTGGAGAGTTTCAGAAGGGTCGGGCCAAGCATGTAACGGTTGCCATTGGGCTCTTTGGCGACGAGTCCGTGGGCTTTGAGTGACTTGACGATGCCATGGACTGTCGATGGCGGAAGCTCAAGCAGGCTGGCGAGTTCGGTGATCCCGAGGTGGCGCGCTCCTTGGAGCGATGACAGCACTTGTGCTGCCCGATCAATGGATTGGATCAACGCTGTTCCTTGTGAGTTGGCCGGTTTTCACTACGACTGCGTGCACTGTTTGCTTTCGCCGCTGCCGTGCTTGACAGAACGACAGTGAAGGTAGCATATTCGACATTATCGAATAACGTTCCGATATTTCCGAATATTGGTAACGCCCGATCGCACGCGCAAACTAGATCACAGCAGATCAGCAACAGCACCGCTCGATCCATCACCCCCACCGAGGCGCTCAAGGAAGAGAAGGCCAAGCTATGAAGAAATTGATCAACACCCCAGAGTCGGTACTCGGCGACGCCCTCGCCGGAATTGACGCCGCGCATCCAGAACTCAAAGTCGACCACGTAAATCGTGTGATCTATCGCGCAGAACCAACACGTGCAGGCAAAGTGGCCCTGATTTCGGGTGGCGGCTCTGGTCACGAACCACTCCACGGCGGATTCGTTGGACTCGGGATGCTCGATGCTGCCTGTGCCGGCGAAATATTTACCTCGCCAACCCCCGACCAAATGCAGGAAGCAACCAAGGTTGCAGACTCTGGCGCCGGCGTGCTGCACATCGTCAAGAACTACACCGGCGATGTTATGAATTTTGAGATGGCTGCCGAAATGGCCGAGGCCGAAACCGGTGTCAAAGTTGCAGCGATCGTGGTCAACGACGACGTAGCTGTTCAAGACTCGCTCTACACGGCAGGACGCCGAGGAGTCGGGCTCACCGTTCTTCTTGAGAAGATCGTCGGCGCAGCAGCTGAAGAAGGGCAAGACCTCGCTGCCGTCACAGCGCTCGCACACCGCGTCAATGACTCCGGCCGCTCCATGGGAATGGCTCTGACAAGTTGCACCGTTCCTGCGGCAGGAAAGCCGACCTTTGATCTGCCAGACGACATGATGGAAATCGGCGTCGGCATCCACGGTGAACCCGGCCGCCACCGCGAGAAGCTGGCGGACGCGGCATCCATCGCCAAGCAACTCGTTGACCCCATCTTGGCCGACATGGACTTTACAGGCTCACAGGCCATCGTGATGCTCAACGGAATGGGTGGCTCACCGCAGATCGAGCTGTACATCATGTTCAACGAGGTTGCGAAACTGCTTGCGGCGGCAGGGATCACGATTGCTCGCAACCTGGTCGGCAACTACATTACGAGCCTCGATATGGCTGGCTGCTCGGTCACCGTACTCAAGGCCGACGATGAGATGTTGAAACTATGGGATGCCCCGGTGAGTACCGCCGGGCTCCACTGGGGAGTCTAAGAACCATGTCTACAAGCGCCATCTCTCTCGATCAATTGATCGCTTGGCTTGCGCGGTTTCGTGAACTCGTCACCGAGAAACAGAGCTACCTGACCGAACTTGATTCGGCGATTGGCGATGCCGACCACGGCTCGAACATGACTCGTGGCATGAACGCGGTTGTTGACAAAGTTGGTGCAGCACCGGCGACAGCCGCCGACGAACTACTGAAGTCCGTGGGAATGACCCTCGTGACGTCCGTTGGCGGCGCAGCCGGCCCGCTCTATGGCACTCTCTTCCTGCGGATGGGAGTGAGCGCTGGCCCCGTCACTGAACTCGATGGCGCAGCGTTTGGTGCTGCGCTGCGAGCCGGTCTTGACGGCGTTGTGGCACGAGGCAAGGCAGAAGCCGACGACAAGACCATGTTCGACGCGATCAACCCTGCGCTGGATGCGTGGGATTCGGCAGTCGCCGGTGGCGGTGACATTGCTGCTGCGGCATCCGCGGCTCTTGCTGCCGCCGAGAAGGGTCGCGATGCGACCGAGCCTCTCGTCGCCCGTAAGGGTCGCGCGAGCTACCTTGGTGAACGCAGCGCTGGACATCTCGACCCCGGCGCGACGTCGAGCGCCCTCCTGTTTCAGGCGCTCGCCGACACAGTGGCGGGCTGAGCATGATCGGGATTGTTGTGGTGAGCCACAGTCCCGCCCTGGCGCAAGCGGCAGTGGATCTCGCCCTCGAAATGGTGGGGGAGACCCCACCTTCGATTGCGATTGCTGCGGGCGCAGGCGAGGGCATCATCGGAACTGATGCGGTCAAAGTCGCAAACGCCATCGATGAGGTGGCCGGTGGTGACGGTGTGCTCGTGTTCATGGACCTCGGCTCCGCGGTGCTCAGCGGCACGATGGCAACCGAATTCATGAGCACGAGCGACGAAGTGCGACTCACGGATGCGCCATTTGTCGAAGGGCTCATCGCCGCCGTTGTGCTCGCCAATGCTGGTGCCTCGCTCGACGAGGTCGATCGAGAGGCACGTGCCGCAATGGGGGCAAAGCAAAGCCAGCTCGCCGATCGTGATGAGGTCGCCCCTGCGGCCGCCGACACCAAATCCGCCGATGCTGCAACCGTCGATTCCGAGGCTGCCGCCCCTTCCGCCATCACTGCGGAAGAAACCATCGTCAGCTCCGACGGTTTGCACACGCGCCCTGCCGCAGCGATAGTTCAGGCGCTTGGCGGCGTGGATGCGACGGTCACAATTACTGACCTCACGACTGGTGGGGGCCCAGTGTCAGCCAAAAGCATGATCGGCATCATGTCGCTCGGCGCCAAGAAAGGCGATGTCGTCGCATTCTCGGCGACAGGCTCAGCCGCGCAGGACGCGATCGATACGCTCGTGGATATGACACGCGACGGGTTTGGCGAGCTCGAGAGCTAGCCGCGATGGCGTTCGGCACAAACGGAAACTTACTTCGCGGGCAGATCGAACGTTCTCGGTAGGCCGCAGCGCGCTCGCGGGTGGCGCGGGGTACTGTCGGCATCGACATGAATCGCCAGCTCA
>Ga0314774_1002342_pt1 | contig 10788 bp, 9 predicted proteins | sample MetaGCBIA2018_FD_204515 | JGI IMG/M metagenome (GOLD analysis project Ga0314774, IMG submission 204515) | Cryopeg brine microbial communities from Beaufort Sea near Barrow, Alaska, United States - CBIA 2018 | ecosystem: Environmental > Aquatic > Marine > Coastal | place: USA: Alaska | collected... | reverse complement strand
GGCCACCTGGGTGTACCCGTGGATTGACGGCATTATTAACGCCCAGGAAGCGACGGTCGGTGGACCATGACTCGTATTCTCGTAATCGACAACTACGACAGCTTCGTCTATACCCTCAACGGATACCTGATGGAGCTCGGCGCCGAAACCGACGTCGTGCGCAACGACTCGTTCGAGAAGAGTGACGCAGCCACTCGCATCGCGGAGTACGACGGCGTGCTGGTCTCGCCCGGCCCGGGCAAGCCCTCCGATGCCGGTGTGTCGATAGCGGTCGTCAACGCGGCCTTCGCCGCCGGTCTGCCCCTGTTCGGTGTGTGCCTGGGGCTTCAGGCAATTGCCGAGGCATTCGGGGGCACCGTGACCAATGCCGAAGAACTTATGCATGGCAAGACCTCGCTGATCACCCATGACGGGAGCGACTTCTACGAGGGTGTGCCGCAGCCGTTCACAGCCACGCGGTACCACTCCCTGGCGGTCGTCGCCTCAACCGTGCCGAGTGAGCTCATCGTGACGTCGCGCACGGAAAGCGGCGTCATCATGGGACTGCGTCACGAATCCGCTCCGATTATCGGTGTGCAGTTTCACCCGGAGTCGGTGCTCACCGAAGGCGGCTACCGCATGCTGGGTAACTGGCTGGCCCTGACCGGCCTGGAGAGTGCCCGGGAGACCGCTAAGGACCTGCACCCGCTGCTTCGCCTCAGCTAGGAGCCGGCGCAGTAGGTGAGGGTGATCTCGGAGCGCTGGGGTACGTCACCCGGTGCGAGCGACTGTGTCTTGACTGGAGAGCCGGATTTCTGAGCGCACGTGTAGTCAGCCTCGGATGCGGGCGTAAGGCCGGCGTTGGTGACCAGATCGATAGCGGCAATCAGGGACTGGTCGGTGAGATCTCCGAGGGTCACGAGACCGCTCGACACTATGTAGTTGACCGTGACACCGGCGTATTCGGAGGCTGTGGCAGCGGGATCCGTGCGCAGCACAATGTCGGCGGCCACGGTGGGAGAGTTTTCGGTGGTGACCGAGCCGGAAACGAGACCGAGGGCTTCAACCGCGGCCTGGGCGTCAGCAAGGGGCTGATTGGTGACGTCGGGAACGACGACCGGTACCGGTCCGGTCGACACGAAGACCTTGATCACATCGGAAGGGTTGACGATGGTGCCCGCCGGGGGGTCCGTACGAATGACCTCGTCGGCCGGCACGGATGCGCTGGGCTCCTCGGCCCGGGTGGCCGGGAGGTCCAGATCCAGGAGCGTGTTTTGTGCGGCATCGTAGGTCTCGCCGGTGAGCGTCGGTACCTGGCGGGAACTGTCGGGCAATTCCGTGGAGGGTTGCAGGTTGGCCACCCAGATCATGACCGCCACGACGATGACGACGACACAGACGATACCGGCCCAGACCCAGATCACCGGGGGACGGCGCTGGGTGCGTACCATCGTCTGGTCTTCGGAGAGCTGCTTGAGGGCCAGCGCCGAACCGGTGATGGCTGTGGGCGCGGCGCCGAACAGGCCCGATCCGACTTCTTCTCCGGTGCGGTGGATGGGGATTTGGCCGGAACCGGCGGTTTCGACATCGTTGCGAAACTCGACGGCGCTCTGGTAGCGGGCGAAACGGTCCTTGGCGAGGGCATGCAGCACGACAGAGTCGAGAGCCGGTGACACCTTGGGGTTGAGCGCAGAGGGCTTCGACGGCATTTCACTGACGTGCTGGTACGCGACGGCGACAGGAGAGTCTCCGCGAAAAGGCGGGCGACCGGTGAGCATTTCGAACAGCACCACGCCGGTTGAGTACAGGTCGGTGCGGGCATCGACGGACTCGCCCTTGGCCTGCTCCGGCGAGAAGTAGGCGGCGGTGCCCAGAATCGCCGTGGTCTGCGCGACAGTTGTGGCCGAGTCGGAGATGGCTCGGGCAATACCGAAATCCATCACCTTGACCTGGCCGGACTTGGTGATCATGATGTTGCCGGGCTTGATATCGCGGTGCACGACCCCCGCGCGATGCGAATACTCGAGGGCTGTCAAAACCCCGTCAATGATGCGCACGGCCTCGGCCGCATCGATCGGACCTTCACGAATAATGTCCTTGAGCAGCCGGCCGTCGACGTGTTCCATGACGATGAAGGGAACCTGTGAATCGTGACCGTTCTCGTCGGTAACGGTTTCTTCGCCGGCGTCGAACACCCGCACGATGGTCGGGTGGGCCATGCGCGCTGCGGCCTGCGCTTCCTGGCGGAAACGCGTGCGAAAAGCCGGGTCGGCTGCGAGAGTCGACTTCAGCAGCTTGATCGCGACCGTGCGGCCGAGCCGGGAATCGGTGCCGATATGCACGTCGGACATGCCGCCGTGGCCCAGCAGGGCCCCGACGCGATAGCGGCCCGCAATCAAACGGCCAGAGTCAGGCACGACAGCACTCCCCCACAATCAGACACGGTGTTCGGGATGGACACAGTGAGCGCTACTTTACCGCACCGGGTTGGGCAGTCATCCGTTAAGGGCCGCAGGGACGGCTGGTGTGACCAGGACCTTGTCAGACGACGGGGAGAACTCGGAGCTGACCTGACCGCAGAAGTAGCTGTATTTGACCGTGAAATCGTCGTTTCCGGCCGTGACGGTTGTCGTCAAGACATCGGCGGCGGTAAGACCGTCGCCGGCTACGGTTGCGCCGCCACCTTCGGCGACGACCTTGTACCCGGACAGCGTCTGGCCGGTGGGACACGTCTGGGCACCCCAGGACACTGTGACGGTGCCGCCTTCGGCGACCGTGGCTTTATCTACGGTTGGTTTCGTGCTCGGTGTGCTCGGCGTCGGGAACGATCCCCAGACCGTGAGGGTGATGGTCGTCCCGGCGGGAACCGGGCCGGTGGGGTTGACCCGATAGACCTTGTCGACGTCGTCGCTGGATTCGGCCGCATTTCCGGTGGCGATGTCGGAGACGAAACCCATGTCCACAAGCTTGGCCGCGGCCTCAGCACTGGGCAGTCCGACGAAGTCGTCGGGATTGATCGATGTGTTGGTGGGCGTCGGTGTGGGTGTCGGCGTGGGAGTCGGCGTGGCCGACGGCGTGGGTGTCGTCGACGGCGTTGCCGAGGTTTCCACCGGCACGGGGGTCTCGTTGTTTTGGGCAAAGAGGGTGACGAGCGTGCCGGTCAGCACGATGGCGAGCACCGCGACGAGAGCGATGAGCGGCCAAAACCAAGGGCTGCGCTTCTTCGTCTCAGCCTCGGTCGGGGTCGCATTCGCCCGCTGGATCGGAGCACCGGTGGCAGGCAGCACGGTCGTGGCCTGGTCGTTGCCGGAGCCGGGCATGAGCATGGTGGCGCTCGTGGCCGTGAGACCGCCCAAAATTGACGGCACGGCGACGGCGGCCGCGGCCACATCGCCACGACGCAGAGCGGATGCCGCGCGCGCCAGGTGCGCTGCCGACGCTGGTCGGTCGGCCGGATTCTTGGCCAGGCAGGCGAAGACGAGGTTGCGGACCGGCTCGGACACAGTTGCGGGCAGATCGGGGGCGATCTCGTTGATCTGCGCCATGGCGATGGCGACCTGCGACTCGCCCGTGAACGGACGTCGGCCGGCGAGAGACTCGTACGCGACGATGCCGATGGAGTAAATGTCGGTGGTCGGTGATGCTGGGTGTCCGCTGGCCTGTTCCGGCGAGAGATACTGCACGGTTCCCATGACCTGGCCGGTCGCGGTCAGCGGAACCTGGTCGGCGATTCTGGCGATGCCGAAGTCGGTGATCTTGACCCGACCCTCGGGCGTGATCAGCAGGTTGCCGGGTTTGATATCACGGTGCACGAGACCGGCCGCGTGCGCGGCGTGCAGCGCGGACGAGGTCTGCGCGACGATGTCGAGTACCTTGTCGGTCGGCAGAACGTGCTCGCGCTCGAGAATGGTCGACAGGGCTTCGCCGGGAACGAGTTCCATGACGAGGAACGCGCTGCCGTCTTCTTCGCCGTAATCGAAGACGTTCGCGATGCCTTCGTGGTTGACAAGTGCGGCGTGGCGGGCTTCGGCGCGGAAGCGCTCGAGAAAGCCCGGGTCGCCCAGATACTCGTCTTTCAAAATTTTGATGGCGACGCTGCGCCCGATGACGAGGTCGGTGGACTTCCACACCTCGCCCATACCGCCAATCGCAATGCGCGATTGCAGCTCGTATCGTCCCCCGAAGGTGAGCCCTGCTGTGGGTCTCATTTGTTGAGCACCGCCTCTAGTACTTTCTGTGCGACAGGTGCGGCAAGAAGGTTGCCGTACCCGGTTTGTCCCATTCCCCCGCCGTCCTCAATGAGAACGGTTATGGCGTACTGCGGGTCGTTCGCCGGTGCGAAACCGGTGAACCACAATGTGAATGGATCGGTTGACCCGTTCTGCGCCGTGCCTGTTTTTCCCGCCACGTCAACCCCGTCTATTCTTGCATTGCTTGCCGCGCCGTCCTGAACGTTGTTGATCATCATCGCGGTGAGCGTCGCGGCGGTGTCTGCGCTCATCACCCGCTCGAGCGAGGCCGGTTTAAAAGTTTCAAGGGCGCTGAGATTGGGCGCGAGAATCTCCTGCACGATGTTGGGCTCCATCATGACGCCGCCGTTGGCGATGGCACCGCTGACCAAGGCCATTTGCAGCGGGGTCGCCTGAACGTCGAACTGGCCGAAGGCAGCCTGCGCGGTCTGTGGAACATCGAGTCCGCGCGGAAACCGGCTCGCGGTGACATCCATGGGAATGCTGAAACCGGCGTTGAATCCGAATTTCTCGGCAGTTTCGCGGATAGCCGTATCGCCGAGCTGCACGCCGAGCTCAGCAAAGGGGATGTTGCAGGACAGACGCAGGGCATCGGCAAGGGTGACGGTATCGCCGGCGCCGCAGGTTCCATTGCTGGCGTTGCGGATCTCACTGGTCGTGCCGGGCGGGCTGTACACATCAGGGTTGGGGAAAGTGCTCTCGGGAGTGTAATCGCCCGATTCAAGTGCCGCGGTCGACACGACGAGCTTGAATACTGAACCCGGAGGGTTGAGGGAATTGATGGCCCGGTTGATCAGCGGGTTGTCTTCATCGGCCAACAGCGCCTCGTAGTTTGCGGTGACCTCCGAACCGTTGTGCACCGTGAGCAGGTTCGGGTCGAAACTCGGCTTGGAGACCATCGCGAGGATGCGGCCGGTCGCCGGCTCGGTGACGACAACCGATCCGGTGTTGTCGCCGAGGGCATCCCAGGCGGCCTGCTGGGCGACGGGGTCGATGGTGACTTCGACGGCCGCGCCTTTCGGATCCTGCCCAGTGACGAGCGCGCTGATCTTGTCGAAGAACTGCGAGTTGGAATTGCCGGTCAGCTCGGGATTGAGAGCGGATTCGATGCCGGTCGGTTGACCGTTGATCGGGATATACCCGGTGATCGGCGCGTACAGTTCCGGGTTGGTATAGGTGCGCAGAAATTTGTAGTCGTCGTCGACCGGCATCGACTGTGCGATCGGTTCGCCGGCGACGAGGATGGCGCCGCGTTCGACCTGGTAGCTGTCGTACAGAGTGCGGGTGTTGCGCGGGTCGGCCGACAGGCTATCGGCCTGGAAGGCCTGCACGATCGAGGTGGAGCTGAACAGGGCGACGAACATCAGCATTACGACAATGCTCACGCGTTTGAGTTCGCGGTTCACTAGACCACCAGCCTGGGTTGATTGCGCACGGTGTCGGAGAGGCGCAACAGAAGTGCCGCGATGATCCAGTTGGCCACGAGCGATGAGCCGCCGGCGGCCAGGAACGGGGTGGTCAGGCCGGTCAGGGGTATGACCCTGGTGACGCCGCCGATGACGATGAAGCACTGCAGGGCCACGACGAAGGCGAGGCCGACGGCGAGGAGCTTGCCGAAGTCGTCCTGACCGGCGAAGCCGATGCGGAAGCCGCGGGCGACGAACAACAAATACAGGGCGAGAATGGCGAAGAGCCCGGCCAAGCCCAGTTCCTCGCCGAGGCTCGCGATGATGTAATCACTCTGCGGCACCGGGGTGAGTTCCGGTCGTCCCTGGCCCCACCCGGTGCCGAGCAGACCGCCCTTGGCGAGTCCGAACAGACCCTGTACGAGCTGAAAGCTGCCGCCCTGCGCTTCGTAGACATCCGGATTCAACGCATCGAGCCAATTGGTGAAGCGACCGTTGACGTATTCGAGAGTCTGGCTGGCCAGCAGGGCGCCGCCGAGAAACAGGCCCATGCCCATGATGACCCAGCTGAGCCGACCGGTGGCGAGGTAGAGCATGACCAGGAACAAGCCGAAGTAGAGCAGGGCGGTGCCGAGGTCGCGCTGGAAGATGATGACGGACATGGACAGGGCCCACACCACAAGAATCGGACCGAGGTCACGGAAGCGGGGAAAGCGCGCGCCCAGAAACTTCTTGCCGACCATGGAGAGACTGTCCCGGTTGCGCACGAGGTAACCGGCAAAAAACACGGCGAGAGCGATCTTGGCGATTTCACCGGGCTGGAAGGTACCGAAGCTGCCGATCCGAATCCAGACCCTGGCACCGCTGATCTCCTGGCCGAGGCCGGGAACGAGCGGCAGGAAGAGCAGGATCACGCCGACGAGACCGGCGATATAGGTATAGCGAAAAAGCACGCGGTGGTTGCGGATCGCCAACAGCACGACGATGGCGCTGACAATGGCCAGAGCGCTCCACGCGGTCTGGCGCACGGCGGCGCTGGCCCACCCGTCTTGCTGGTCGGCGATGTCGATGCGGTAGATCATGGCGATGCCGATGCCGTTGAGCACCGTGGCGATCGGCAAGATGAACGGGTCGGCGTCGCGGGCGACGAACCGCAGCACGACGTGCAGGCTGATGACCAGAACCGACAGACCGGCGCCGAGCAGCACGAGGGTCGGATCGATTTTGCCGAGGGCTCCGAGTTGCACCAGCATGACCGCGCTCGCGTTGATGAAGCAGGCGATCAGCAGCAGGAACAGTTCGAGGTTGCGCAGCTTCTGCGGCAGGTGCAGGCGACGCACCGGCTCGGTGGCTGGTGACTGCCTTTTCTTCTGAGCGGATGCCTTACTCAACTCCCGCACCCTTCAGCCGCGCGACGATGGCCTCCGCGTCGGCCAGCGACCCGGCACTGATGGTCTGCTCGACGCGCTGCCGGTCATACACGCGCAGGTCGGAGAGGTTGACGTCGGTGTCTTCGTAGACGCTGGAGAGCTTGATCGGGCCGATATCCTGCTGCACGCCCTGGTAGATGGCGACCTGGGAACCGTCGACACCCACGAAATAGCGGGTCTGGGTCCACTGGTAGCCCAGGAACGTGGAGGTGACGATGGTGAGCACCAACAGAATCACGCCGACCAGCCACGTGGCCTTGCGGCGGCGCGCGCGGCGGGCATCCTCTTCGATCAGTTCGGAGAGGTAGTCCTGGGAATCGGGCTCGAAGTGGGTTTCGCGCACCGGATGCAGGCGCAGGGCCGGGATGCGCAGGGCGCGGCTACGGCCGGGTTCCTCCCCGAAGGCGAGCGGATTGGCGGCGGAGCCGACAACGACCGGGCTGTCGATGCGGGCGACGCCCTCGCCAATGTCGACGACAACGACGGTGACGTTGTCGGGCGCGCCGCCGTCGAGGCTTTCTTTGACGAGCAGGTCGGCGACGTCCTGCGCGCTTGCACCGCTCGCGAGGGCCGAGGCGATGGCGGTGTGCGAGACAACGCCGGTGAGGCCGTCGGAGCAGAGCAGCCAGCGGTCGCCGGCGATCGTGGCCAAAATCGAGGTGTCGATCTCTGGACTCGCCTCGACATCGCCGAGCACGCGCATGAGCACGGAACGGCGCGGATGCACCATGGCCTCGGCCTCGGTGATGCGACCGCTGTCGACCAAACGCTGAACGAAGGTGTGGTCGATGGTGATCTGGGAGAGCTCATTGTCGCGGAGCAGATAGATGCGGGAGTCGCCGATATGGGCGATCGCGACCTCGTCTTCGAGTACCAGAATCGCGCTGACGGTGGTGCCCATGCCGGTGAGTTCGGCGTGTTCAAAAACGGTTTCGGCCAGCTGGGCGTTGGCGCCGATGAGTGCGGCTTGCAGGGCGAATTCGGCGTCCTGAGCGCTCGCATAGGACGTGTCTGCCTCGATGATGCGCTTGGTGGCGATCGACGAGGCTACATCACCGCCGGCGTGGCCGCCCATGCCGTCGGCGACGACGAACAGAGTGTGGCCGGCGTATCCCGAGTCCTGATTGTTGGAGCGAATCTTGCCGACGTGAGACGTGGCTGCGCTATGACTGACCGTCGCCATGACCTACCGCCGAAGCTCGAAGCTGGTGGCGCCGATCTTCACGGTGGCGTTGAGGGGAATCTTGGTCGGCACCGTCACGCGAGTGCCGGCGAGGAAGGTGCCGTTCGTCGAATCGAGGTCTTGCAACATCCACTCGTCGTGCCACAGCATGAGGCGAGCGTGATGCGTGGAGGTGTAGTCATCGCGGATGACCAGGCTGGAGTCGCTGGACCGGCCGATAGTGACCGAATCAGCACCGAGCGGAAACTCGGTGCCGGCTTTCGGACCGCTCGTGATGACCAGTCGGGTGGTGTTCTGGCGCGTAGCCAGTTCTCCCTCGGCGGCCGGGCTGGCGCGCGCGACCGGCTCCGTGAAGGCCTCGGCGGCCGGGATGGGAGTCGGCGCTGCAGGGTGCGGGGCGGCGGGGAACGCTGCGGGAATCGGCGCAGGGGGCACGGGCGCGGAGGAGACGGGCGCGGAGCCATCCGCCGTGATCTTGCGTACGCGTTGGCCGAACAGGTCACTGCGCAGGGCGTACACGATGCCGAAGATGAACATCCACAGCAGCAGGAGAAAGCCGATACGCAGCACCAGCAGGGTCAGCTCGCTGACATTCATGCGTCCGGCCCCCAGAATCCGCCCATGTCGTGGCGTTCGGCGTTGGGATCTGCCGGTGCAGCGCGCGGGGCCTCACGGGAGTCCGGTGCGGCCTGGGCGATTACGCGAAAGACGATGCGGGTGCGGCCAATGGTGACGACCGAGTCGGGTTCGAGGATGGCCTGGCTGACGGGGGCGCCGTTGAGCTGCGAGCCATTGGTCGAGCCGAGGTCGCGCACCTGGGCGCGGGAGCCATCCCAGAGAATTTCCACGTGGCGGCGTGAGGTTCCGGTGTCGTCAACGGTGATGTCAGCGTCGGAGCCACGACCGATTACGGTGCGGGCCTTGACCAGCGGATGCCGGGTGCCATTGATATCGAGCACCGGGGTCCAGGCGACGGTGCTCTTGACGGAGCTGGAGTCGATCTGCACCAGGCCCTCGCTGAGGCTGGGGTCGTCTTGCAGGGCGATGCCGATGCCGCCGGTGAATTGGTAGCGCTGCTCGGTGGCGTGTTTCTGCACGATTTCTGTGAGCTCGTCGATGAGGGTGACGCCGAGAGCGTCCATACGCGCAAAGTCGGCGTGCGACATGCGAACGGTGAAGCGATTGGGCGCGAGAATGCGATCCCGCGCTACAACAGCGGCTTTGGTGTCGAGCTCTCGGCGCAGCGCGGAGGCAATTTCCACCGGCTGCAAGCCCGATCGAAAGGTCTTGGCGAACGCCCCATTGACGGCGCGTTCCAAGCCCTTTTCAAAGTTATCCAATATGCCCACAGGTCTCCCGATCCGGTCCGTTTGGCTATGAGCATGTTACTTGTCTCAAGTGACAACCCACCTTGAGGGCGCAAACGGCACGAACAGTCATACTACCCGCGCAGACCCAGCGACCGAATTCAACGCCCATTATGGGCGTTACGTTGGGCTTTTTCGCGAGCTCTGGCCGCGGATGCGCCGAGCACGGCACGGCAATCGCATCCGGTGACCCTGCTCAAAACCGCCCGGGGCGCGCCGTCGAATGGCGCTGACCCCCCTGACGGTGTTAGCATTCCTAAGTTCGCGCGAGTGGCGGAATTGGCAGACGCGCTGGCTTCAGGTGCCAGTGTTCGAAAGGACGTAGGGGTTCAAGTCCCCTCTCGCGCACAGTAGGTGTTTCAGGAAATTGAGTATTCGTTTTCATGAAATCCAAGCGAACAGGCCGGTTGAGTAGAAATACTCAACCGGCTTTCGGTTTTTAATGTCATTGCGGGCCGGATCGGCTCGGTCCGCGCTATCGGAATCCTCGATGAAGTCGATGACGACATTCGAGCCCTCCGCGGCTGCAGCCAACACGATTGCCGCACCGATTCCACTGTTTCCGCCCGTAACGATGATGGTCTTCCCCTGGAGCAGCATGCGGTCACCCTTTCTGTTCGTCGGCCCCGCACCCGGCCTGCCGCAGCAGACTACTGCGGCCGGATGCGCCGGCAAAGGACCCCGGACACGGTTCGAACGGCGGCTGCACCGGGACTGCCGTATGACCTGCCGCGTCATTGATCTACACCGCGGCGGGGCGGGGAAGTAGCCTTGCTGGGACGCCACGGCAATTCGCCCAGACGAGAACGGATCGCGATGACGACGGGTGATTCCCGGAGCAGTGCCTTCTGGCAGGGCACGTTCCGGCCGGTGTGGATCGTGCCGATCGGGTTCGTTCTGCTGGCCTTCGTCGTGCTCGCGGCGAATGGGGTGCGCGAGCTTCCCGCGGTCGAAGCATTCACCCGCAGCTACCCGGGCGTCTCGACACACCTGGCTACCGCTCCGGTCGGGATACCGGCCTGGCTGGCCTGGCAACACGGGCTCAATGCCTTCTTCATTCTGTTCGTCATTCGTACCGGATTGCAGGTGCGCAGCACCAAGCGGCCGTCCGCCTTCTGGACTCGCACCAACACGGGGCGTTTCCGCACGAAGAACCCCCCGATTCGCATCACC
>Ga0314774_1002341_pt1 | contig 10790 bp, 10 predicted proteins | sample MetaGCBIA2018_FD_204515 | JGI IMG/M metagenome (GOLD analysis project Ga0314774, IMG submission 204515) | Cryopeg brine microbial communities from Beaufort Sea near Barrow, Alaska, United States - CBIA 2018 | ecosystem: Environmental > Aquatic > Marine > Coastal | place: USA: Alaska | collected... | reverse complement strand
GAAGGTAGTTCTTCGAGGACTTATAGGAGCAGTGCTCGCTCCACATCACCGAGTACATGGCGAGCTCACCACTGGTGGGGCGGCGGCCCAGAATTTCACGAATCTTCGCGTACTCGTCGTCTTTCAACCCAAGAGCGCCATAGGGCTGCTCTTTCTCGGGGGTTGCGGCGGCGTTCGACACCGTGTCGGCAACATGCTGGCGGGAATTGGTTGAGACGTCAGTCACGAGGGGCTTCTCCCAGAAGATTATGGATGCCGGGGCGCTCTCGCCGGCTGCCTCCAGTCTACCTAGCCCCGGGAGTCGCGGTTGAGCCCGTGAGGGGGCGACGACGAGACCTCGGATCAGCGGTTGTTCCGTGGGTTGGCCAGATGTACGCCTGTTTGGGTGAAATTTGCGGTACTGCAGGTTGCCAATCGGGCTTCGTGTTTGGTGGGAAGGTCGGTAGAGCACATGCTCAGAACATCATCAGTATGAATCCCGCGACGGTACTCAGTATCCCTGTACCCGTGAGTATCCAGCCTATGAGGAGGGCGTGATTGTCATGATGGGGCGGCTCAAGACGCCAACGAGAGGGATGGCACTGGTCGTAATAGAGTTCGACTTGGGTTCCCACATCCATTATGGGCACTTCTGAGGGGTCGTTGAGGGTGGCGTGCTGGCTGCCATCGCCATCGGACCAGCGGAAGCCTTGGAACCCACCGGCTTCGAAAACCTCAGCACTTGTCTTGACCCACTTGCACCGGCGTTTGGCCACGATCCAGCCTAAAAGGAGCATCGGAATCCCGGGGACAAGTCCCACCCAAGACATCGTTTCCAGCACCAATCCCAAGGCGCCTTCAGGTCCGGTCATCGTCCAATATTATCTGCTGCACAACGCTGGGACCGCGATTTCTCATTGGCCCCGAGAGTGACGGACTCGTGGGCGGGACGCTACGCGAGGGTGAGAGTGCGGCTGCTCGTGCCGACTGTGAGCTTCTGGCTCCAGTCGACGGTGAGATGATCTGCTTCGATGCCGTCTCCGAACGGCACGAGAGAGTCTGACTGGACCACGAACTCGAGGTGCTCGTCACGGGTGAGAGTTCCGTCGGTGAGAGAGCGCCGGGTGGATGGTGACGGCCATACCTCCCGGATGTACCAGCGCAGGCGGTCCGACGCCGCGGACGGAAGCGCGGCGGTCAAGTCACGATCCGAGGCGATCGACAGTGACCATCCGGTACTTCCCGTGCCGGTGGCAATGATGATTCCAGAGGAGGATTGTTGCTCTTGCGCACTCCCAGGTACCGTGATCGCATACCTCGACGCCTGGTGGCCGCGGTTACCAAACCGGGACCGTCGTCGCAGGATGGGCAACGAACGCCGACCCGGCCCGTGTGGCTCGGGTATTGGCGGTGCTCCCGCAACTTCACTCGTTGGGCAGCACAAAGGATCGGCACCCACGACATCCGTTTTACGTGCGTGCTGATGCGAGGCTGGCCGAGTGGTTTCCGTAGCTGCGTGAAGCGCGGTTCTCTCCGATTGAAATCTGTGTTCTGTTTCAGCGCAGAGGGGCGCCCGTTCTCAAGACGTATTTGAGAATATGCTCAAAATGCCTGCTCGAGAGAGCTTCAACGCATCCGACTAATGACCGTCCGCAAGGGGGTCCTTAAGTGGACTAGTTATCTCGCCTAGAGGTTCCTCGCGTGAACTCGACGTCTGCAGTCGGCATGACCTTGCCGGTTCGACCCGGGGCTGATTGGAAGCTCCAGTACAGATTGGTGTGCGCAATCACTTGAGCGGGCGGGGGTGCCCCCCATTCGGTGAGGTCTTCGGTGGTGTGCGCGTCTGAGACCAACGTCGCATCGTATCCGCGGGTGAAACCGCCGTGGAGGGTCGAGCGCACGCACGCGTCGGTTTGCGCACCGACAATCACTAGGTGGCCGATGTCTGCCCCGGCGAGCACCTGTTCCAGATCGGTCGCCTCGAACGAGTCACCATACTCTTTTTGGATCACAGCCTCACCGTTCGCTGGTGTGAGCGCGGGAACGATCTGCCAGAGATCGCTGTCGATGGGCAGTTCGTCAGAGGAATGCTGCACCCAGACGACGGGCACCGCCTCCGTGCGAGCACGGTCGACCAAAGTCGCGATGTTGCCAACTACTGGCTCGCACTGGTGAGTGGAGGCCAGGACACCGTTCTGCGCATCTATGACGAGAAGCGCAGTACCGGAGCGATCAGCGGGGTGGGTCATTTCATCCTCCATTACCACAAGAGCGAGACTGCGATCACACTACTCCCCGCATCCGACACTTTTCTCGCGGACGATGGGCAGCGTTCTCGATGCCGCATCCCTTAGGGATCCTTCAGCCTCGGCCGCTGTCGCGCTGAAGGATCCGTAAACGGCGCGACCCCTCGTAGCGCGTAATGCACAACTGCTCCCCGTCCGCGGAGCTTGCAGAATGCCGAAAGGGTTCCCTAGCCGGTGTTGCAAGCCAGCAACGGCAGCCGGCGATATAGGGGATCTAGTCGTGCGTTCTGCTGCGACCTCGACTGCAGGCTCATGGCGAGTTGTCTTGAGTTATTCAAAACAACTGATAGCGTCGTAACCATGGAAACAGTGACGGATGCGGCGCTCGCCGACACTCTGCGAGAGGCCGGTCTGAAAGTGACTGAGCCTCGCGTCGCTGTCCTGAGCGCCCTCGCCGACATCCCTCACTCGAATGCCGACACAGTGTTCGGTGCCGTGCTGCCGAGTTTGCCGGGCACCTCCCTCCAAGCTGTGTACGGAGTGCTGGCTGCGCTGACGACGGCGGGCTTGCTACGCAAGATCGAACCGGCAGGATCATCCGCACTCTATGAACGCCGCATTGGTGACAACCACCACCACCTCGTGTGTACTGAATGTGGTGCCGTTCGCGACGTCGACTGCGTTGTTGGCGCAGCGCCGTGCCTCACCCCATCCGAGGCTGGCGGCTTCACTGTGCACACCGCCGAAGTGAACTTTTGGGGCGTATGCCCCGATTGCCAGAGCGCTCTCAAGCAAAAGAGCGCAGACTAAACAACACAGACAGCGCTGTCTACGCTGTCGACCGACTTCCCTTTTCGCCCCTAACAATCCCCACACACAAAGGAGACATCGTGACCAAACCCACGACAACCCAGGCCGGCGCACCGATTGCGAGCGACGAACATTCGCTCACCACAGGTCCCGATGGAATCACTGCACTCCACGACCGCTTCTTGGTTGAAAAGCTTGCCTCGTTCAACCGTGAGCGCGTGCCGGAGCGCAACCCCCACGCCAAGGGCGGTGGAGCGTTTGGAGAATTCGTCGTCACAGAAGACGTATCGAAGTACACCAAGGCTGCTGTTTTCCAGAAGGGCACCACAAGCGAGACCATTCTGCGGATCTCATCGGTTGCTGGCGAGCAGGGTTCGCCCGATACCTGGCGTGACGTCCGTGGATTCGCGCTGCGTTTCTACAGCACCGAGGGCAACTACGACATCGTCGGAAACAACACCCCCATCTTCTTCGTGCGTGACGCCATGAAGTTCCCTGACTTCATCCACTCGCAGAAGCGTCTGGGAGATTCAGGTCTGCGCAATGGTGACATGCAGTGGGACTTCTGGACTCTCTCACCCGAGAGCGCCCACCAGGTCACCTACCTCATGGGTGACCGCGGGTTGTCCAAGTCGTGGCGCCACGTCAACGGCTACGGATCGCACACCTACCAGTGGATCAACGCCGAGGGCGAACGCTTCTGGATCCAGTACCACTTCACGTCCCGCCAGGGCGTCGAACTGATGGAAGCTGCGGATGCCGAACGCATCGCCGGTGAAGATGCCGACTACTACCGTCGCGACCTCTTCGACTCCATCGCCGCAGGCGACTTCCCCACCTGGGATGTTTCGGTGCAGATCATGCCATACGAAGATGCCAAGACTTACCGCTTCAACCCCTTTGACCTAACCAAGACGTGGTCGCACGATGACTACCCGCTGATTCCGGTTGGCCACTTCACGCTCAACCGCAACCCGGAGAGCTTCTTCGCGCAGATCGAGCAGGCTGCGTTCTCGCCGTCGAACATGGTTCCCGGCACCGACATCAGCCCAGACAAAATGCTGATGGCTCGTGTGTTCTCCTACGCGGATGCCCAGCGCAACCGCATCGGATCCAACTACAACCAGCTGCCGGTCAACCAGCCGCACGCCTCCGAAGCGCGCAACTACCAGCACGAAGGCGCCATGAACTACACGATCGGTGACGCAGCAGCACGCACATACGCACCGAACTCGTACGGCGGACCCGCAGCTCAGCCCGAGCTCGCTGGCGAAGGTGGATGGGCCAGCGATGGCGAACTCCTCCGTGCCGCAGCAACCCTGCACTCTGAAGACGACGACTTCGGCCAGGCCGGAACGCTCTACCGCGACGTCTTCAGCGCGGAGTCGAAGGCTCGCTTCATCGAGACCCTCACCGGTCAGGGCCGCAGCATCACCATTCCCGAGATCCTCGAGCGTTTCTACTGGTACTGGGGCAGTGTGGATGCCGAACTCGGCGCCACCCTCCGCAAGACCGTTCCCGGCAACGGTGAAACCTCAAACGAAGAAGCCGACCCCGTCGGTGTTGGCCCCGCCAGCTAGCGCCACCTAGCAAGAAGTCGAGCGGCTCGCGCTAGCGAACCGCAGAACGCCGGATGCCCGGTCCCACACGTTGGGACCGGGCATCCGTTCGTTAAGGGCTAGGCGAGGCCGAGCGCCCCATCGATCACGGCGACCGTGCCGCCGATGTAGGCGATGATGATGACCGCGATGCGCGCGACGCGGTGACTGACATGCCGATTGAGCACTTCGCCAAGCGCGAGCCCGGCCAGCAAAGAACTCACGATGACGATCCAGCTCACAGCATCCAACTCCGGAAGTTGCCCGCCAGAAAACGCGGCTTTGGTGGCGAGCGAGGCGCCGCTGACGATCACGAAATAGGGTTGCAGCGTTGCGGCGAAGTTCACTTGGGGCCAGCGCATGATCACGGCGTAAATGCTGATCGCTGGTCCGCCCACTCCCGCAGCCGTGTTCATGAATCCGGATGCCGCGCCCGCAACAATTGCCGCTGGCCGTGCCGGCACGATGTGTTCGGCCCGCCTGATGAGCAGAGTTGCCGTGAGGGCAACAATTACGAGCACTCCGATGCTGAGCTGCATGACGGCGCCGGGAAGCCGCGTCACCAGCAACGAACCTGGAACGATCGCGACTACCGCCGGAATCGAAAGCCAGGCCAGCGTGCGCCATTCGATGTGCCGCCAGACGCGCGGGATGATGAGCAACGCAGAAAGGGCGCCGCACAGGTTGACGACGAGTACGCCATCGAAGGGGCCAAGCAGGATCACCACGAGAGGCGAAGCGACGAGGGCAAAGCCCATGCCCGTTATTCGTTGCGACAGTGCTCCGACGACAACGGAGAGGGCAACGAGAGCAAGCACCGACTAAGCCTAGAGCGTGCCTGCGTCGTTTAGAGCGCCTTGGAGTAGCAGACGCTGAGTGGTTCGCCTACGTAGGCGCCGAAGTTCTCGATGAGGGCATAACCTTCGCGCTCATAGAACCGCATCGCGTCAGGCTGTGCAGTTCCCGTCTCAAGCACGAGTTCAGCAGCCGACTGCTCACGAGCCCATTCTTCGAGTCCGGAGAGCACCGCGGGAGCAATTCCGGTGCCGCGCCGTGCTGGAGTAACGTACATCCGCTTGATCTCAAACCCGCCGGCATCAAGCAGGTGAAGCCCACCGCAGCCAGCAGGAACGCCATCAACGTAGGCGATCAAAAACACGGCAACGTTGTCGGCACTCGGCTTCGCGCCGGGCTCGCTGTCATCCGTTTTGTAGCGGGCTGCGAGCTCAGCTTGCTGCGCTGACCGCAGCATCACCGCGTCGGCGTGCTCGAAGGGAACGCTGCGCAATTCAAGTTCGTTAGTGTCTTCCACGTCAGCAGCCTAGTGTGCGAGTCTCCGAGAAGTGGTCTCGCCAATCATTAGTGCTCGTCAGAGCCACTCGTGATCCGTAGTCGCCGCGCGCGCGGCACGCGCGGATTCGGTGAACCGCTCTCGCTCAACAAAGTCAAAGTTTTCGGCAGCGACGGAGGCCTCGAGTCGATCAATTTGCTGCAATACTGCCTGGGTTTGCTCGGTGCGTTCCGCGCGGTAGCCCACCTCCTGCAGCAACTGGAAGAGCCGCTCAACAACACCGGGATCGCTTGCACCGTAGCGCCGTGGTTGGGTCATCGCGATGTCGAGCAGGCTCACGAAATCGTGCGGCTTGATGATGACGCGCACAAGATCGTCGTCGTCGGTGAGCCCCGTCGACTGGATGGGCAACTCAGCGAGCGAACACAGCGTCGCCGAAATGTGGCCAATGGTGTACACAGCAGTCGTGGGGTCATTGACCGCGGGCGACAGCGCGCGGGCAGTGATGTCAACGAGTTGCCGGATGCCAAAACCAATATCTTCGCTGGCCGTTCGCTCAAAGGCAAGGTCAACCGTGGCCACGATCGCAAGATTGATAGTCTCGCGTTCTTCGTCATCCAGATGCTGCATCAGGTCGCGGGGCCACCAGCGTGCGACGGGGGTTTTGCTGACAACGTGATATCCGACCGTGTGTTCTTCCCGCACCACGATGTCGTGCTTGATCGCCGCAGCGAGCAGTTGTGAACGATCGGTAGAGCGGATGAACCCCGACCGCGTTGCCAGGCTCAACTCGATGCGTTCGGCCGGCGGCCACTCGGGCAATTCCGTGCGACCAACAGCCATGGTGGATGCCGCCAAATCGATGGTCTTGTTGGTCTCCAGGTGGACCTGCCGCATCGTCGTCTCTATGCGTAATTGCCGCGCGAGGTGTGCCAAGAACAGCGTCAGCATGACAACGCTCGCCAAAGTGAGGAGAGATGCCAACGTCACCGCCAGACGCGGAACAAGGGGGTCGATGGTGTCTGAGCCGTCTTCAACGGTGCGCAATACCGTGAGGGCGTAGGCGAAGGTGCCGACGAAGACAGCAAGTGTCGAGTGCACGGTGCGGTCTTTGAGGAAGGTGCGGAGCACTCGAGGTGATGCTTGGCTGCTGGCCAATTGCAGGGCAACAATCGTGAGCGAGAACGTGAGCGAGGTGGCCGTGATGAGCGAGCCCGAGATTGCCGAGAGCACGGCGCGAGCGCTTTCGGGGCCGCCGGAGAAGAGTAGACGTCCGAACTCGACTGGCAAGGAGGAATCGATGGCGCGATCCACAAGCGGCAAGGCAATACCTAAGATCACGGCAACGGTGATCGAGATCGTGGGAAGCGGCCACAGCTCTGCAGCGAGGACTTCGCGCGCGGTTGCGCTCCACAGGCGCAAAGACTTGCGTCGTGAACGTTGCGTTAATTGCTCGGTCATCACGCCTCCTACGAATTGCCTTAGTTAATCATGTCAGGCTACATCTCCGCATAGCCCCGTAGTCTGGGGCGACGCGAATGAAAGGAAACCACTCGATTGTTCGAATGGAACTCATGGCTGGGGCTTGCCGTAGCCGTACTGATTGCGCTTGTCGTGGTCGTTATCTTTATTGGAGTTGTTTCGTTGCTGGTGCGCGGGATCGCGCGCCTACGGCCGGGGGTTTACGAGACGCTCGCGCAGGCCCGTCAACGCCTTCGAGTGCTCGCAGCAATTATCGCGGTATGGATTGCTATCTCGGTGACCCTTCCCGTTGAAGAATTGCGCGACGTCCTTGACAACATTTTCTTGGTGCTTGCGATCGCTGCAGGCGGGTGGCTGCTGATTGCCATCATCAACCTGCTGCTCAATCGCACTCTGCTGCGCTACCCCACCGATGTGCCAGACAACCGGGTCGCTCGCCGCATCCGCACCCAGATTCAACTGATTCGTCGCATCCTCGGAGCGGTCGTCATCATCGTCACTATTGGCGCCATCCTCCTCACATTGCCAGGAGCTGAAGCGCTCGGCGCGAGCGTTCTTGCCTCGGCCGGCCTCATCTCTGTCGTTGCAGGTATCGCAGCGCAGTCAGCCCTTGCCAACGTCTTCGCGGGAATGCAGCTCGCCTTCAGTGATGCCATCCGCGTGGATGATGTCGTAATTGCCGACGGTGAGTGGGGCCGCATCGAAGAGATCACCCTCACCTACATTGTGGTGAGCATCTGGGACCAACGCCGACTCGTGTTGCCGTCAACCTACTTCACGACAACACCATTCCAGAACTGGACGCGCAACGCCACCGAACTTCTCGGCGAGATCAACTTCGATCTCGACTGGCACGTCAATATCGATCAAATGCGCGCGCAGCTCAAAAAGATTGTTGCCGACTCTGACCTGTGGGACGGCCGCACCGCCAACATCCAAGTCGTGGATGCCACCGGTGGCTTCGTGCGCGTACGTGTGCTGATCAGCGCCGCAGACTCTGGCGCGCAGTGGGATCTCCGCACCCTCGTTCGCGAAGAGATGGTCGGCTGGTTGCAGCAGAAGAACCCCGCAGCCCTGCCCCGCACTCGGGTGCTCATGGTGGAGAACGAAGCCCGGCCACGCGGTCGTGCCTCCATTGATCCTCAGGAGCGTGGGCTGTTCAGCGGAAGCGCCGAAGCGGAAGCGCGTCGACAAGAATTTACGGGGGCCATTCCGGTTCAGGAGAACGTTCCCGAGAACCTGGTTGGCCCAGAAGAGACCGATGCCGATGAGGCGCGGGCTTCCACCGCCAAGCGCGCTCCCAACGACTAGGACCCACAGAGGATGCCAGCACTCGACAGCGCCGCCAGTTCCCCACCACTGAGTTCACACAGTTGGGGGCTGGTTCCTGCCGCGCTGATGAGTGGATCGGCAGTGTTGCTGTTCTCACTGAGACTGCCGTTAGTCGGCTACCTTGTGGTGGCGATTGCGCTCGTCGCGGCCTGGTTCACCGACCGCCGGGCGCTCACCGAGGGCTTGGCTAAGGATCTGTTGCTGATCGCTTCGGGCATGGTCATTGTCTCGACCATTTCGGTTGCTGCCGACATCAGCTGGGGTAATTTCTTTCTGATGGGGTTCGTGCTGTCCTCGGCGGTAGTCGTGCCGTATGCGCTTTCGCGGTTTGTGTTCAAGGATCGGTCGATCCGGTTTCCGTGGCGGGGCGGATGGCCGTGGAACCGTATTCAGTGGGGTTACCTGTTTTTGGTGCTCTTCCTCGGCTGGCTCATCTTGCCGTTCTATTTCATCACGAGCGGCGTTTATCTGAACTGGCCTGCGGTCACGACGCCTGATGAGATCGGTCGGCTGTTTGTTGGCGTCAACGCGGTCGGCACCTGGGATGAGCTGTTCTTCATCCTTACCGTGTTCGTGCTATTCCGGCGGCACTTTCCGGTGTGGCAGGCGAACCTGCTGCAGATGGTGATCTTTGTCTCGTTCCTGTGGGAACTCGGCTACCAGTCGTGGGGGCCATTGCTGACGATCCCGTTTGCACTACTTCAGGGCTGGATCTACTCCACCACCAAGTCGCTCGTCTACGTGCTGAGCGTTCATTTGCTGTTTGACGCCGTTGTGTTCCTCGTGATTGTGCACGCCCGCAACCCGGGAGTGATTCCGTTTTTCCTGCTGTAAGCAGAGGTGAACAGTCGGCGAAGCTTGCTACTCGCTGCCGCCAGGAGGGCCCGCGTTTACGAGCACGACAAAGAGCACAACCACAGCGGCGGCGATGAGAACCACAAGCACGATCGGGTGGTTCAAGAACCAACGCATCGTGCGGTCAACCCAGCCAGCATCCCGCGGGTGATCACTGGCTTCAGTGCGCCACTCACCAGCGAGGCGACCGCTGCGTGCGAGCCACAACTCAACCGGAATTGTGGCGTAAGGAATGATTGCGCTACCGATGGTGAGGATGGCCGTGCCGACGCTCCAGCGCTGGTTCACGGTCAACAACACGGCGGTGGCACCGTAGGCGAGGAAGACGAAACCGTGGATTCCGCCACCGATCGACACCGCGACATCCAGCCCGATTGTGGCGCGCAGGATGAGACCCGTGATAAGGAGGGTCCATGTGATTGCTTCCGCGATTGCGAGCACACGAAAGAGTGACTTGGGGGTAGCAAACATTGGGGGTTATCTACCAGTGCTAGGCGTTAGCCATCAACGAGCTGATCGCGCTCGTGAAGAACGTGAGGCCGTCGGTGCCTGAGCGCATTGCCGCGCGAGTGTCTGGGCCAAAGCCAGGCTCGGTGGCATGCTCGGGATGCGGCATCAAGCCAACAACGTTGCCGCGCGCATTCGAGATGCCAGCTATGTCATTCGCTGAGCCGTTGGGGTTGACCTCTAAGTAGCGGAACACGACTTGGCCTTCGCGCTCAAGACGATCGAGTGTTGCCTGGTCGGCGATGTAGCCGCCCTCACCGTTTTTCAACGGGATGATGATCTCTTCGTCTTCTTTGAAGCCATTGCTCCACGCGGTTGAGACGTTCTCGACGCGCAGCTTCTGGTCGCGGCACACGAAGTCGCCGTGGTCGTTGCGTACGAGTCCGCCGGGCAGCAAGTGAGACTCCACGAGAATCTGGAAGCCATTGCAGATGCCCAGAACCGGCATCCCCCCGTTGGCGGCAGCAATAACTTCGCTCATGATGGGCGAGTGTGCGGCAATAGCGCCCGCGCGCAGGTAGTCACCGTAGCTGAACCCACCGGGCAAAACGATGGCGTCAACGTTCTTGAGGTCGTGATCGCCGTGCCACAGGGCTACCGGCTCAGCGCCGCCCAGCTTGACCGCACGCTGAGCGTCACGATCATCGAGCGAACCCGGAAAGGTAATGACTCCGACGCGCACTATGCGCC
>Ga0314774_1002340_pt1 | contig 10796 bp, 10 predicted proteins | sample MetaGCBIA2018_FD_204515 | JGI IMG/M metagenome (GOLD analysis project Ga0314774, IMG submission 204515) | Cryopeg brine microbial communities from Beaufort Sea near Barrow, Alaska, United States - CBIA 2018 | ecosystem: Environmental > Aquatic > Marine > Coastal | place: USA: Alaska | collected... | reverse complement strand
GCAGGCGCTTAGATAAATCAGCATTGATAAAAGTGCCAAGCAGCCAACTGAGCAGGACCACGATCAACGCAATCAGCGCGGCGAAGCGAGTTCGCAGGCTGGTACTGAATCCCATCACTGCATCCTCTGATCCAAGACTGAATTTAAATAAAATTATAACCATATTGCAGTGTCAAACACGACAGCAAGGGTCACCGACAAGGTCCCTGAAACCAATCCGATCAATCGTCTACAGCCCTTTAGTAAAGCAGCGATCGGGCTCAGTAAGATGAATCTATTTAACAGCTATAAATATTTCATGGGCAAGCAATCTGCCCTGTACGCGCCTTTAACAGTGGGTTGAGATAATTTCTCATATATGTTTATTATGGTTAAAGTATTTACACGTAAATATTGGAACCCCATGACACAGACACCCGTAACACTCAGAAAACCAGAAGCCACTGATGGCTCCGCTTTGAACGCTTTGGTGGAACGCTGCAAGCCACTTGATACCAACTCGGTCTATTGCAACCTACTGCAGTGCAGCGATTTTCGTGATACCGCCATTGCCGCATTCACCGCAGACGAAGATCTGGTTGGATTCATTTCGGGCTATCGCCCGCCGACCCGACCAAACACTTTGTTTGTGTGGCAGGTCGCGGTTGACAGCCGGATGCGCGGGCAAGGCTTGGCATTAAAAATGTTGATGACGCTGGTCAAGCGCGTCGCGGCTGAAGGGGTTACCCACATCGAAACCACCATTTCCCCCGGCAACGAGGGCTCTGAAGCGCTTTTCAAAAAAGCTTTCCGCGAGCTTGGTGCCGATTACGATACGCATATTCTTTTTTCCAGCGCGGAACACTTCAATGGCGAGCATGACGACGAAATGCTCTATCGCGCCGGACCTTTTACGACAATGACTGTCTAAAATATTGAAATCAGGAGATACCATGAATACTTTCGAGCAGTTCGAAAAGCATGAATCTGGCATTCGCAGCTACTGCCGTTCTTTCCCCGTGCTCTTTAAGCAAGCACGCGGCGCGGAACTGATTACCAGCGAAGGCAAGCACTACATCGATTTTCTGGCAGGTGCTGGCACACTGAACTACGGTCATAATCACCCTGTGCTTAAAAAAGCTTTGATCGACTATATTGCCGACGACGGCATCACCCACGGTCTGGATATGTATTCAGGCGCCAAGGAGACCTTCCTGGAGGTATTCCATCGGGTTATTCTCGAGCCTCGTGGTTTCGGTGATTACGTCACCCAGTTCAGCGGCCCTACCGGTACCAACTCGGTAGAAGCAGCCCTGAAACTGGCACGCAAGGTAACCGGCCGTAATAACGTCATCAGCTTCACCAACGGCTTTCACGGGGTGACCGTGGGTGCTCTTGCGGTAACAGGTAACCAGCATCACCGGGGTGCTGCCGGCGTTCCGCTGACAGATGTCAGTCGCATGCCGTATGCCAATTATTTTGGTGAGGGCGTTAATACCATTGCAATGATGGATAAGTTGCTCAGCGACCCGAGCAGCGGCATCGACAAGCCCGCTGCGGTAATCGTCGAAGTCGTCCAGGGCGAAGGCGGTCTGAACACCGCGTCCGCCGAGTGGATGCGCAAACTGCAGAAGCTGTGCAAAAAACACGAGATGCTGCTGATTGCTGACGATATTCAAGCTGGTTGCGGCCGCACAGGTACCTTCTTCAGCTTCGAAGGCATGGGCATACAACCTGACATCATTACATTGTCCAAGTCTCTAAGTGGCTATGGCCTGCCCTTCGCCGTCGTAGTCATGCGTCGCGAACTGGACCAGTGGGAGCCAGGCGAGCACAACGGAACCTTCCGCGGTAACAATCTGGCATTTGTGACCGCCGCCGCCGCCATGGAATACTTCTGGACAACGGACGAATTCGCCAAGAGCGTTCAGGCCAAGGGCAAACTGGTCAAGGACCGTATGCAGAAGATTGTCAGCAAGCTTGGGCCGAACTCTTTGTTCGTCAAAGGCCGCGGCATGATGGTCGGCATCAGTTGCCCCAATGGCGAGATCGCATCAGCTGTATGCCGTGAAGCTTTCGAACACGGCCTAGTCATCGAAACCAGTGGTAACCATAGCCAGGTAGTCAAATGCCTTGCTCCGCTAGTCATTACCGAAGAACAGATCAATACAGCCATGACAATTCTCGACGCAGCATTCGCGAAAGTCATGAAATCGCAGACTGCCGAACAGGCATCTTGAGGAGAACAAACAATGATTGTACGCACACTGAAAGAATGTGAAGCCTCGGAGCGTCGGGTCAAGAGTGACAACTGGGAAAGCACCCGTATGTTGTTGAAAGACGACAAGATGGGATTCTCTTTCCATATCACCACCATCTATGCCGGCACAGATACTCATATCTGGTACCAGAACCACCTCGAATCGGTGTATTGCATGAGTGGCGATGGCGAAATCGAGACCAAGTCCGATGGCAAGATCTACAAGATCGAACCGGGTACGCTGTATATTCTGGACAAGCATGACGAGCACCAGCTGCGTGGCGGCAAGACCGACATGAAGATGGCATGCGTTTTCAACCCGCCACTCAGCGGCAAGGAAGTGCATGACGAGAACGGCGTGTATCCCGTCGACGACAGCGCTACTGGCTGATTGCCATTGCCGGGCCGGGTAGCCTTTCATGACTGATGAAAGGCACTCTACCAGCAGCGGCTACAGCCGTTGGTAAGAAGTCATTCGCTTCCTTCAGGGGATGCGAGCAACATTCACCAACGTCAAAATGAGAATTATGCATACAGTAGAAAAAATTGGTGGCACTTCGATGAGCCGCTTCGATGAAGTACTCGACACCCTGTTCATTGGTAATCGCAAGAAACACGAACTCTACAACCGTGTATTTGTCGTTTCTGCCTATGCCGGCATGACCAACCTGCTGCTGGAGCACAAGAAATCTGGCGAGCCAGGTGTATATGAGCGTTTTGCCGACGCGCAAAACGAGGATGCATGGCTAGACGCACTCGATGCCGTTCTGGCTAGCATGCGCACCAAGAACGCGGAGTTGTTCAGCGGTGAATATGAACGTCAGGCAGCCGACCGTTTTATCGAAGGCCGCATCGGTGATGTTCGTGACTGTATGCTGAGCCTGCAGCAGCTATGTACCTATGGCCACTTTCAGCTCACCGAGCACCTGATGAAGGTGCGCGAAATGCTGGCATCGCTGGGTGAAGCCCACAGTGCCTTCAATACCGTGCTAGCTTTGAAAAAACAGGGTGTGAACGCCCGCCTGGTCGACCTCACCGGTTGGAACCAAACCGAGCCTAAGCCATTTCTGGAGATGATCAAGGACAGCTTTTCCGGCATCGACCTGAGCAAGGAGCTAGTGGTTGCAACAGGTTACACCCATTGCAGCGAAGGTCAGATGAACACCTTTGACCGCGGCTACAGTGAAATCACATTCGCGCAGATCGCGGCAACAACCAGCGCTCGGGAAGCGGTAATTCACAAGGAATACCATCTTTCCAGTGCAGATCCGAACCTGGTTGGGCTGGATAACGTGGTCACTATCGGCCGCACCAATTACGACGTGGCGGATCAGTTGTCCAATCTTGGCATGGAAGCAATCCATCCCAAGGCTGCACGCACCCTGCGACGCGCAGGCATCCAGCTGCGCATCAAGAATGCTTTCGAGCCCGAGCACGACGGTACCCTGATCAGTCAGGACTACTGCAGCGAAAAGCCCTGTGTCGAGATTATTGCCGGGCGCAAGGATGTTTTCGGTCTCGAAGTCTTTGACCAAGAGATGCTCGGCGACGTTGGGTACGATATCGAGATCACCAAGCTACTCAAGCAATTGCGCATCTACGTAGTGAACAAGGATTCGGACGCCAACAGCATCACCTACTATGCCTCGGGATCACGCAAGATGATCAATCGCGCATCACGCCTGATCGAGGAAAAGTATCCGATGGCCGAGGTGCGAGTGCACAACATCGCCATTGTCTCGGCGATCGGTTCCGACCTCAAAGTCAAGGGTATTCTGGCCAAGACAGTTGCTGCGCTGGCCAAGGCAGATATCAGTATCCAGGCTATTCACCAGTCGATCCGCCAGGTTGAGATGCAATGCATCATCAACGAGGAAGATTATGCGGATGCGGTAGCGGCATTGCACCGCGCACTGATCGAACCCGAGAATCACGGGGACGTGATCGCTGTCGCCTGATATAACGGGCGTCGCGTCAATAAAAAAACTGCAAGCCAACATCTTGCAGTTTTTTTATGCCTGAATGCTGGCCGCTGTAGGCCCCCACACCTAGAATGACCAACAATAATACCAACCAATGGAGATGCCCCCTTGATTGAAGCCGTCTGGATCGCATTTGCCTTCATTCTGGGCCTGATCATGCGCCAGATCGGCTTGCCACCCCTGATCGGTTATCTCGCCGCAGGTTTTGCATTGGCAGGCTTTGGCGACAGCTTCGGTGTTGGGCCGCAGGACAGTGCTGTTTTAGCGCACATCGCCCACCTGGGCGTGCTTCTGTTGCTGTTTACCGTGGGACTAAAGCTCAAACTCAAAAATCTCATACGCCCCGAAGTGATCGGCGGCAGCCTGCTGCACTTCATACTGTCTACCGCCGTATTCCTGCCGGGCATTCTGGTGCTGCTGGATATCAGCATGCGCGAATCCATTTTGCTCGCCGTGGCGCTATCTTTCTCCAGTACGGTATTGGCGGCCAAGGTGCTGGAGGGCAAACGGGAACTTCGGGCTTTTCACGGCCGCGTCGCCATTGGCGTGCTGATCATGCAGGATCTGATCGCCCTACTGGTAATCAGTATTGCCAGCGGCACCACGCCCTCGGCCTGGGCGTTACTGGTCTTCGCTATCCCCCTGCTCAAGCCCCTACTCTATCGCCTGCTGGACATGTGCGGCCATGAAGAACTGCTGGTCCTGCTTGGCCTCTTTCTGGCGCTGGTCATTGGCGGCGTAGGCTTCGAGTCTGTTGGTCTGAGCTCCGAACTGGGCGCGCTGGCCTTCGGCGCGATGCTCGCCAATCATAAACGCGCCGGAGAATTGTCCCAGTCACTCTGGAGTCTGAAAGAAGTATTTCTGGTGGGTTTTTTCCTGCAAATCGGCATTGGCGGTCTGCCAGATACCGATGCGATTATTTTCGCCGTGGTGATGGCTGTAGTACTGCCACTCAAGGGTGTGCTCTTCTTCTTCCTCTTCCTGCTGTTTAAACTGCGTGCACGCAGCGCCTTTCTGAGCAGCGTGAGTCTCACCAACTACAGTGAATTCGGGCTGATTGTTGCCAGCGTGGTACTGCCTGAATGGCTGATCCCTCTGGCGCTAACAGTCTCGCTCTCATTTCTTGTTTCAGCTCCTATCAACCGCCTTGCTCACCCGCTCTACGAGCGCCTGGCAAACCGTTTGATTCCGTTTGAGCGAGACATTCGTCACCCTGACGAACAACCCTTGTCACTGGGCGATGCGGAGATTCTGGTGATGGGTCAGGGCCGGACTGGACGTGCCGCCTACGACAGCCTGGCTAACAAGGGATACCGGGTAGTGGGTTTGGACTCGGACCCGGTAGCCATCGAAGCTAGCGTCAACGCAGGGCGGCATGCGCTTTTCGCCGATGCCGAAGACCAGGTATTCTGGCATAGCCTGCAGATGCCACACGTGCACTCAGTGGTGCTTGCGATGAACGACGCTGAGGCCAAGACCATCGCCGTGGAGAAGCTGCGCAGCCGCGGATTCCAGGGTTTGATTGTTTCCCATGCGATGTATGAGGACATTGCCGAGCGCATTCTAGAGGCAGGGGCAGATCTGGCCTATCTCACCATGAGCGAGGCAGGCAACGGGCTGGCCGAACAGGTTAATCGGGCTATCATCAGCCGTCAGCCAGCAAATCAGCATAGCTGACTCAACGCTCGAGCAGAAAGTCCTTCACCTGCGCCGCAGCCTGAACTGGGTGCTCCTGCATGAAACAATGTCCGCCCGGCGTCGCACGGGCGGTGACATGGTGATTATTGAGAGCCAACTTGCGCGCGGACTGCAGAACAAATGGATAGGTGCTCTGACCGTGAATCAGCAACGTCTGGGTACGTATCCGCTTCAGTGCAGGCCAAAGCCGCCTGGGCATACTCTCGAATACCTCCGCCTCACGGCTCGGCCGACATTTGAGCTCCACACCCAGTTCGTCATGATCTTTTAGCGCGTGTTCGATATGGGCGCGAAACGCCGCGTCTTCCCAGTCACGAAAAATACCCCGGCCGTGAAGCGCGCCATAGGCTGCCTCCCGGTCAGGCCAGAAATGACGTCGCGCCCGCGCGCTATCGGACATCGGATTACGGCGCACACCCAGTAGACTGAGACTGGTACGCAGCCCGATCAATTTCAATGGAAAAAGCACCGGATCAAGCAGAACCGCACGCTGGAACACAGTCGGATGGCTTGCCAGAATCAAACTGGTGAGCACGCCACCAAAACTATGCCCGCAGGCGTACACAAGCACCTCGCCAAACGGCGCACGTCCAGCCTCGAAGGCTTCCAGCGCTAGCTCTGCGTTGCGATTCCAACCTAGAAAATGTCCTCCATGGTCGCTCTCGCCATGGCCCTGCACATCGCATAACCAAAGATCAAAGTCCGCCGCCAGATGGCTGAGCATAGGCTCGTAGCTGCGGGTGCAAAAACCATTGCCATGGAGAAAATGCAGCAATGGCTTGCCGGTTGGCGGCGTATACCAGCCGCGCGAGACGAATCCCGCGCTATTTAGGTGGGTCCAGGGTAGCAACTGCATAGAAAGCGCTCGGTAAATAAAACGCTATTCTAAAGACCCTGCCCAGCGCTGTCAGTGATTAAAACAGAGACTTGAAGGCATTCCTTCGGGGGATCTGCAATCTCAATTAAGCCAATCCAGGGTTAGCAGCAGACGCCGCTCGCCAGCGACAAGCGGCGGCGAGCGATGAACCAGGCCACGGCCTTCATTTCCCTGCCAGCGTTCGCCCTTGAGCAACGCAACCTGTCCTGCCTGCAAAGATTGCGGTTCGACATCCAAGGGCTGCAGATCAATCGGCGGGCCACCAAGGTATTGGCGTGGCAGTTGATGCTCGTTGAGCCATTGTGAACCCGGACCAGCATAGCTGGTAATCAGTCGCACCGGCACACGATCAACATGCCAGCGCGGGCACATACCAATGTCTAGGGTACGCAGACGCAGGCCCACCAAACGCACATCGAATAGACATACAAAGGCGTTGACCAGGTAAGTTACGTCATCGATGAACTCAGCATAGCCCTCAAGGCCGGCAGCGGCGAGTGCCAGCGGTGGCAAGACAACCGCCTGGGGTACAGACTCATCCTGCACAGTTTCAATCGTGAGAGTCTCAGCCAATTGATGGCCCTGATCAAGCAGCAACCGGGCAAAGTGCTGCACTGAGCCTTCCAGACTACGTTGCCAAACGGCCAGGTTGACATCGTCCCGTAGGATATCGGCCAGTATCGTCACATTCTTGGTCTGCACCTTGGCCGTCATGCAATTCAGAGATTGCGCCAGCATCAGGCGGCTTCCTCTTCGACCCAAGACCCAAAAGGGTCATTGAAATGGCGCCAAGCGTCCTTGCCCAGTGCCATTTCCTGCTCTGTGAGCAAGCAGCTGTCCAGCTCCCGGCCAAGAAGCTCGAAATCGATATGCTGGCCGATAAACACCAGCTCTTGCCGGCAGTCACCCACTTGGCCATCCCAGTTAGCCGCGATTTCATCAAGCTCCTGAGAGCCCGTCGGCCATTCATGCCGGGGTACCGACTGCCACCAGCGGCCAGCATAGCTATAACGCATCAGTCCACCAGCTTGGGACCAGTTACCCGCCTCCTCGACTTTGTTGGCGAGCCAGAAGTAGCCCTTCGAGCGCAGCAGACGTCCGTTCTCCCAAGTGCGGTCAAGGAAACGATAGAAGCGCTCGGGATGAAAAGGTTTGCGCGCCCGGTAGCTGCCCGAAGAAATCCCGTATTCTTCTGTTTCGGGTCTGTGCTCACCGCGCAACTCCTTCAGCCAGCCCGCTGCCAGTGAGGCACGCTCGAAACTGAAACGCCCCGTATTGAGTACCTTTGCCAGCGGCACCTGACCCATGACCATCGGGAGAATCTCTGCTTCATTGTTCAGGCTACGCAGAATTGCCAGGAGTTCCTCGCGCTGCTCCGAGGAAATCAAATCGATCTTGCTCAACAAGATTACATCGGCAAACTCCACCTGCTCGATCAGCAGGTCGGTAATACTTCGTTCGTCGTCCTCACCCAGAGTTTCGCCGCGACTGACCAGACTGTCTGCGGCCTGAAAATCAGTGAGAAAATTCATTCCGTCAACCACAGTAACCATGGTGTCCAGGCGAGCCAGATCTGAGAGGCTGTGACCGCCTTTGTCGCGGAAGGTAAAGGTTTCCGCAACCGGCAATGGCTCGGATATACCTGTGGACTCGATCAGCAAATAATCAAAGCGGCCCTCTGTGGCGAGCCGGGCCACTTCTTCGAGCAGGTCTTCGCGCAAGGTGCAACATATGCAGCCATTACTCATCTCGATCAGTTTTTCATCTGCACGATTGAGCGTCACATTACGCTGCACCTCGCTGGCATCAATATTGATATCGCTCATGTCGTTAACGATCACCGCGACGCGTAGGTTGTCCCGGTTACGTAAAATCTGATTGAGCAAAGTGCTTTTGCCCGCACCCAGAAACCCTGACAAGACACTGACGGAGAGACGATAGTCGCTAGATTTCATAGCTTGTTCCTATACAGATAAGAAGGCCTTCACTATATTGATATAACATAACATTATCAACAAAGAGACAACTTCCTCGCCCAATATAGTTTGCCAGCGACACTCTCAGCGCACATCAAACTGCTAAAGTATCAATACATCCACCTGCCACGGCGCCCCATGAATCCAGACTTAGGCTTGATCTACCAACAGCAATCACTGATCGACGACCAGCCTGTCGAGTTTTTGCAGATACGCTTCAGTGAAATTGATTTCGTCAGCCACGAACTCTGCACCACCCTGTTCGAGGTGCCGTGGGGTGCAGACGCCAAATTGCATGCGCTGTCACTCGATTTCGATCAGGACATTCTGCTCGAACTACTCGCTCACCTCGAGCCTGATGCGCAGCAGGCTTTTCTAACGCAAGTAAATGGTCAACTGCCGCCCTTTCACGTCAGTCTCCCGGAGCCAGTGCTGGTTGAGCGTGTCTGGTGTGCGTTAGGAGAGGAACAGGAAGTCGAAGGGGAAAGCTTCATCCCCTTCGTCATTCAGAGCCTGGATAATCAACGCAGTATGTAGTCGATACTGGTAACCACCCTTACCCGCTTGGTCTCAGGGGTAAAGGGGTCAACATCCTCGATCGAGAAATACCCCTGGGATGCCCGCCGTATGCTACCGACACTGGCTTCAGCATCCCGCGCGAACTGGTTCGCTGCAGCACGTGCGTCACGGGTAGCGTCCGCGATCATCTCCGGCTTGATTGAGTCCAGACCGGTAAATACGAAACTGGGCTGAAATTCATAGCTCTGGGTCAGAACTACACCGGACTTGACCAGTTCGCCCACCGATTGCATCGTCGTTTTGACCCGTCCTACATCCTGAGTACGGACCAACACAGTTACCTCCGCCCTATAACGATCCGCCGGCAGTACCGAGCCATACACATTGGCGTGCTGATCGGTAATCTTGGGCATGGACAACTGGATGTCAGCCTCACTGAAGCCTTTGAGTAACAGGAAGGATCGAATCAGACTCTGTTGCAATTCGATATCGTTTTGCAGCGGATCCAGTTCATTGCCGAACACCGAAAAATTGATCGGCCACAACGCCAGATCAGCGTTAACCGTTCGCTCCGCCAGCCCTTTAACGCTGACAACTCGATCGGCATCGCGAAACTGCAGCATGCCGCTTTTGATATTGATTGCCATGAAGGCCAGTGCAAGCGCAATGAATGCTCCTGCCACCATCTGCCATAGTGCGCCAGACTTGCCGGTCATTGTGGGAGTCCCTATCTAATGTAAAAGCCCACATTAACCGAAAAACCTGAAACGAAATATCCAGATCGCATTAATCGTCTTTTCGCAGGTCTTGTGGGATATCCGGCGTCGGAATGGGGCCCGGCCGCTTGCCCTGACCCGCGCGGTATTGCCGCAGCTGGAATACATACGCAAGCACCTGCGCTACAGCCAGGTAGAGACCGGCGGGGATCTGCTGATCCAGGTCGGTACTGTAAAACACTGCTCGTGCCAGGGGCGGCGACTCGAGAATGATCACTTCATTTTCGGCCGCCACTTCGCGAATACGCTGCGCAAGGAAATCGGCGCCCTTGGCGACCAATATCGGCGCACCCGAGTTCAACGGGTCGTACTTCAAGGCCACCGCAAAATGAGTCGGGTTAGTGATCACCACGTCCGCCTGGGGCACCTCGCCCATCATCCGCCGCTCGGCCATTTCCCGCTGCAGTTGACGAATCCGGCCCTTTACCTCTGGCTTGCCTTCGGAATCCTTGAATTCATCACGGATTTCCTGCTTGGTCATCTTCAGCTTCTGCGCGTTGTCCCATATCTGAAACGGAATATCGACTGCCGCGATTAGAATCAGCGAACACGCAAGGAAAAATAACGCCCTACCAAGAATCCAGATGCTATGACTGATGGCATCTGGCAAGGGTTCCGAATTCAGCGCGCGCAGCTCATTCTGAAAGAACGACAGCACCAGCAGTGCCATCGCCAACACCACTAGAAACTTGGCCAACGCCTTGAGCAGCTCGACCAGCGCCTTGATGG
>Ga0314774_1002339_pt1 | contig 10798 bp, 9 predicted proteins | sample MetaGCBIA2018_FD_204515 | JGI IMG/M metagenome (GOLD analysis project Ga0314774, IMG submission 204515) | Cryopeg brine microbial communities from Beaufort Sea near Barrow, Alaska, United States - CBIA 2018 | ecosystem: Environmental > Aquatic > Marine > Coastal | place: USA: Alaska | collected... | reverse complement strand
CCGCGCGCGGCAGCTTCGGTGGCGAGCTCTCGCAACACGGACCGGTTGTGCGCGCGATCGGCGCCCGGGGCGAACTGGGCGACCGCCACGCCGACCGGAGTGGATTCGTCGATTTCAACGCCTTGAGTCATGGCAAAAGCCTAGCTGGCCGATACCGGTGCCGCCCTCCCTTCGGATTGGTCTTTGCAGGCAACTCCGGGGGTTTCCAAGGTTGCCGTCCACAAATACTGGGTATCTTGACCCAGTGACCTCCGTTTTCGCTCCACACCGCGCGGCTCCCGCGCACATCGCGCGACGCCGTTGGAGGGACGTGCTCGCCAGAGGGTCGGCGTGGTTCGTGGGTCTCGTGGCTTTTCTGGTGTCGTTCGCGTGGTCCTGGCAGCCGTCGTATTGGGGCGACGAGGCGGCGAGCATCATGTCTGCCGAACGGTCGCTTCCCTCACTCGTGGGCATGCTCGACAACGTCGATGCCGTGCACGGGCTCTACTATCTGTTTCTGCACGGCTGGATCGACCTGTTCGGCGCCTCCGAGTTGTCCACCCGGCTGCCGAGCGCGATCGCGATCGGGATCGGCGCCGCGGGCACGGTCACTCTGGCTCGCTTCTTCATGGGCTCCCGGGTAGCCATCGGTGGCGGACTGATCTTTATGATTCTGCCGCGGGTGACGTACATGGGCTCCGAGGCGCGATCCACCGCGATGGCGACGGCCATCGGGGTCTGGCTCACCGTGCTGCTCGTGCAGGCGCTGCGCAGCGTCACGGGGAGCCGGCGCCGCCAGATTGTATTGTGGTCGGGCTATTCCCTGTTGCTCGCTGTCGGAATCTATCTGTTCCTCTACGTCGCCCTGCTGCTTCCGGTACACGCGACGGTGGTACTCGTGCTCGGTTACCGGCACCACGTCTGGCGGCGCACCGGCGTTCGCTGGCTTGGAGCGAGCCTGCTCGGGCTGCTACTGGCTGCCCCCATTTTTCTGGCGGGGGCCGCGCAACGCGAGCAGATCGCGTTCATCGGTCGACGACCGCACGTCACGGTGTCTGAAGCCGCGGTAATGCAGTGGTTCGACACCGTTCCGGTGGCGATCATGGCCTGGGCGCTCATCGCTGTCGCCCTGGTCGCGGTCTTCCTGCGCCGCTCGGGCACACATCGCTGGACCAGCCTGCCCACACGCTCGTCACTGTTGGTCTTCCTGGCCTGGATGGTCGTGCCCAGCGTAATTCTGCTCGTGGGCACCCGGCTGGTCACCCCGATGTATTCGCTGCGCTACCTCTCACTGTGCGCCCCGGCGGTGGGCATTGTGATCGCCGTGGGTGTCGCGGCACTCGCCACCCACTGGATGCGTGCCGCGGCCGTTGTGGCCCTCGTGGCGGTGATCGTGCCCACCTACGCCGAGCAGCGCGGTGACTACGCAAAGAACGACGGCAGCGACTGGCGCCAGGTCGCCGACATCATCGCCGCCGAAGCGACGCCCGGCGACGGCGTCGTGTTTGACCAGAGCGTGCGACCCTCCCGAATACCGCGGCTGGCCATGCACGTCTACCCCGACGCGTTCCGAGGCCTCCAGGACGTGACGCTGACCCGGTCGTATGCCGACACCGGCTGGCTGTGGGACGAAGTCACACCGTTGACCGAGGTGTTGCCGGCCGTCACGAACCTCGATCGGGTCTGGCTGCTGCAATACTCGGGAAGTGGAGAATCGAGCCGAGAAACGGATGTCCACACGCTTCAACTCCAGGGATTCCACGTCGCCGAGTCGACACTGGTGAACCGCACCCGCATTATCGAAATGACGAGGTAACGCTGTGCCCACCGACCCCGTTCCAACCACCCTGGTACTCGTCCCCACCTACGACGAGGCGGAGAACATCGCCTCCATCGTGCATCGGCTGCGGGCCAGCGTTCCCGAGGTACACATCCTTGTCATCGATGACGCCTCCCCCGACGGCACCGGCGCGCTCGCCGACGCTATTGCGGCTCAGGATTTTTGCGTGCACGTGTTGCACCGCACGCAGAAGACCGGTCTCGGTGCCGCCTACCTCGACGGTTTCGGGTGGGGGCTCAGTCGCGGGTACACCCGCCTCGTGCAGCTCGACGCGGACGGCTCCCATCTGCCCGAGCAGCTCGCGAGTCTGCTGTCAGCAGCCGACACGGCTGACGTGGTCATGGGGTCGCGCTGGGTAAACGGCGGAGCCATCGAGAATTGGCCCTGGCATCGACGCGCCCTCTCCCGTGGCGGTTCCTTCTACTCCCGGCTGCTGCTGGGTCTGCCGCAGCGTGACGCCACCGGCGGGTACCGGGTCTACTCGGCCCGGGCACTCGAGCGGATGGACCTGTCGAGCGTGGACAGCCTCGGCTACTGCTTTCAGATTGAGATGCTGCTGCACGCTGTGCGCGCCGGCCTGCGGGTCGTCGAGGTGCCGATCACCTTCGTCGAGCGGGTGCGCGGGTCGTCCAAGATGAGCCCGCGCATCGCGGTGGAAGCCATGGGCAGAGTGACGCTGTGGGGACTGAGCGGCAAAGGCATCACCCGGGCCGGCGCACGAGCCGCCGCCGTGGCCGCCCACCAAGACTGAATCAGGCCGAATCAGGCCGAATCAGGCCGAATCAGGCCGAATCAGGCCGAATCAGGCCGAATCTGGCCGAATCTGGCCGATTTCGGTCACATCCGGGTGTTTGAGTCAATTTGACTATATGATGGATCCAGCAGTTAAAGTCATATCGACTTTTACGAACTGACTTTTACGAATCAACTTTTACGAATCAACTTTACGAATCAACGTTGAGGACTGGATCCCGTGCTGACGCAACATCCGACCGAGCAGAGCCCGCTCGAGCAGAGCCCGCTCGAGCGCGGCGAGGCCCGGGCGACCCTGGCGGTGTCGACCGTGATCTTCACCCTGCGGCCCGACGAGGAGTCCGGTCTGAAGACGCTGTGGCTGCCGCTCGTGCGCCGAACGCGTGACCCGCACCTCGATCTCTGGGCATTGCCCGGCGGATGGCTGCCGGCCGCCGAGGAACTCGCCGCCGCCGCCGCGCGCACCCTGCGGGAGACGACCGATCTCTCCCCCCGCTATCTCGAGCAGCTGTACACCTTCGGCGACATCGACCGCTCCCCCGGTTTGCGCGTGGTGTCCGTGGTCTATTGGGCGCTCGTGCGTTCCGAGGTCGCCGAGCGGGCATCCGTTGGTGAGAACGTGCGCTGGTTCGCTGCCGACCGGCTTCCACCGCTCGCCTTCGACCACAACCGCATCGTGGAATATGCACTCTGGCGGCTGCGCACCAAGGTCGAATACGCCCGAATCGCGCATGCCTTCCTCGGCGACACATTCACCCTCGCCCAGCTGCGCGAAGTACACGAAGCGGTTTTGCAGAAAGCGCTCGATCCGGCCAATTTTCGCCGATCGATCGAGTCGTCGGGCAGCCTGATCAGCACCGACCAACATGTTGCAGGGGCACGGCATCGGCCGGCCCGGCTCTACCGCTACGACGATCGGGCCGCGGAGCACGACCCGCCCGGGCCGACGCTCTAGTTCACTTTTCGCACGATTCCACCCTCTTCATTTTTCAAGGAGCACGGCCATGACGATTCCCTCGGTCGAGACCACCATTCGTCTCATCAGCACCGGCGCCACTTCCGGCAGCACATGCAGCCCGGATCTGGTGACCCCGCCATGGGAGTTCGACGGCGGCACGCCCGGCTATGGCCCGGGTTCGTCGATGGGTGATGTGATCCCGGCCGGCTCACCGAGCCAGGGCGCACTGCCGGAGCGCTACCGCACCGCGTCAGCAGAAGAGCTCAGTGCCCGCATCGTCGAAGCGAAGCGGGCGCTCGGCGACTCGGTGGTCATTCTCGGGCACTTCTACCAGCGCGACGAGGTTCTGCGTCACGCCGATTTCGTCGGCGATTCCTATCAGCTTGCCCAGGCGACCCAAAGCCGCCCCGACGCTGCCGCGATCGTGTTCTGCGGCGTACACTTCATGGCCGAGACCGCCGATCTGCTCTCCGGTGCCGACCAGGCCGTCATTCTGCCCAACCTCGCCGCCGGCTGTTCCATGGCGGATATGGCCGATATCGACTCGGTCACCGAGTGCTGGGAGCAGCTCGAAGAGCTGTACGGCACGGATGCCGATGCCTCCGGCCGGGTTCCGGTCATTCCGGTCACCTACATGAACTCCTCCGCAGCGCTCAAGGGCTTCTGCGGCGAGCACGGCGGCATCGTCTGCACCTCATCGAACGCCCAGACCGTGCTCAAGTGGGCATTCGAACGCGGCCAGCGGGTCTTGTTCTTTCCCGACCAGCACCTCGGCCGCAATACCGCCAAGGCCATGGGCGTGCCGCTCGATGCGATGCCGATGTGGAACCCGAACAAGCCGCTCGGCGGCAACACGGCCGACGAACTCGACGCCGCCCAGGTCGTGCTCTGGCACGGTTTCTGCAGCGTGCACCGCCGCTTCACCGTTGCGCAGATCGAAGCGGCGCGTTCCGAGCACCCCGGCGTGCAGGTCATCGTGCACCCGGAATGCCCGATGGCGGTCGTCGATGCCGCCGACTCGGCCGGGTCCACCGATTTCATCGCCAAAGCGATCGCTGCCGCCCCGGCCGGAACCACCTTCGCGATCGGCACCGAGATCAACCTCGTGAACCGTCTCGCCGCCCAGCACCCCGAGCATGAGATCTTCTGCCTCGACCCGGTGATCTGCCCCTGTTCGACCATGTACCGCATCCACGCCGGCTACCTGGCCTGGGTGCTTGAAGCCCTCGTCGGTGGGGGCGAACAGCCCGCCCAGGTGCTCAACCAGATCACGGTGTCGGCCGATGTGGCCGACCACGCCAGGGTAGCGCTCGAGCGGATGCTGTCTGCCCGGCCACCGCTCCCGGTCGGCGCCTGACATGGCCTCGATCCTCGTCATCGGCAGCGGCCTCGCCGGCTTGCTCGCCGCGGTACGGGCAGCGGATGCGGGGCATCAGGTGGTGCTCGTCACCAAGTCGGTGCTGCCGGAGAGCAATACCCGTTATGCGCAGGGGGGCATCGCTGCGGCGCTGTTTCGCGACGATTCGGTCGACGCGCACGTGCTCGACACCCTGCGTGCCGGCGCTGGATTGGGCGATCCCGCGGCCGTGCGGGTGCTCTGCGAGGAGGGGCCGGCGCGGGTGCGTGACCTCATTCGTTTCGGGGTGGACTTCGACCGGGACGAGTCCGGTGTTGCCCGTGGGCTTGAAGCGGCACACTCCCGCTCGCGGGTCGTGCACGCCGGCGGCGACGCGACCGGCGCCGCGGTTGAGGCCGCGCTCGTGTCGACGGTGCGTCGCCGTGCCGCGATCGAGGTGCGGGAACACACCATGCTCGTGGATTTACTGGTCGCAGGCGCCAACGCCAACGCAGACACCGACACCGACACCGACACCGACACCGACGACATCGTCGTCCGGGGTGCCCGGGTGCTCGGCCCGGACGGCGTGGAGCTGAGCCTGGCCGCCGATGCCGTGATCCTCGCGACCGGTGGTGCCGGCGCGCTCTACACGCACACTACCAATCCCGCCGTCGCCACCGGCGACGGGGTGGCGGCGGCGTATCGGGCCGGGGCATCCGTTGCCGATCTGGAGTTCTATCAGTTTCACCCGACCGCCCTGGCGACGCCCGGAACACCGCTCGTGTCGGAGGCCGTGCGCGGCGAAGGCGCCGTGCTGCGCAGCACCGGCACCGGCACCGGCATTGAACAAAAGTGCGGCGAACGATTCATGCTCGCCGAGCACCCCGACGCCGAACTCGCGCCGCGCGACGTCGTCGCCCGCGCGATCGCCCGCCAAATGGAACGGCAGCACGGCGCCCCGGTGCTGCTCGATGCCACCGAGCTCGGCCGTGAGCTGCTCGAGAGCCGCTTTCCCACCATCACTGCCGCCTGCCGGGCGGCCGGCCTTGACTGGGCCGTCGACCCGATACCGGTGGCCCCGGCCGCGCACTACTGGATGGGCGGCGTCGAGACGGATGTCTGGGGTCGCACGAGCCTGCCCGGGCTCTTCGCGGTCGGCGAAGTCGCCCGCACCGGAGCGCACGGCGCCAATCGGCTCGCCTCAAATTCGCTGCTCGAAGCTGCCGTTTTCGCCGACCGTGCGGTGCGCGCGCTCGGCCGACCCTGGCCGGTGCGCGCTGCCCCGCACCGCGGTGCCCATTATGCGGATCCGCTGATCGTTGGGGGCACGCCGGTCGTGCGCCGGGAACTTCAGCAACTGCTCTGGGATTTCGCCGGCGTGCACCGCTCTGGCACCGGCCTGGCCCACGCCGCCAGTGTCATCGCCGGGTGGGAAGCGCCGCGGGACGCCGCCACGGTTGCCGCCCTGGAAGACCGCAACCTGCTCGACCTCGCCCGACTGCTCGTATCGGCGGCGCTGGCCCGCGAAGAGTCGCGCGGCGCGCACTACCGATCGGATTTTCCCGACACCCGGCCGGAATTGGCCCGGTCTCGGTCGCAGGCACTCCAACGCGCACCCCGAAACCTCGAACTCGTACCGGCCAGGGAGGCCATCCTATGCTGACCGACCGCTCCATCGACCTCGTCGTACAGGCCGCCCTCGACGAGGATGCACCCTGGGGCGACCTCACCTCGGCCGTGCTGATTCCCGAAGATGCCGTCGCGACGGCCAGGCTCGAGGCTCGCGAACCCGGCGTGTTCAGCGGCGGCGCGGTGTTCGCCGCGGCCTTCCGCCTCACCGATTCGCGGATCGAGGTGCGCCGATTCGTGGCCGACGGCGATCACTTCGACACCGGAGCGACGCTCGCCGAGGTGAGCGGGCCGGCCCGCGGCATCCTGCAGGCGGAGCGCATCGGCCTCAACTTCGTGCAGCGGATGAGCGGAATTGCCACCCTCACCGCCCGGTACGTCGCCGAAACGGCCGGTACCACGGCCCGCATCGTCGACACCCGCAAAACCACGCCCGGCCTGCGCGCCCTCGAACGACACGCGGTGCGCGACGGCGGCGGCCACAACCACAGGTTCAGCCTCTCCGACACGGTCATGGCCAAAGACAACCATCTGGCCGTACTCGCGGCCGGACCGCTGGGGCTGACCGAAGCACTGCGCGCGGTGCGGGCTCGTCTCTCGCACACCACCCACTTTGAGGTGGAGGTTGACCGTCTGGACCAAATCGAAGACGTGCTGGCGGCGGGCATCGACACGATCATGCTCGACAATTTCAGCCCGGACGACCTGCGCGCGGGCGTCACGCAGGTCGCCGGTCGCGCGATCGTCGAGGCGAGCGGCGGCGTGTCACTGACGACGGTTCGGAACATCGCCGCATCCGGTGTCGATGTGATCTCGGTCGGGGCGCTCACCCACAGCGCGCACGCACTCGACCTCGGTCTCGACGTTGCCGTTCGGGCCAGTGCGCCGGTCGGTTTCGCGCCGGCCCGATAAGCCGCTTGACGACATGATCTATCTGGACAACGCCGCAACGACCCCGGTGCGTCGCGAGGCGCTCGAGGCCATGTGGCCCTACCTCGGGGCGAGTTTCGGCAACCCCTCGAGCCACCACCAGGTCGGCGAGGCCGCGGCCGCCGCGCTGCAGGAGGCACGCCGCAGCGTGGCCCGGTCGCTCGGCTGCCGCCCCGGCGAGGTCACGTTCACGAGCGGCGGCACCGAGAGCGACAATGTCGCCATCAAGGGCATCGCCCTCGGCTCCCCCCGCGGCCGGCATATTGTGACGAGCTCGATCGAACACGAGGCCGTGCTCCAATCCTGCGATTACCTGCGCCGGCTGCACGATTTCGAGATCACCCTGCTGCCCGTGGATGCGGCCGGCCGGGTCGACCCCGCCGACCTGGCGCGCGCGCTCCGCCCCGACAGCACCCTCGTCTCCCTGCACTACGCCAACAATGAGGTCGGCACCGTGCAGCCCCTCGCCGAACTGGCCGCCGTCGCCCACGAGTACGGCGTGCCGTTCCACACCGATGCGGTGCAGGCCGGCGGCTGGCTCGATCTGAATGTCACCACCCTCGGCGTGGACGCGTTGAGCCTGTCCGGCCACAAGCTGGGCGCTCCTCCCGGCATCGGCGCGGTCTTCCTGCGCGGCCGCCTCCCCATCGAACCGTTGCTGCACGGCGGCGGCCAGGAACGCGGCAAACGCAGCGGCACCGAGAATGTGGCCGGCGCCCTCGCCCTCGCCGTGGCGTTGCGGCTGGCCGGCGAGGAACGCGCGCAGGCAGCCGACCATACGAGCGCGCTCCGCGACGAGTTCATCGGCACGGTTCTTGGCCAGACCCCCGCCGCCCGGCTCACCGGTCACCCCACCGACCGGCTGCCGGGCACGGCCTCGTTCGTGTTTCCCGGTACGAGCGGCGAGGCGGTGCTGCTCGAACTTGAAGCGCGCGGGATCGTGTGCTCGAGCGGGTCCGCCTGCGCGGCCGGCAGCAGCGAGCCGTCGCACGTGCTGACGGCGATGGGCATTTCGGCCGATGTGGCCCAGACGGCCGTGCGGTTCACGCTGGGCGTCGGCACGACGGCGGTGGAGGCGGAGGCGGCCGCTGCATCCGTTCAGAGCGCTGTGGCGGCGGTCGCACGCCTCGGCGCCGCGCCGCACGGAAGCGCGTAGAACACGGCCGAGCGCCCCCTACATGACCTGATATTGTCTTAACAATCAGCCAAATCGCTTGGCTCGTCAGTGAGGTGTCCGGTGCGCGCGCACGAAGAAAGCGCCCTTCCCCCGGATATATTCATGGATCTGGACCGTTCCGGACCGATTCCCCTGTACTTTCAGGTCTCCCAACGCATTGAGAAGGCCATTCTCAGCGGTGAACTCCCCGCCGGCTCCCGACTCGAAAACGAGGTCGCGCTCGGTCAACGACTGGGTCTGAGCCGCCCGACTGTACGTCGCGCCATTCAGGAAATCGTCGACAAGGGCCTGCTCGTGCGTCGACGCGGGATCGGCACCCAGGTCGTGCACGGTCACATCGCCCGCAAGATCGAATTGACCAGTTTGTACGATGAACTCACCAACACACACAAGGTTCCGTCGACCCGCCTCTTGGTTTTGGAAACCCGGGTAGCGGATGCGCAAACGGCCGAGCGGCTCGGAGCAGGTGTGGGGAGCCCCAGCCTGTACATTCGGCGGGTACGCTTGGCCGACGACGTCCCCGTGGCCGTTATGGAGAACTGGCTACCCGAAGATTTCATCGGCATCGAACCCACCGATCTCGTCGCCCACGGCCTCTATCAGGTGCTGCGGTCGCGCGGCGTGACGATGCGCGTGGCCCGCCAGCACATCGGCGCCCGAAAATCCACCGACGAAGAGTCGGCTCTGCTGGAGATCGAGAAGGATTCCGCCCTGCTCACCATGGACCGCACCGCCTTTGACAGCTCCGGCCGCGCAGTCGAGTTCGGCCGGCACTGCTACCGCCCCGACCTCTACTCCTTTGACGTCACGCTCGTGGAGAAGTAGCCCCCGGTCTGGTTGCCGCGAGCGTCGTCGGCGTTTCAGGGACGTTCGAGCTCGTGCATGAGGTCGTCAAGTTCGGCTCCGCCAGCCATGAGCCGGGTCATTTCCTCGATCGTGATCGCATCCTTCGCGAATTCGCCGATGCTGGAACCGCGCTTCAGAAGCAGGAACCGGTCGCCGACGGGAAAGGCGTGATGCGGATTGTGAGTGATGAACACCACGGCCAGACCGCGATCGCGCGCCTGCGCGATGTATTTCAGCACAATGCCCGCCTGTTTGACGCCCAGGGCGGAAGTCGGCTCGTCGAGAATGACGACCCGGGCTCCGAAATACACGGCACGCGCTATGGCGACCGACTGCCGCTCACCCCCCGAGAGAGTCCCGATCGGCTGGTCCACGTCGCGCAGGTCGATGCCCATCCTGGCGAGTTCGTCCTTTGCGATCCGGCGCATCATCTTCACATCCAGGTGTCGGAACACCCCGAAACCTCGGGTGATTTCCGAGCCCAAAAAGAAGTTGCGCCATACCGGCATAAGCGCGACGACGGCGAGATCCTGATACACCGTTGCTATGCCCAGGTCCAGGGCCTCCCGAGGGCTGCTGAAGCTATGTTCGACCCCGTGCACCAGAAGCTGCCCTTGGCTGTGTGACAGCGCCCCGGACAGAATCTTGATGAAGGTCGACTTGCCGGCACCGTTGTCCCCCAGTACGCACAGAACCTCACCGGAGCGCACCGCGGCCGAGACATCCTGCAGCGCCAGAACAGACCCGTAGGTCTTGCCGATGTGTCGGACTTCCAGAATCGGGGTAGCGGATGCCTCGGGGTGAGTCATGAGCGAACCCCTGCCTGACGTCGGACGTACAGGTTGACGAGTACGGCGAGCAGGAGCATCGCGCCCAGGAAGGCCTTGAGCCAATTGTTGTCCCACTGTGCGAACACGATTCCCTGCAGGGTCATGCCGTAGATGAGCGCGCCGAGAGCTGCGCCGATGGCCGATCCGTAGCCACCGGTCAGCAGGCATCCGCCGACCACGGCACAGATGATGTAGATGAACTCCTGACCGATTCCAGTCGTCGCTTGAACGGTTGATACGTCGAACAGCTGCAACATACCGACCAGCCAGCCGGCTCCGGCGGTCGTCATGAACAGGGCCAGTTTGACCTTCATCACCGGCACTCCCACCTGGCGCGAGCTGGTGATCTGGCCGCCGACCGCGAAGATCCAGTTGCCCGACCGGGTGCGCAGCAGAATCCAGGTTGCCAAACCGGTCGCGATGATCCACCAGACGATGGAAATTTTCACGTCCATGCCCAGAAGGTTGAAGGAGGAGCCGAAGATGACCTTGACGGCATCGAATCCGGCGACAGCGC
>Ga0314774_1002338_pt1 | contig 10798 bp, 7 predicted proteins | sample MetaGCBIA2018_FD_204515 | JGI IMG/M metagenome (GOLD analysis project Ga0314774, IMG submission 204515) | Cryopeg brine microbial communities from Beaufort Sea near Barrow, Alaska, United States - CBIA 2018 | ecosystem: Environmental > Aquatic > Marine > Coastal | place: USA: Alaska | collected... | reverse complement strand
TTAAAACGCAACTGATATGAAAGTATTACAAATAATAAAATACGGTGAACTTAAAGACAGTTTATCAATAAACGAAATAGAAAAACCGTCAATCAAGGCTTCGGATATTCTTATTGAAACCAAAGCAGCAGGACTCAACCCTATCGACTATAAAAGGTGAGTGGTGGATTAAAAGATATGGTCCCATTGTCACTTCCCGGCTGCATCTTCTGTCAAGAGGGGGAGCAACACCAGTAAGGGTTTCAAGACATTTAGTTTTGGAACCTTTTTTTATGCGCAAGGTTTTGGTTTAAATTTCTGTTTCTCTATTCTTAATATAAAAATACTTTTTAATGGAATTCATTCAATTAATGTAAATATACATTTATTAAAATCCATTGATTAATAAGGTAAAATGTATATGTTATTTTCTATAAAAAAACCACAACTAAAAGCTGTGGTCTTATTATATTAAACTTGTGGCGGTTATTTAATTCATCTTTTCCCAGGCTATTTCCTCGTTAAATCATTGAAAATTAATTGTATTAGTTGTAAAATTATTTATTTCAACAACCAAATGTTATCTATGTTTTTAGATTTTTTAAAGACAATTTTGTTCAATTTTCTTGAAAAATCATATTCCCTAGTATCTTTTAAATTTTTATTTAGTAGGCCAAATTTTTCCTTTTCTTTGGTATGTATATTAATTTTATAAAGCTCAGTTTCTACAGGATTCCCATCCTTGTTAATTTGAGCGATCCCAGCTATAACATGGTCGTTATCATTTGGTAAAGAAATTAACTCCATTGGCGCAAATACCTGATTGCTTTCAAGCTCCAATAGCAGTTCATATTTACTTGTTGTTAAATCGAACTTGCTGAGTTTTTTTGGAGTGGTTACATCATATTCAAAAAAGCAAATGTTCGTATTGTCAGGAGATGTTTTCAAACCCGCATAATCCCATCCTTTCGCTCCTTCATATAAGGTTGTTCTTTTTTTTGTCTCCAAATTCACTTTTATCAAATTCGGTTCACGTCTTTTGCTGCTTATGATAGAGTTATCTGGGCCAAAGGCTACTGCAGCACTTATGTCTTTAATGACATCAACAGTTTCTTTTTCAACATCTACTATTATAATATTTTGTTTTTGAGATTCTAAGGCAATTTTTTTATCGTCGTTTGACCATAAAGAGTTCATTCCATGCAATTCAACACCTGTACCCAAATCAATTATTTTATTGGTTCCCGTTGCCAGTTCTCTAATAATTAATTGATCTCCTCGTTTAGTGTTTGAATTTTTATCTCGTCTAACATATGATATATATTTTCCATTATTCGACCATACGGGATGATGTAAGTTATTGGCTTGTTGTTGGAATACAGTAGCATTTGAAATTGTTCCGTTTGCTAGATTTATATCAGCAATATATATATCTGAATACGATAGGCCACTGCTAAATATCAAACCAGAATCGTTGCTCACATATGGCGTAAAACTTGGGGCAATCCCTTCATAAACCAACTCAGGTTCCCCAATAATTTCGCCATTATTAAACTTGTGTTTGTAAAGAGCTGGTGCACCTGATCTATCGCTTGTAAATAAAAAACTATTACCATCTTTTTGCCATATTGGGTTACCCTCATTTGCGGTATGACTTAATATTGTTTTTTCTATTCCACTTTCAGTAGCAATGACAAAAATATCTGTACTCCCGTTAGATCCAAGTCTACTATGTAAGATGTATTTACCATCTGGTGAAATATATGGTGTGTTACCTAATAATGGATGGCTATTACGATCAAATTCATTAAATGTTCTGTGCTTCTGAGTATTTAAGTTTAACAAACCGTATTTTAAGGATTTAGGATCTCCTGTAATAGTTACAATAAATTGTCCATCTTTGGACCAATCCATCGGCCATACAAATTCCTTAGCTCCTTCAACTTTCATGACTTCGCTTATTTTTTTGGTCGTCTTATCCCAAATATTCAATGAATATCCTGAAGTTTCATCATAAAAAGCAAAGGCTATTTTATCATCGTTTGGTGACCAAATTGAAAAATCAGCAAATTTCATAGGTTTTTTCCAGACACCATTTGTTGTTACAGGAAATTTCTCTTTGGTGGCAATATCTATATAATACAAATTGGCATCTCCCCAATCTGTATGACTTAAATATTTCCCATTATGGGACATAACTCCATAGAGACCATCGTCAAATGTAAATAATTTCTCAACACCAATCCCTTTTTTATGGTTATTGGAATTAGATCCGATAAGAGATTTAAGTCTTTTTTTAGATAGGTTTACCATTTCGGTTTGATCTGCATAATTTGAAATTATTTTTTGGTACAAACCTTTTGCTGTTTTATGACCTGATTTTTCGTTAGCGAAGGCATTCCTATACATTGCCTTTGCAACGACAGCCCTTTCATTTGGAAATTTTTTCACAATCATTTCATACATTTCAATGGCTTTTTGTAAGTCGCCATTAACTTCCTCCTGATAAATTGCTTTGTTTAACATTTTATCAGCACCTTTACTTTGTCCAATAACCACTGTCAAGGTTAACAAACAAAAAATTAAATTGACTATTTTTAGTTTCATAATCTTAGAATTTAATAGAAAAATATTTTTTTATTTTTCATGTTAATACTGAACTTTATCTAAGTCAAAATTATTGATCAAATATGATAAAACAGTTTAGATCAGGTGAAGTAATGTTAAGATTGTGTTTAATTATTTTCATGAAATTTTATAGCCAACACCTCTAATACTCTTGATTATTTTAGGATTTGATGAGTCTTCTTCAATTTTTTTCCTGAGATTGGCCATATGAGTATCAATTGTTCTTGAAGAAACAATAACATCATCCCCCCATACTTCATTCAATAACTCATCTCTTTTAATTACTCTACCTCTGTTTTTTATAAGATATTTCAATAAATCAAATTCATGTTTTGTCAAACTGGCCAATTCCCCATTTTTATAACATTCAAATTGTAAAAAATCGACTTTTAATTGTTCGAATTCAAAAATACTTTTATCAACATCTCCAATTATATTTTCGGTTCTCCTAAAAATAGCTCTTACCCTTGCTTGAAGCTCTCTTGGGCTGAATGGCTTGGTTACATAATCATCGGCTCCTAATTCAAGACCAACAACCCTGTCAATTTCCTGCCCTTTAGCAGTTAGCATAATTATTGGAGTTTTTACACCATTCATTCTTAATCTTTTACACACCTCAAATCCGTTCATTTCCGGAAGCATGATGTCGAGAATTATTAAATCTACTGATGTATCCATCCCTCTTTCAAATCCCTCATTTCCATTTGTGGCATAATCAACTAGATAGCCTTCATGTTTAAAGTCATCAACCAAGGCCATTCTAATTATTTCTTCATCTTCTATTATTAGTATTTTTCTCATCTAATTAGATTTTTTTTATGGGTAATTTTACCAGAAATAGACTCCCTTTTCCATACTCACTAATTACTTGTAATTCTCCTTGATGTTTTTCTATAATCTGTTTTACAATAGTCAAGCCAATTCCACTACCTTTAACTTGTTGTGTTAATAAGTCACTAGACCTAAAAAATCGATTGAATAGCTCTTTTTGATCTTCTTTTTTAATTCCAATACCATAATCTTTAACCGATAATACAATATTTATGGTATCAGTGGTCACTTCAATATCCACTTTTTTTGAAGTTCCTGAATATTTGCAGGCATTATCAATCAAATTTTGAAGAACTTGTTTAATTGACTCTTTATCGAAATAAGAATCCGAGATAACTTTGTTTAAATGAAAACTAATTTCAAAGCCTTTATCACCCCAGTAATTTCTCATTAACAAGACCATTTCTTCCGCAATATGAGCTAAATTTCCTTTCTCAAAATGGAAATTTTTTTGACCAACTTCCATTTTTGAAAAATCCAACATATTATTTATCAAAAGCCCTAGACGATTACTCTCCTTTAACATTGACCTATAGTATTTTTGTTTTCTATCATCAGAGGGAACCCTACCATCGTTCAACATTTCCGCCATTTGTTGAATAGCTGTTAACGGACTCTTAAATTCATGAGAAACTGTTGAAATAAAATTTGATTTTAATTGTGATATTCGTAACTCATTGTTCACAATGAACATTGTAAAGTATAGTCCAAATGATAAAATAATCAATATAAGTAGAAATATATAAAAGAAAACACCTTGACTTCTAAACACAAATGTTGCAATACCCAAATTCTCTTCTGGCGAAATAATCAATGTCCAAGAGGGTAATGTATTTGGAAAAGGAATATTAATCGTATTCACTTTATCATTTAAATTTTCTGTTTCCTCCAAAACATCCCCATTATTATTTATCATTTTCCATTCAAATTTCAAATCAGACGGCAGGGGCATAAGTTTGGATTTTATCATTTTTTTTAACAGGAAATCCTGGTTGTAAATTAAACCCCAAGTTTGTTTTTTGGAATTCTGATTTAGAAAAATAAAATAGGTGTTTCCATCATTACTTGTTAAATATTGTTGATTCCCCAATCTTTTAAACAAATCATTGGACTCTTTTATGGATTGAAAACCTAATAAATAATTGCTTTTCAATTCTCTCTTGTTGATGTCCTGCAATAATGAATCAGAAGTATTTAACAAGTCCATTGGTTTCTCTGTTGCATTTTTTAAAGTATCAATACTTTCTATGATGGATTCTAAACTATTTGCAAATGTTGCCTGGTTAATCTTCCATTTGGCATTTTTAATATCAGTTAATAACGAATTAATTGTTTTAACATGTTGAATGGTATCGCCTAATTCGAGATACAATTGACTAGATTCTAACAGCGAAATCATACCAATAGGGAGTTCGCCCTCAATATAAATATCTGAATAGGATTTTAATAGTGTTTTATAGGTTTCCAATGCCTCTTCCTTCTTATTTATTTTCTTTTGAAGCCGTGTAATTGAAATAAGAATAATGGCTCTATCATTGTCTTTAGTAGTTGTTAAAAGAGCTTTTTGATAATGCTTTATTGCTTTATTATAGTCTTTTATCCGGTATTCATAGTCCCACCCTTGTTCAATTACTTTTATAAGATAAGGAGATGTTGAAGAATCATTAGTTTCGTTATGAATTGTTGAATTGTACAATATATGACAATCCAGCAAAGAAAGTTTGTTCCCATTATCAAGAAAAAAAACTCCTGATATAATCGGTTTTTTTTTCATAAAAACAGTTAGCGAAGAGTCTTCGAAAAGGCTGTTTTGAGGTGTAAAAGTACTGTCAGTAAGTCTTAGGAATTTATCTTCTACATCTCTGAGATCATTAATTATATCACTGATTAAGTCCTGACTTGTAGTCTGAACCATTTTCCTTGACTCCCTTTCCAGCAGTGCCTGGTCATTTTTAATTCCCCTAAACGCAAGAACCCCTAATATAATACATGGTAACACAATTGTAACCGTGTAGTACATAATTATTTTTCTTTTTTTTAAGTCATTTGTCTTTTTCATAACGATAACTTATGTATTCTTAAAGATTAAGTTTAATCTCTCTCAATATGATTAAATATTAGATAGATTTTGCGTAGATATTGATAAGATTGTGTTAAGTTTTGTTAACAACAAACAAATCTGGATCTAACACGTTATTAACTTACTCAAATATACATATAATACACTATTTTTAAATAAAACTGTGTTGTAGTTTTATTGAAACGAATTCATAAATATTTAAGATTTATTCAAAACCTTAAATATTCAACATTACTGGCATTACGACCATAGTAATAAATTCACCTTCTTCAATACCATATTGTTCTTCTCAATAAATACTGCGTTATCTGAATTTATTTTTAAAATATGAACGGCCACCTATATTCCACCATTCAGCTAAAATTTTGATTTTCAGTTTTGTTAAATTTGGAAATATGATTTTATTTTCTTAAATTTATTTCTCTACTACTAAAAAAACAATTGACAATTATCGTAATTATGTCCTCAAATTAAATTGCGAATACGAACCTCGTATTTAAAATATCTTTTAACCGAACACTTTTAAAAAATTGCAACAAGTGTTTCCAATACTTTCTGACAACTTATTTAATGGATTCAAATTTTAATTTAAAATCTATTATTATGAAAAAAATACTTTTTTTTAGCATAAGCTATCTATTCTTATGCACGAATATTATTACATCTCAAGTTAATGAATCTAGTGATGTGAATGAAAAACAAATCCTTAAAACCCTTTATCTGTGTAGTGAAAAGTCAGCTGACACTGGAAAACTCAATGATATGAAATATTTTTATCCTAACAGAGGAGTACTTTCGTCTTTGGACAATATAAAAATAAAAGAATTATCACATGATGAGTTAATTGAAGATTGGTCTAGCCAATTTAACAACTGTGATAGTATTAGTTACAATGTTTTGACTAACCCAAATATTAAAATAGCAGAAAACGGCAATACTGCTTTGGTTTATTCAACAATAGAAATTGAATGTCATAATTTAGATAAAAAGGAAAGACTTTCCATTTCTGGTTTTAGTGCTTTGGTCAAGGAACAAGGAAAATGGGTAGCCATTTGTGAAACATCAGAGCTATTAAAAGAAAAAGCAGACAATCTTTTTCTAAAAGATGCTTGTTTACAACAATTATTTTTAGGAGAATTTTAATTATTAACCTGTAGCCGTATTTTAGGACGTGACATTTGAGCACACATTGAAACAAACAATGTATTAATTACTTAAACTGTTGTCCGTCTTCAAACTAATTTAGATTTATATTTAGATAGTGTTTATTAAAAAGAAACAATTCTTCAAAGTAAAGGTAAATTTACGAAATGTTGGTTGTCTTTTAGAATGATAAAAAGTTAACTCTTTAATTTTCTTATAATTGTGTTTTGAATTAATGAATTCCAGTTGCAACTTCGAGTAATAGGGGGAGCAAAAAGCAGCGTTACAAGCAATTGTAACGCTTTTTTGTTTTTAAGAAAGTATTGTATTAAGGGTTTCAAGACATTAAGTTTTGGAACCTTTTTTTGTTTTTTGTACCTACTTCATTGTTAAGAACTTTCGTGCTTGTTTTTTGAATTTCAAATCATTTTTGTGTAAAATTAATGGTTAATATATTGATGTCAGTAAAAAAAGTTTCTTTTTTTAGTATTAAATGAATAATTGGAATTTGTTCTAAAAATGCTATAGCCAAAAGTTGAATCAGAGATATCCTGAACAAAGAACCCCCTAAGAATTGGTCATGAAAAAGACGTGCCCAACTCAAAGAGGATTCATTGATTTGATAAAGATGTATATTTTTTAACAGATTAATATTTTTTAATGAATTTTGTATTTCCCTAGACCTGAGCTTGTGGTGTTTACATAAGGGTTAAAAAAATCAGGATGTATGTTTCCTGAATTTACTACTTGAATTAAAACTATTTTCTCATAAGCTGTATCTAAAGAATAATAAATACCAATTTCTTCATCATTCATATTATACCATTTCCCATCCAAAATATAATCTGTTGATTTTGCTGTGACCCACTTTTGAAATTGAGACCATCGGTTTCCATCTTCATCCATGCCACTGTAATGAAAGGTAATCCAACCATTTGAATCAATCCAATCATCTGGATATATCCCTTCCTTTGAAATTAATGCTTCGTTCCAATGCATCACTAAATTTATGTGTCGATAATCCCAAGGTAAATATACAGCCAAAGGGTATTTCGTTAAATATTCTTCATCGTTACCTGTATATGGCTCCCAATCTCCAAAAAACAAATCATTATATAGATTGTCTCCAACAATGGCGTTAAATAATATCCCATTAAAATGGTGGGCATTCCAGTTAAAGCCGTATTCATTAAACCCAGCATCTATAATCTTACTGTTTTTAGCAGTAAGTTCTGTTTCTTGAATTTGATTCAAGTATAAAGTGTCGTCTATTGATTCTTTTGAGCAACTTGATAAAAGCAGCAAACCAAATAGAAAAATAATTGTAATAAATAGTTTGTTTTTCATGACATATTGATTTAAAATTATAGTATAAATCTCGTAAATGTCATGCCTCACTACCTATCAATTGTGACGCAATTTCTATCAATTTTAGCTAATTTCTATCAATAAAAATCTATGTCTTATTTTATTGTTAATCATTACCCAAATTACTGCCAATATGAACACCCATATTTTGAGCAATAGTTTTAAACCTTTCATTAGAATGATAACTTAAGAAATGTGGTTTTAATAGACCTAATGGAAGGTCTTCATGTCTATATTTAAAAGCAATATCCAGATAATTTAAGGTTTGTTCTTTATCTTCAATTAAAGAAGTTGCTATCGCTAATATTGTAGGATTTGAACAGTAAAGAGGGTTGTCATTTTTTGTTTTTTCAAGCATAAATCGCATAGATTTTTCAAAGGTGTTTTTTCCTAAATATTCGGCAAACTCATTATTACCCATTGCAATGTGTAAGCGTTGCCAAACTTCAATAGCTTTGGTTTTATCACCTAAAATAAAATAGACATATCCTAATCCATCTAAAGCAAGACCGTAATTGGGGTCAAGCTCTAATACTTTCTCAAATTGTTGAATTGCAGCGTTATATTTACCTAATAAAATTAATCGTTCACCAACCAAATAACCAATTCTTTTGTTTAAAGGGTCCAATGCAAGCGCTTTATTAATTTCTTTTTGAACAAGTTTTGGTTGACCATTAATTAAATAATAATTGGATAGAATAATGTGACCTTGTGCATTATTGGGTTCAATTGATAGTCCTTTTTCTGCGAATTGTTTCATTTCTTCCCAATTCCAATCAAACTTACCGAGAATATTTCCTTTAGCTATGTAGGCTGATGCTAAATCAGGATCTAATTCAAGCGCCTTATTAATTGCTTCACGGCATTTATTTCGGTGATCTAAACGATCAATATTATTGGGAATTAATTTATTTAATAAAATATAAGCATCACCAAGTGTTACATAAACAGGAGCAAATGAAGGGTCTATTAAAATAGATTCTTGCAAATAATTTAGTGAAGCTCTCAATGAAGCTGTATTTTGTTGATTGTATAGATATTGTCCTCTTAAAAATAATTCATATGCCTTTTGATTAACAATAGCATGATGATTTCCAGTAGGCGAATGGATAGAACGATCAATTTTTAAGGCAATATCTTCTGAAATGGTTCTGGTTAGTTGAATAATATTATTAAAACTTTGATAGTAGTTTTGTTGCCAAACATGCGCTTCTTTTGGCAACGGTTTAATGAGTTGAACAATAACATGAATACTATCATTTTCAACTGAAAAAGAAGCCTCTAAAATCAAATCTACATCAAGAGTTTTTGCAATTCCTCTCAAATCCTTATTGGATTTCTTATATAACATAGCTGTTGTTCTTGAAACTACTTCAAGTTGTTTACTTTTTGCCAGTTCCAGCGTTATGGCATCGGTAAAACTATCTCCCAAATAATCTAGATTAGCATCATAAGAATAATTTGAAATTGGCAAAACAACAATACGTTTTTGGTCATTTTTTGAAAATGGAGAAATAGCCCAAATCAATAAAAGGGCAACAATAAAAATTGTAACGACTGCATAAACGATGTAGAATACTGGTTTTTTTGAAGCCTTCTGTTTGTTGTTAAATGTAGGATTTACATTCTTGAAGTCGCTAGGAGTACATCGGAAATGATCATAAAAACACTTGCTAAAATAGGAAGGACTGCTAAAACCAACTTCATAAGCTATTTCTGCAATAGTACTTTTTTCCTCTTGAAGTAATTTAAGAGCTTCTTGTAGTCTGATTTCCCGAATTAACTGATTGACAGATTTACCTGTAGCAGATTTCACACGACGTAATACTTGTGATCTGCTCAATCCAAGAGATTTTGCCACTTCTCGAACTCCAAACTTCTCGTTAGGTAAATTATCTAATACAATTTTACTGACCTTTGAAACAAAAATATTATCCATAACATATCAATAAATTAGCAGTAGTACCCATTAAAGATACGTTTTTTTTACAAATAGTTATAACTTAACTAGTACAGCAAGGTAATTGAAAGAGAAAGGGTTCGTACTCTATTATTTGATTCTTGAGTATTGAAATCCCTAAGTTTGGGTTGGGATGAAATGCCTAAGGGTTGATCTACCCATTACTGGAAGGTTAAAATAAATCAAAAGAACAAATATTAAAATGAAATTGAAAAGTATGACTTTCAAAAAATAAAAAAGTTAACTCATTAATTTGCTTAAACTGGCGTATTGAATTATTGAATTCCAGCTGCAGCTTCTGTCAAGAGGGGGAGCAACACCAGTAAGGGTTTCAAGACATTTAGTTTTGGAACCTTTTTTTATGCGCAAGGTTTGCGCAAGGTTTTGGTGTAAAAATTGATTATTCTGTTTCTTGTTTTACTTCATAAAAACCAATTTATAATAAGATTATTAAAAACTACATTAGGTGAATTTTCCATTAACACACATCCTTTTATATTACAGGAAGTTCCAAGATGTTGTTTTAAGGTATAGGAAATTGAAACGGTTGAATACTAAATTATCGGGGGTTACATTCGTTACCGCCGACAGAATTATGCTCGCATTGGGGAGCGAATTGGAATTTCGGGAGTTTGAAAAGCATAAACCTGATTGATAATTGACCCTGTATTATCCAAATAATCCTGATTGATTTGTACTTCCTGAATTTAACGGTTTTGCTACTAAATTATCGCTATAAGGAAATTTAAAATCTTCGTAATTATCACCTTGAAGCCATGACTGTTCATCTTCCTTTTTTAAGACAACAG
>Ga0314774_1002337_pt1 | contig 10803 bp, 14 predicted proteins | sample MetaGCBIA2018_FD_204515 | JGI IMG/M metagenome (GOLD analysis project Ga0314774, IMG submission 204515) | Cryopeg brine microbial communities from Beaufort Sea near Barrow, Alaska, United States - CBIA 2018 | ecosystem: Environmental > Aquatic > Marine > Coastal | place: USA: Alaska | collected... | reverse complement strand
CGAGTTATAGTATATAGTATATGGTTTACCATAGATATATACTAACGCACTATAAAAAAAGATGCTATACAATAATGTATAACATCAATTTCAGTAGATATAGTATAAAATTATTACCCTATATAAATTTTCAGGGCTCTTTATTATTTAGTTTCTACAATTTTTCTCAGTACTATTAATTTCTTACCAGGAATAATTGTCAAGTTGGAAATGTACTTTCCTTTTCAGTAATATGTTTAATGTAAATGTCCTAGACCTAATTCTTTTAAGCTTTGGAATATTCCATCTCCAATTATAATATGATCTAACAAGCTTATTCCGAGTATATTACCAGCATCAAAACACCTTTTAGTCACGTCAATATCATCTGTGCTTGGTGTAGGATTACCTGACGGATGGTTATGAATTAGAATAATATTAACAGCGCCAACTTCTAGGGCTTCAGTATAAACTTCTCTTGGATCTACCAATGATGCATTAATAGTTCCGATAGATATATCTTTGTCACAAATAATTCCATTTTTAGTATCTAGAAACACTATTTTTATAATTTCTTTTTTTTGATATCTGAGTTCCTCCATGTAGATATTTGCTACGGATCCAGGACTATTAATTTTAAACAAATCAAGATTGCAAACTTTTGCAGTTACCGTATGCAATTTTTTAAATGCATTCATTTTTTTAATTAATGGTGATGTACAGCCTAGCTCAGCCAACTTCTTATCACTATATTGAAAAAACGTTTTTACATCTTTAGTCTGCTTATTTAACTTTTCTAAAATATCTTTATATCTTAAACCAAACAAATCATACATGATTTCAAATTCATTCTTACAATACATGATATCCTCTTTTCCCTGGTTAAAACCAGCAATAGAACAGCTCTTTAAATGTTTGTCGCATACATTAGAGCTGTTGAAATATTTACAATTCCATATCTTTTGAAATCATCTAAATTCAAATCACGTAGTTCATGTTTTAAATTTCTATGTTTACGTTGGACATAGTCTTGATACTTATCTGTGCTTTTATCAATACCATCAAAATGAGTTGCTTCGCAACAAGTACCACCAATTATTTCGTAATTTTGGTTAGCAAATTTTATATTTTCGATATAACTGATTAATTCATTTCCATCAGAGTTTTCGAAACGGCCCATATTATCTTCTACAATTAGGTCACGATAAAGATTTCTTGTAGTATAATTCAGTGTTTTTTCTATTACTCTGAGTTTCAACCAACCGTCAGAGTCAAGTAAATCAGATAGTTGTTCTATTTGATCACCAGACATACGAACGGCAGCTTCTTTGAATGTACTTAGATTCTCCTCGCTTAATAAGATTGATCTGATATCAGCTAATTCATTCTCGATTTTGTTTAACTCATCATGTTGTTGTTGAAGGGTCTCATAAACCGAAGAACATTCTTCTGCAGCTTTGATATATTGATTCGTTAGATCTTCTACTTCTATTGAAAGCATTTGATTATTAACTTCGATACTTAAACGTCTTGATTCATATAAACTTTTAAATTCATCACGTTCATTTATTAATTGATTCTTTGATAAAAACAGAAAATTAATTGATTTAACGATTGAGTTTGCAAGTGTGTTAACAAAACGCTTCAACCAATTAGGGTTGCCAGTATTTGAAGTGGTTCTTTCAACGTTCGTATTTTTTATAATATCTAAATTCATAAAAATCCTCTTTTCTCTGACATTGCCAGCAATCATTTCCTTGCTTACGCAGTAATGGTTTAATTGTTATATTAATTTTACGTAATTTGAAACATGCTCATGCATTTCTTCAAATTCCTTTACTTCTGAAGAGATTAATCCATGATAACTAGATCCTTTTTGTTCCCACATTTCGCCATCAAGATCAAAAAAGGCAATACCTTTTCCTAAATCTTCAATAATCTTTCCCACACGGGAAACTAAAATGCTCATATGCTTTAAACCTTCTTTCTCTGGTATAGCCAGCAAATGTACTTTCATTTAGAAGTACATATTTTCCCTCTTTACCTAAGTAATGAGTCATTGTTTTATTGCTAATTAAAGCAATAACTTTTTTGTCCTTTTAGTCAAAGGTAACTAAACTAAAACAATAAAAGAGTTGTCTCCCTGGAGGGAATCAACTCTTTTAATCGAATATATGTAATTAAAAATATTATATCATTTGTAATATTTATTGTAAATGATATCTTGAACATGTGTTTATTATTTAACCTACCCCTTTGTAAAAAGGATAGGATCAAATTTTAATTTTTCGGGCTTTCATCTTGAATATTATAACTTTGTTGAGTCTGGACACAACAATGCTACTAAATCAATATAGTAAAGTAGTTGTGTCTTTTATTGTAATCCAATGATGAATTAGCATTTAACAATGAACTTCTCAGTCATTTCGGAGGCTAATTTATCATCTTCCAGTATAGACATCAACCTTCTGGCAGGACCATTTGGTTTTGTGACTCCACCTTCCCACGACTCAACAGCCCTAGTTGATACTCCCATAAATTTTCCGAATACTTTTTGTGTCATCCCCATATGCCCTCTAAGTATTTTTATTCTTTCTGGAAATATTTCTGGTACTTCGATAATCTCATATGTTGTTGTTTTTAGCTTTACAGTGCCATTTATGTGCTGTTTCATTTCATCGATACTTTCAAGTAGAAAATCAAATGATTTATCATTCATACTATGCGCCTCCTTTAATGCTTTTGACGGTTATTGATAAAGCTTTCTTTTGAGCATCTGTCAAATTGTCCTGCTCATTCTTTCTAAAGCAATATATGAGGTATATTTGACCGTTCTCTTTGTAGTCATAATATATGATCCTGGAACCACCACTCTTACCACCACTGCCAAAAGGGTGACGATACTTTCTCATACCAGCTGCTATACCTGTTCCTACTTCTGGATTCTCTAGAAGTGCAGACTGTAGACTTCTAAGGTCTTTGTCATCGTAGCCGGCATTCTTCCAAGTTTTTTCAAATATCTTAGTTTCAATAAACTCTCTTCTCACTATAACTATATCACATTTTATGTGGTATGTCCACATTTTATGTGAGTCCCCTTCCTCTTTCATTGTAAAAGTATATCACAGCATTCGGTCTAGGGGTAGTGGCATCAAAGCGCGGAATATATACGCTAAGGGTTATAGTGCCTCAAAACCATCAATTTTATCTACGTTAACCTACTCTCAGTAATGTCACTGTACTGGTCTAGACGTATTCTCATCATTAAATATGGTGATTCCTGTATTAATATTACTGAGAATATTAGTTCTTAGACTAATTTTTATCGTAGAGTATATTTTCCGCTAAATGATGCCACTACCCTGGTTATTACAGATGAAATAATCACTCAAATGAAGACACTAGAGTACTACCAGAACTTATTTATCCAATATTAAAGATGAATATTTTAAAGATTTTAATGGCATACAACATGTTACTAAATCATTTATCTCTGATTTACATATTTTCACTGTTATAAAATAGGAGGCTATTATGTTTTATAAAGATATTAAGCATCATGAAACATTTATGGAATTGATTAACGAATATGGTAAAGGTGATTCTGATGAGTATGCTTCAGCCCTTTATATTTTAACAATTCCAGAGATCTATGAAAACACCAAAAGCGATATTAATTCTTCAGGGATAGACTTTGATTTAATACTGAATAAGTATTGGCCAGAATCACTATTATTTCTTATTAATGTAGCAAAAGTACTTTTTAAATCAAAAGGAGACGTAAGTCTTTCAGATTTTCTTCTATTAGATCCAAACAATTACAAAGTTTTTCAACAATCAATGTTAATTAGAAATGATGTATCACAAATAAAAAATTAGTTTATGTATATAGTATAAATAAACTACAAAAATAACTTTTTGGGGTGTCGCCACATAGCCATCAAGCTAAGCATACTGAATATTGGCAAGTCAACATCAAATTCTATATTTTACCAATAATTTCATTTCTGATAAATTCAAATAGGGTGTCAGTGTAATGCTCTTATATATCTAAATCGGTCTCATGATAAAGAAGCCCATCAATAACATGAACAGCATCACGAGTATCGGTGTTAATGATTCTTGCATAAAAAGTTGAGTACTGATCGCTTACAAAGCGGTACATGGTAGTTCCACGGCCAGAACCATAATGTGGATAATGCTCTGCATGGAGCGAAGAAACACCTGCTTGCACACGCATGCCGTCCGATGAAAACGTGCTCCCGTCACCCCAAAAACTCCTAACTAAGTCTTCTTTAGTTCCACTTTCAATATCTTTTAGTCCATCAAATAAACGGTACATATCCTCTCTGAATTCTTGTTTAGCTATATTGCATTTAATTGCATGTACTGCTATGGACATTAAATATGATATTTATACCTACCTTCAACCTAATAATTTTGTCTTAACAAATTTTGCTTGTATTGCTCTTAGCATGGTGATTGGTTGCTTTTTCTAGCGAGACCCCCTTCAGTACGAGTTCGTGATTGGGCTACCATGAAAGGTAGAAATCCTTCTTTTTTTAAAGCAGAAAGAACCTCAATCGCAGAAACAAACAGATACTTATCTGATCTTGATTTATGTGCTTCACGAGCAAAATACTTGGTGCAATTCTTCGCATAAACTCTTCAGATAAAGCCTGATCTCCTTTAAAACTTCTTCCATATAAACCACTTGTTAATATTCTCATTCGTTCCTCTTTTCCTTACTAATAAAAGCAGTATCTTTTTCCTTTAGTTAAATAATTAATTATCATGTGGAATCCATTTCGTTTGGAAAAGATATCAATGGAACATGTGAAGATGGTCAAGCAAGTAAAGCGGACATTCATATAGCCCCCAAAACATCTAATTTGGAGGGAACAGTATTGCAGAGTCGATTTTTAAATCACTTTGGTTATACATTTAATCAATTGCAAGCGGATTTTGAAGGTCAATTGATAGTATTTACAAAAGTGTAATTAATGATTGAATTCATATTGGCTTGGTGACATGCTATAATCATTAATCACACAATAAACTGATTATTCCGCGAATTTGACTATTTATGCTCGAATTATGTGCAAACGATTGGTTTTAATCAAAATTTAACGAATTTAACGAGTTTTAAGTGGAAAATAAATACATTTGTAAAGGGTTATTCACATTTTGTACATATTTGTTTGTTACTATTATAGAGTAATAACTATCCCCCCTTTTATTATATAGATATTAGCTTAGTCCTACCGAACAGACCGTACGGTAGGTCTTTTTTTGTGTGCCCGGCATAGGAACAATCTATAGGGTGAAAGTCCCGAGTGCCGAAGGTGACATCAATGTCGTCAACTTAAGCCTAAATCACAGAAATTTTCCTATTAAATTAGGATAAAAATCGAATAGTGGATTGACTTTTCTTGTGACATAAAAAGAGCTTTTTAATAAACCTAGCAAGTAAGCAATACAAAATTATGACAGAATGTTAGAAACTGTGTTTGTTTGTTGCCATTGCGTACTTAGCATAGGATGTTTTATCTTTCGTTCAGAAGACCGGTTTGGACGGGCTTCTGAACGATTCGTCTTTCCTTTTTCAATTATTTTATTTATTAGTCTATTCCTTTTTTGTGAAAATCTTATTAATGCTAAAAACTGTTTGATTAAGCAGCCAATTAAGTAGTGTCTACTGATTATAGAAGAAAAACTATATGTTGGGAAGCAGGGAAACCTGCTTCCTTATTTTTTTGACTCTTGCCAATGATAATTATACTCTAACGAACTCAAAGGGTCGCGTTCTTTTACTGTAGGAAACCTGCTAAGAAAAGGCAATACTTATCTCACAGGTTTTTTATGTGATTTTTTTTAGCAGGTTCCGACGATATCTTTACGCTAACTGCTCAATTTTACTTTTTCTCTTATATACTTTTTGCGTGTTCAATACCGAGAAGGTATATTACTAACTCAACTATCTATAACTCAATCTTCAAATCGCCTTCGCAAATAAATCCAATTTTCCTCATAACTCCGGATATTACCAGGGTTAGCACCACCGGCAAGATAAAATGCATCAGCAAAATAGTGCCATATACATATACGCCGCTTCTTCCGGCAGCCTCCATGGCTTCAATCGTCCCAAATTGACCGACAAAACCGCTGGTTCCCATACCTGATCCAATCGCGGTATTTTCCATTTTAAACACTGCCGTCGCAATCGGTCCGAGGATCATAGAGGTTAATATTGGCGGTATCCATATCTTCCAATTCTTCACAATATTAGGCATTTGTAGCATGGAAGTGCCCAGTCCTTGTGCAACAACTCCGGACCATCCATTTTCCTTAAATCCCATGACAGCAAATCCAACCATTTGTGATGCACATCCAACGGTTGCTGCTCCAGCTGCCAATCCTTTTAGGCCCAACATGATACCAATTGCCGCACTGCTTATTGGCAGTGTCAAAGCAATACCCATCAAAGATGAAACCAGTATTCCCATTGGAATCGGCTGTAAATTTGTTGCATATATAATTACTTTTCCAAAACCTACCATAAAAGAGTCAACAGGTGGTCCCACCAGTTGCCCTGTCAAACACCCCATAATAATTGTAACTGCAGGTGTGACGATTATATCAATCTTTGTTTCCTTGGAAACGAGTTTTCCAAACTCTGATCCAACTACTCCGGCCATAAAAGCTCCCACCGGTCCACCTAGGGCACCACCAGCTGCTCCTGATAGAACGGAGGCAAATATTACCAGTGGTGGTGCCTGCAGACCGTAAGCCACAGCAACTGCAATAGCCGGTCCTGTCATTTGCTTTGCAATCGGCCAAATAGTATCTGTAAATAACGAGATACCTAATTTATCACCGATTAAATTCAGAATACTTCCAATAATCAATGATGAGAAAAGTCCCAATGCCATATAACTCAAAGCTTCAATAAGATAGCGTTGAATAGAAATCTCAATATTCTTCCTTTTTAAAAAGTTGCCAAACCCCTTTTCAGTCATATTTTTCCCTTTCAAGTAAAAAATAGTATAGTTATAAGTGCCAGCAGTTTAGCTTTTTCATATATTACTATTGACATTTACCAGCTGGTCTTACCCCAAAAAACAACCAATGCAAATATTAAATTGTTTTCACTCTATGTTGTATTGAAAATTAAATTCTTATCCTGTTTAAGCAAATACAAACCTTTCAGCAATAACCTAACTAACTCTCTCTGTATTTTGACATGATTTTTATCCTTCTTGACTTAATTACGTACGCCTTTGCAACTCTGTTCATCTCAGCATACAGCCGTTTTCTATCTTCTGCCTCTAAGCCATGAGCCACATAGGATGATATAGCAACATCAAAACTTTTGTCTTCAATTTGCAATCCATCAAGTACATTTCCTTGAAGAAATTTTATTCCCTTATTTCCTGGTTTATCCATGGCAATACTGAGCATTTTTATGGCAGAATCAATTCCAGTAACATCAATACCCTTATCCTTTAATGCAGAGCACAATGCGCCAGTACCACATCCTACATCAATGATTAAATCATAAGAACATATATCAATTTCATTTATAACACTATCAACGATCCTAGAGTACCGGCTTTGCTAAGAGTTATAAAACAGACCGTAAATGGGTGCAATCAAATTAAACAGCAAACTACTTTTCTTTTCTCCCAAGAATAAACACCCCTTTATCTGAACTTTTAAATTCCTCGAGTTCCAATCCGTTTTTCCGAAGTAATTTGATGACATCCTTTTTAGCTTTATCAAATATCTTTCCTCCAAAGGAATAAGCTATCAGTATTTCTCCCCCTGCTTTTATTACTCGCACAGCTTCTTCTAAATAGACTGGTGCATTAGAGGTTACAACCATATCAAATTCATTGTCCGAATAATCTAATTTCATTGCATTTCCAATTTGGAATCTCATGTTAGAATAGCCCGTTTCTTCTGCTTTTTTGCTTGATATTTTGATCATTTCAGGGCTTAAATCCACCGCTTCGATTACGACATCTTTAAAGTGCTTTGCGACTAAGAGTGCAGCAAAACCAGTGCCTGTACATATATCAAGTACTTTGTCAGGCTCATTCCTAATATAACTTAAACCGTCTATAAAAGCCTCCTGATAATCAATACCACTTATCGCAATTTTTTTATCATAGGTAGTACTTACCTTTTCAGGAAAAACAGACATGGCTTTAAGAAACAACTTAGATTCCATAATTTTTGGATGTTTTATAACCATTCTAATTAATGGTGCCATCAATATGTTCTTTACTTTGAATATATCGCTCATAAATAGCCTCCGTTCCTGAAAATTATTCATTATTACATCTTCATTTTACCTGGTTACTTCTTCATTATTTCCTCTTTCTCAGGCGGCAGCCATCCAGTAATTGAATGACGTCCTAGAATTGCTTCTATTATTAATCCCATTACGACTAAGGCAGCAAGCGTAAGCCCAAATCTTAATCCTGCAAAAGGAATCCCTAAAAATTTAATTTCAACCATCAGCTGTGGGATTTTAAGTGCTCCCCATGATCCTAAAAATATGACCACATTAGTTATGCTAGCTCCTTTTCGCAATAATGTTGCCGTCATTGGAAAAGCAACATACAAAGGTCCAGTTGGCAATGTACCAAGTAGTAGTGAAATTAGTCCACCACGAATACCTGACCCGCTTCCCAACCATTTTTGTATTTTATCTTTTGGAACCCATACCTCCATTAGGCCCATCAGTATAAAGACAGGAGGCATAATTAAGGCCATCTCCTTAAAATAATCCCAAGTCACCCGAGTGGATCTTGCAGCTGTAACAGGCGCAAGAATAGCCAACGCAACAAATATGAATCCTATTAGAATAGGAATTTTGAATTTCTTAATCGTCTCCATCATAATACCACCCCCATAATCCCAGCTATAATCAATGCAGCCAGAAATCCTAACCCATTACGAAGCAAGGTGAATTTTTTACCCAAGATTTTTATTTCCATTGGTGCTGTGACTATCCCAACCATAACCAATGTGGTCACGAAAGCTGAAATGGTCATTACTGTTGCACCAGATCGGAGTAATGACCCCGCTAATGGAAATGCTACCAAAGAAGGTATCAAAGTGATTGCGCCAAGTACTGCAGCTACAATTGTTGCAACAAATCCAGCTTCAGCTCCAACCAGATTTGAAATTGTCTCTGGTGTCAATGTACCTAATGTCAGACCTATGATCCCTAATACGGCCAAAAGGCTTGGAGCAGTCTTAAGAAGAGCCTTTCCGGCTACTTTAAATGCTTTTTTTGATTTCTCTTTGCTTTTGATTAGAGATGCAATTAGACAAATGCCTAAAAAGCTATAAATTATAATAATAGTAACCATTATTTCACCTTCTTATTCTTTAGACTTTATTTGTATGCCCATAAGCCTTGCTCCAAAAGCCGATTCCATTGAAAACAATGCAGGTTCAGTAATGAAAACCTGATTCTCTTTCAATATGGAGGACTCATCATTTTTCCTTAAAACAACTTCTCCCTTAATGACATAAAACATTACGAATGTATCCATCTGACATGGAGGGATTTCACCTCCAGCTTCCAATACGATTACACGGGTTTTAAATGTATCGTTTTGAAAGAATACATTCACACCTCTATTTTCATAGCCTTCTGCTTCAATATTCATCAAATCAAATATTTTCATTTTACATTCTCCTCAAATTTGGGTTTTATTTTCATATTTCAGAATTAACTTTTCAATCCTTGCTTTTCTGATTTCCAGAATCTTAATCCACTGCTCGAGATTCCTTTTACCACTCTCAGTAATTTCATATACTCTTCTTCTTGGCCCTTGACCACCTTCTTCCCAAATGGAAGAAACCAGACCCCCTTTCTCCATTTTTCTAAGTGTTCTATAAAGCGTACTTACATTAAGTTCCTCCTGAGAAAAACCAAAATACTCCAGCTGTTCAATAAGTCCATAACCATACCCTGCCTCATCATATAAAAGTAACAATAAACATACTTCTAAAAATCTTTCCATCTTGTGACTTTTACTGGTGAAGAATAAATCATGATCTTTTTCCATAACATCACCTCCAATCAAACTATGTTCTTAATGAATATAGTTGTCTTGAATATAGTGTACTACTCATGGATATATCTGTCAACAAAATTAAACGACATCATTTTTATAAAATACGTCGTTAAATAATTTATGAATAACAATATCCAGTTTGTCATAATTGAGATTATGTAAAACTCAGTAATATAATAAACACATAAATATAATCTGAATTGCAGTAGTTTAAATGAGTTGTTTATGCGAAGCCATTTTCACGAAGTGAAAATTCCGATTGATTTTATTTGTCGAGTCATTATCAAACAGAAGGTCATTTTCAACTAGATCAAAAACCCCATTATTTTTTGCATTCTAAAGGAGTAGAAATAGACCTGTATTTGATGTTAGATTCTTAGCTTTGAAATCAATTTTATTAATCATTATATCAAAACCATTATTAAAAATGTACAAATATGTACATTTTTATGTTGTAACTTTTATACATTTATAGTTTAACATTTACAGATGAAAGTTGAATCTCGATCGAACGCATATTTATCAAGGCGTTGTGTGTGCTTTTTAACGTACTGACGTAGAATCTAGGTATCACTAAAAAACTAAAATTATGACCATTGATGACAATTGTCGAAATATGTCTTAACATGGGGTGTTTAAGGACTCAAATTTCTCTTATCGTGGGATTTGTCGAAAATGCTAATGAGCCCCCTTTATCTGAGACATTCATGTTATGTATCCATCGACT
>Ga0314774_1002336_pt1 | contig 10803 bp, 10 predicted proteins | sample MetaGCBIA2018_FD_204515 | JGI IMG/M metagenome (GOLD analysis project Ga0314774, IMG submission 204515) | Cryopeg brine microbial communities from Beaufort Sea near Barrow, Alaska, United States - CBIA 2018 | ecosystem: Environmental > Aquatic > Marine > Coastal | place: USA: Alaska | collected... | reverse complement strand
AAACTCCGACTGCTCGCCAATCTCTTTCGTCGTAGCCCGTGGCAAGTCGTCGGGCTCATCGTCGGACTGCTGTACGGTCTCGGCGTTGCCGTGGCACTGCTCGTTGCGCTGATCGCCCTCAGATTTGTCGGCGACGCGGCTCTTATCCGTGATTCGCTCACGGTGGGCGGCTCGCTCGTGGTGCTGGGCTTCCTGATTATTCCGATCGTGATCGGCATTGACGACAGCATGGATCCGCGAAAGTTCGCGTTCCTGGGCATTCCCAACCGTTCCTTGTCTCTCGGACTAGCGGGTTCGGCGCTGATCGGAGTTCCGGCTCTTACCCTGACCATCGTGCTGCTCGGCACGGTCTTCACCTGGTCGCGCGGCATCGGGCACACCCTGCTCGCGCTGGTGTCGGCCGTGCTCATCCTGGCAACCTGCATTTTGCTCTCCAGGGTGAGTGCCTCCCTCGCTGCCTTTCTCCTGTCCACCCGACGTGCGCGCGGGTTCACCGGGCTGATCGGTGTCGTCCTGCTCGTGTTGATATCGCCCATGGTTGTGGTGTTGCTCGGCACGGACTGGGGACGTCAGGGTCGCACGTTGCTGGGAACGCTGGCCGCGATTCTCGGTTGGACCCCGCTCGGCGCAGCGTGGTCCGCGCCCGGTGATGCGTCAACCGGCGACTGGGGTGCCGCAATTCTCAAACTGCTCATCGCCGCGGCGTCGACCTACGCTCTCTGGCTGATCTGGCAACTCGTCGTGGCCCGCATGCTCGTGTCACCTGGTCGCGAGGCCGCAGCTAAACAGTATTCGGGACTGGGCTGGTTCGACCTGCTGCCGCACAGCTCTGTCGGCGCGATCGCCGCACGCACCTTCACGTACTGGGCGCGGGACTCGCGGTACTGGGTGTCCTTGATCATGATCCCGATCGTGCCGATCATCGCGATTCTGCCCCTGCACATTGCCGGCGTGCCGCTGAACTACCTTGCGCTTGTTCCGGTGCCGCTCATGTGCATTTTTCTCGGATGGACCATGCACAATGACGTCGCCTATGACAGCACCGCTATTTGGCTGCACGTTGCGTCGGGAACGCGCGGCGTGGCCGACCGCATCGGCCGGATCATCCCCGCGCTTCTCGTGGGCATACCGCTCATCGGGATTGGCTCTGTCATCAGTGTTTCCGTGTATGGAGACTGGTCGGTGCTGCCGTCCATGCTGGGCGTGAGCACCTGCATCCTCCTGGCCGGTTTGGGCTTTTCGAGCTACACCTCCGCCCGGTTTCCGTATCCCGTCACCAAACCCGGCGACAGCCCGTTCGCCCAGCCGCAGGCCTCCGGTACGGCCGCGGCACTCGTGCAATCGCTCACCTTCACCGGGTCGATCCTCGTGACGCTGCCCGCGCTCATCTTCGCCTACCTCGGAATCTTCGAAGATCCGGACTGGTACCTCTGGTCTCTCGCAAGCGGCCTCGGCCTTGGACTGATTTCCGTGGTCTTGGGAATCTGGCTCGGCGCCCGTGCCTTCAACCGACGCGGACCTGAGATGCTCGCATCTGCCCAGCGCGCCTGACCGAAATGCTTAGAATGGTGCCATGACTGAAATCATTCGCGCGAGTATCGCAGAACCCGGCCAGCCCGGTGGCGGAACGTCCACGCTCGACCGTGAGCTCGAAGAACTCCTCAATCAGGAGCAGATCGAACCCGGCGACCACGAACGGTTTTCGCACTACGTTCCCAAAGACAAGATTCTCGAGGCCGCCATATCGGGTAAACCGGTCAAGGCGCTGTGCGGCAAGAAATGGTTGCCGGGCCGCGATCCGGAGAAGTTTCCGGTGTGCCCGACCTGCAAGGCCATCTACGAGAAAATGAAGGCCAAATAGCCCCGTTTCAGCGGTACGAGGTGGGGATGACCGCGTCGCCTCGTCCCAGCCGGAAGGCTTCGATCGGCAGCTCCTGCATAACGGATGCGTTGTGCTCACGTGCGCGAAGCGTGCCGACCGGTCCCAGAAAACTTTCGTCGACGGTTCCGTCGATGATCAACGGGACCAGGAGTGCCCGGTCCTGGCCGCTGGGGGAATCGAGCCCTTCGGCACCGCTGGGTCCGTCCCCGAGCAGAACGATCTCCTCCCGCGCGGTTCCTCCGGCATCCACTCGACGCCGTGCAGATTTACGGCCCCCGATGGACAGTTTGGCCGCGGATGTTTTGGCGACGGAGATCCAGTCGTCGCCGTCACCCTTGTGTGCAACAAGCTTGTAGACCAGACCGGCGGCTGGTTCGCCCGACCCGGTGACAACGGACGTGCCGACGCCGAAGGCATCAACCGGGCTCGCCGATAGGGCGGCGATAGCGAACTCATCGAGATCGCTCGTAACGGTGATTTTAGTGTTGACCGCGCCGAGGGCATCGAGCTGGGATCGAGCGGCCGCAACGACGGTGGGTAGATCGCCGGAATCGATGCGAATGGAGCCGAGATCTGGTCCGGCGACTTTGACGGCCAGGGCGATCCCGGCTGGCACGTCATAGGTGTCCACGAGCAGCGTTGTCGCGGCGCCGAAGGCATCCACTTGCGCTTGGAAGGCCTCTTCCTCACTGTCGTGCAACAAAATGAACGAATGGGCGGCCGTTCCCATGGTCGGCAGGCCCCACTGACGGCCGGCTTCGAGGTTGCTCGTCGACGCAAAGCCGGCGATGAATGCGGCACGAGCGGCGGCGACCGCTGAGTGCTCGTTGGTGCGGCGTGATCCCATTTCGGCAATCGGGCGGCCAAGGCTGACCGAAACCATGCGGGCTGCGGCGCTCGCAACCGAGATGTCGTAGTTGAGCACGCTGAGAATAAGCGTCTCCAGGATGACTCCCTCGGCGAAGGTGCTCTCGACCAGTAGAAGGGGCGACCCTGGAAAGTAGGCTTCACCTTCCTGGTAGCCCCAGATATTGCCGCTGAAGGCGTAATCGGAGAGAAAATCCAGGGTCGGAGTGCGCACAATGGAATTTTCGGCCAGCCAGGTCAGTTCCTCGGTCTCGAAGCGAAACTGGCGAATCAGCTCGAGCAGACGACCGGTGCCGGCGACAATGCCGTAGCGGCGGCCCTCTGGCAGCCGTCGCGCGAACGCCTCGAACATGCACTCACGAGCGGCGGTACCGCTCTGGATGGCGGCGTCCACCATGGTGAGTTCGTACCGGTCGGTGCGGAGTGCGGGGCTGTGGACGGTATGGCCGCTGGTTGCCGGCACGGAGAAAGCGGGGAACGGGGTCACCCGGCACAGCTTAGCTGCTTCGTCGGGATAGGCTTGGTTGACGTGACGGATGCACCGATTGGTATTTTCGATTCCGGAGTGGGCGGCCTGACCGTCGCCCGGGCTATCAAAGACCAATTACCTAACGAATCCATTCTCTATATCGGCGATACGGCGCATTCGCCGTACGGACCGAAGAAGATCGCCGACGTGCGTGGCTTCGCTCTCGACGTGCTCGACGACCTCGTCGCGCAAGACGTGAAACTGCTCGTGATCGCGTGCAACACGGCATCGGCGGCAATGCTGCGGGACGCCCGCGAACGCTACAGCGTGCCCGTGATCGAGGTGATCCAGCCGGCGGTGCGCCGAGCGGTATCGACGACTCGCAACCAGCGGGTGGGGGTGATCGGCACCATTGGCACCGTCAACTCCCGCGCCTACAACGATGCGTTCGCTGCCGCGCCCCAGATCACCCTGTTCAGCCAGGCCTGCCCGCGCTTCGTTGAGTTCGTCGAAGCCGGCGTCACGACCGGCGCCGAGGTGCTCGCCGTCGCCGAGGAATATCTAGCACCGCTGCGTGACGCCCAGATCGACACCCTCGTGCTGGGCTGCACCCACTATCCCTTTCTGCGCGGCGCCATTTCCTATGTCATGGGCGAGAGCGCGACCCTCGTGTCCAGCGATACCGAAACCGCCAACGACGTCTACCGAGTGCTCGTGAGCCAGGGCCTGGAACGCACGAGCCCAGGCGTGCCCACTTACCGCTATGAAGCCACCGGCGACAGCGCCGAGGACTTCCTTGCCCTCGCCCATCGTCTGATCGGACCTGAGGTCAGCCGCGTCGACCTGATCGAAACCGGAACGCTCAACTTGAGCGAGCTGGCATCGCACCCCAATTCCCCGTTGCACACGAATCACTAGGAGCACACCGTGACCGAGAACCTGCGCGCCGACGGGCGCACCAACGACGCACTTCGCCCGATCACGATCGAACGCGGCTGGAGCGATCAGGCCGAAGGTTCGGCACTGATCTCCTACGGCCGCACCAAGGTGCTCTGCACAGCGTCGTTCACCAACGGCGTCCCGCGCTGGATGAGCGGCAAAGGCAAAGGCTGGGTCACCGCCGAGTATTCGATGCTGCCGCGCTCCACCAACAGCCGGATGGACCGCGAATCGGTCAAGGGCAAGATCGGCGGCCGCACCCACGAGATCAGCCGCTTGATCGGTCGCAGCCTGCGTGCGGTCGTGGACATGAAGGCGCTCGGCGAGAACACCCTCGTGCTGGACTGTGACGTATTGCAGGCCGACGGTGGAACCCGCACTGCGGCCATCACCGGCGCCTACGTGGCCCTCGCCGACGCCATCGAGTGGGGTCGCGGCAAGAAATTCATCGCACAGAAGGCGCAGCCGCTGCTTGACAGCGTCTCGGCAGTGTCCGTCGGCATCATCGGCGGTGTCCCCATGCTCGACCTGGCCTATACCGAGGACGTACGGGCCGACACCGACATGAACGTCGTTGTCACCGGGCGCGGAAAATTCGTCGAGGTACAGGGCACCGCCGAAGCGGCACCGTTTGACCGCACCGAGCTCGACACGTTGCTCGACCTCGCCCTCAAGGGCGCCGTCACCCTGACCGAGTTTCAGTCCAGCGCGTTGGAGCGCTGAGGCGTGAAAATCGTTCTCGCCACGCACAACGCGCACAAGGTCGAGGAGCTGCGGCGCATCCTGGCCCCGCAGCTGCCCGGTGTGGAGGTGCTGGCCTATGACGGGCCCGAACCGGTCGAGGACGGCGTTACTTTCGCGGAGAACGCGCTGATCAAAGCCCGTGCGGCGGCGGCCCACACCGGCCTGCCGTCGATCGCCGACGACTCGGGTCTCTGCGTCGACATTCTCGGCGGAGCACCCGGCATTTTCTCGGCCCGCTGGTCGGGACCGGCCAGGGACTCCGACGAGAACCTGCGTCTGCTGCTCTGGCAGCTCAGCGACGTTTCCGAACAGCACCGCGACGCCCACTTCACCTGTGTGGCCGCGTTGGCTCTTCCCGACGGCACGGAGCGTACAGTTGCCGGGGAATGGCCGGGGCAGCTTTTGTTCGAGCCTGCCGGAGCCAACGGGTTCGGCTACGACCCGATATTTCTACCCGAGGGTTACGCCATCTCGGCGGCCGAACTGTCGGCTCAGGTGAAGAATCAGGTCAGTCATCGGGCGATCGCGTTCGACGCGCTTGTTCCGGTTCTTCGCGAGGTGCTCGGCTGCTGAGAACGGCATTCATTCCCAACTAGGATTCAGCCGGTCTTTTGGTTGGAGAGCCGGTGCGACCGCTCTAACGTTGAGGAATGGGCCACGATCACGCGCACGGAACCGGATCGAACCGGAGACGTCTGTCGATCTCTATCGGCATCGTCCTGGGCGTGCTGCTGCTCGAAGTGCTCGGCGCCTGGTTCACCGGCTCACTGGCGCTTTTGGCCGATGCCGGACATATGCTGTCCGATCTGTTCGGTCTCATTGTCGCTCTGATCGCAACTGTGGTGGCGGCACGGCCGGCGACCGACCGGGCCACCTTTGGCTTTCAGCGGGCTGAGGTGTTCGGGGCGCTCATCAACGGGTTGATCCTGATCGGTGTGGCCGGCGTGGTGTCGGTTTTGGCCGTCGGCCGGTTGGTCAGCCCCAGTGAGACGGCGGTCCTCGGCACCCCGATGCTGGTCGTGGCTATCGTCGGTCTCCTCGCCAACGTGGCCGGCATGATCTTGCTGCGGCCCGCCGCCGCAGCCGGGTCGATCAACATGCGCGGGGCGTACCTGGAGGTGCTTGGTGATGCCCTCGGGTCGGTCGCCGTCATCGTGGCGTCCGTTGTCATTCTGACGACGGGCTTTGCCCAAGCGGATGCCATCGCGTCGCTCGTCATTGCCGGCATGATCGTGCCGCGCGCTTTCTTCTTGCTGCGGGATGTCGTGCGGGTGTTCAGCCAGGCAACGCCGGCCGACACCGACGTGAGCGAAATTCGGCGTCACCTGCTCGGCACGGCGGGCGTCGTCGCCGTGCACGATGTGCACGTCTGGGCCATCACGAGCGGCGCGCACGTGTTCTCCGCCCACGTCGTCGTTGAGGCGGACGTGCTCGCGAAAGGTTCCGGCGCTCTCCTCGACGAGTTGTCGGGCTGTCTTGCAATGCATTTCGACGTCGCCCATTCCACCTTTCAGCTGGAACCGGCCGAGCACGCCGAGCACGAAGACCCCCAGCACCGCTGAGGCGATCAGCCCCGACAGGCAATCAGGCCTCGTGACGTCCGCTGTGGTTGGTCTTGAACGCGTCGGGGCCGAGTAGGTGGCTGCCCGTCGCCGTGACGGGATGGTCGCGCAGCCGACGGGCTTTCACGACCGAGAGCACGTAGTGGTACACAGTCGGAATGAGGGTGACGACGACGGCGCCGAGCAGAATCAAATCGATATACGTCGTCACGAAATCGGCCACCGGCGGAATGTAGCCGAGGAAGTACCCGCCCAAGGTCAGACCGGCCCCCCAGAGCAAGGCGCCGATCAAGTTGTACAGGGTGTACTTGCGATAGTCCATGTGCCCGACACCCGCGGCGACGGGAGCGAAGGTGCGCACGATCGGAACGAATCGGGCGACGATGACGGCTACGCCGCCGAATCGCACGAAGAATGCATTGGTGCGGTCGACGTTTTTAATGCTGAACAGGCCCGATTCCTTGCGCTCGAAGACGCGGGGACCGAATTTGTGCCCGATGAGGTAACCGACTTCGCCGCCCAGGAAGGCGGCAAACCCGATCGCGAGGGCGACCCACCAGATATCGATCTGGATGATTCCGGCCGCGGGAAACGCCAGCAGTCCGGTGATGACCAACAGGGTGTCGCCCGGGAGCAGAAAACCGACCAGCAGGCCGGTCTCGGCGAAGACGATCGCACAGACGACGAGCAGGGCCCACGGACCGGCGGACTCGATGATGTTCGTCGGGTCGAGCCAGGGAATCAGAGCGGTGTGAATCACGCGGGGGAGCTCCAGTCGGCGGAGGGCAGACGTTCGGGTAGTGACGGTGGATGCCCAAAACAGGGTATCGCCAAAAGGTGAGAAATGGCCCGGGGGCTACCCCCTGAAACAGGGGGAGTCAGACCGGCGCAGCATCCGCTCGCCGCTGCGCCCGGTCGATGCGCCAGGTGCGAAATCCAACCACGATCGACGCCGTGATGAGCACCCCCGCGATTATGTAGGCCGCACTCTTGACGCCCGGGATTGTCGCCGCGTAGTAGCCGATGACGGTGAGACCCACTCCCCAGGACAGCGCACCCAGCAGGTTGCTGGAGAGAAATTTGTAGTAGTTCATGCGACCGACGCCGGCGACGACCGGCACGAACACCCGCGCCCACGGCATGAACCGGGCGATGACCACTGACCACCAACCGAACTTTCGATAGAACGACTCGGTTTTGATGATCGCCCCCTGCGTGCGGCGGCCGCCGTTGCGTTGGAGATATCCGCGCCCGTAGTGCCGGCCGAGCAGAAACCCGACCTGATCGCCGAGGAACGCGGCGATGCCGGTGCCGATGACCAGGATCACAATATTGATATTTCCCGTGGACGCGGCCACCAGACCGGAGCCGAACAGAAGCGAATCCCCGGTGATGAAGGGAATGAACACGCCGAGAAACAATGCCGTTCCGGCGAAAACCAAACCCCAAACCAGTAGGTAGAACAGCACGGCGCCCGTGTGTGCGAGAACGTCGTTCAACTGACCGTCGAGTGCTGAAGCTTGGACCATGTGCGGGAGAGGGGACTTGAACCCCCACGCTCGAAAGCACAGGATCCTAAATCCTGCGTGTCTGCCAATTCCACCACTCCCGCGGGTGTGTTCCCATTCTACGGGCTCGGGTGTGTTGCGGGCGCGTCCCGGCCCAGCAACGCCGATGAATACGATTCCATCTGGGCGCGAAGCGCGCCCACGAGCGCTGCGACGGCGGGCAAGCGCAGCGATTCGGTGCGCAACACCATCCAGTAGGGAAGCCGTTCCTGGAACTCCTCGGGCAGAAGGCGCACCAGGTCCGCGTGCTGGTCGGCCATGAAACACGGCAGGAACCCGATACCCGCGCCCGCCCTGGTGCCTTCCACCTGCACGAACACGTTGGTGGAGCTGAGGGATTCCCGCATCTGCGGTACCAGTCGCCGGGGAGCGTCGAGATCGTCGACCTGCAGCATGGAATCCACAAAATAGACGAGCGGATGCTCGGTCAGCTCGGCGCCGGTCGTCGGCATGCCGTGTGCCTGCAGGTAGGCGCGGGAGGCATACATGCCGAGGTTGTAGTAGCCGAGCAGGATGGACTCGGCTCGGTGTACCTGTGGCTCACCCACGACGACTTCGATGTCGAGGCCTGAGCGGTGCTGCAGGGCGCGCCGGGTGACGGTGACGATTTCGACCCGCAACTGAGGATTCCGTCGTTGCAGAGCGGCGGCGGCGGGCGCTGCGATGTAGGCGCTGAAGCCGTCCGTTGCCGACATCCGCACGACGCCGGAGATCTGTTGTGTTTTGGCGTCGGAACCGCGCAGCAACGTGACGGCGGCTTCGACCCCTTCGGCTGAGGTACGGGCGCGTTCTCCCAGTTCGGTCAGCTCCCACCCGCCAACGGCGCGGGCCAGCAGTCGCCCGTCGAGGGCCTTCTCCAGGGCGGCGATGCGCCGGGACACCGTGGTGTGGTTGAGGCCGAGGCTTTCGGCAGCGGTCGTGAACCGACCGGTGCGCGCGACGGCGAGAAAGATGAGCAGATCATCGGGTTGTGGGTCGGCGCCGGCCAGAGGCAAAGTCATATCTGCAATTATGCACACGTGCTCTGTTGTTTTGGCTCTTGTTGTCGGCTTGTCGTGCGTGAATACTCAGTCAGGTTGAACTTCACCCCCACCGGCGCCACCAGAACGTGTCATCGACGACACAAAGGAGATAGACAATGAGTGTCAATCAACGTATCGGGGCCGCCGGTTCCGGCAGGTCCGGACGCAGCGCCGAAGCCCAGGCCGAAACATCTGGTCTCAAGAAGATCGTCGCCGCCTCGATGGTGGGAACTGTCGTGGAATGGTACGAGTTTTTCTTGTATGCGACCGCGGCGAGCCTGGTTTTCGGCACGGTCTTCTTTCCCAACGCCGGCAGTGAGCTCGACGGCATCATCGCCGCCTTCCTGACCTACGCGGTCGGGTTCATCGCGCGGCCGCTCGGTGGCATCGTCTTCGGCCAGATCGGCGACAAGCTCGGACGCAAGCACACCTTGCAGGTCACGATCATCATGGTCGGCGCCGCAACGTTCCTGATGGGGTGCCTTCCCGGTTTCGACACCATCGGCTATTGGGCCCCGGCCCTGCTTGTAGCCCTGCGGTTCATCCAGGGCTTCGCAGTCGGGGGCGAGTGGGGTGGCGCGGTTCTTCTCGTCGCCGAGCACAGCCCGAACCAATCACGCGGATTCTGGTCGAGCTGGCCGCAAGCCGCAGTTCCGGTGGGTAACCTGCTCGCCACGCTCGTGCTCCTCACCATGACCTGGATTCTCCCGGCGGAGCAGTTCCTCAGCTGGGGCTGGCGCGTGGCGTTCTGGCTCTCCGCCATCATCGTCGTCATCGGCTACTACATTCGCACCCACGTCAGCGAAGCGCCGATCTTCCTCGAGGCCCGCGCGCAGGTCGAGGCAGAAAAGGCCGTCAACTACGGCGTACGCGAGGTCATTCGCAAGTACCCCAAGGGCATCCTGGGTGCCATGGGCCTGCGGTTCGCCGAAAACATTTTGTACTACATCATCGTGAGCTTCTCGATCGTCTACCTGAAGACGGTGCACGAGTACGACACCGGCCAGCTACTGATCGCCCTGTTGATTGCCCACGTTGTGCACTTCATCGTGATTCCGCAGGTGGGGCGGCTCTCGGACCGGTTGGGGCGCAAGCCTGTTTATCTCGCCGGCGCCGTTCTCGGTGCGACCTGGGCCTTCTTCGCCTTCCCCCTGTTCGACACCTTGAACCCGGTGCTCATCATTCTCGCCATCACTGTGGGGCTGTGCTTCCACGCGCTGATGTATGCCGGCCAGCCCGCCATCATGAGCGAAATGTTCCCGACCCGCATGCGCTATTCGGGTGTGTCGCTCGGCTACCAGGTGACGTCGATCCTGGCCGGGTCGATGGCGCCGATCATTGCCGCAGCGCTGCTGCAGCGGTACAACTCCTGGGTTCCGGTGGCGATCTACCTCATGATCGCCTGTGCGATCACCGTGGTCGCCGTTGTCACACTGAAGGAGACCAAGGGAGCGTCGCTTCGCGAGATCGACGCCGTCGACGCCCGCAAGCACGGGCTCGAGCCCGTCGGGAACTGACCGTCGGGCATCCGATCACGCAATCAAAGGAACACATCATGACTGACACCACCGACGCTGTCAGCGTCGCTGCCGCTCGATCTTCTGACCAGCCCCTCGCCGGGCGTCGTGCCCTCGTCACCGGTGGCGCGAGTGGAATTGGCGCCGCCGTCGTTCGGGCGCTCGCCTCCCGTGGTGCGCACGTGGTCGTCGCCGACATCGACACCCACGGCGCCACCATTCTGGCCGAGGAG
>Ga0314774_1002335_pt1 | contig 10809 bp, 10 predicted proteins | sample MetaGCBIA2018_FD_204515 | JGI IMG/M metagenome (GOLD analysis project Ga0314774, IMG submission 204515) | Cryopeg brine microbial communities from Beaufort Sea near Barrow, Alaska, United States - CBIA 2018 | ecosystem: Environmental > Aquatic > Marine > Coastal | place: USA: Alaska | collected... | reverse complement strand
GCGAGCAGACCGTTGTGGTGGTCGGCACCAACGCCGCCGCGACCGTCCTGCCGCGCCTGCCGCGCCTGCCGGAACAGCTCGCCGCCCTCCGCCGACAACGGTCGGACATCGCCGTCGAGGTCGAGAACCTGGTGGACGCCCACCCACTTTCCCCCGTCCTGACGAGCATGCCCGGAGTCGGCGTCCGGACTGCGGCCCGGCTCCTCACCGAAGTGACGGGCAAGCACTTCGAGACCGCTGGCCACCTCGCCGCCTACGCCGGTCTCGCACCCGTCACGAGGCGATCCGGGCTCGACGACGCTGCGACGTCCTCTTCGCGATACTCCGCGACGGCACCCTCTACGAGACCAAACACGCCCTCGCTGCTTGACAAGAACATAGCGGCACCCCCCGTGAAACCCTAGGCCGGGACACCGCGGCGACCCGTCTCAGCAGGGTGCTCACGATCGTCTGATCCACCGAGTGTTGCAGCGACCGTTAGAAACCAAGCCAGGGCGACATAAGCCCTCTAACCTCACAACTTCCGCTTGCTATCTGCTAACAGGCTTAGCAGGCCCCGCGCACGCGCAAAATCCGTCCGCCCTCTCATTCGTAACTCTTCACTATCATCCGAAGGTCCTGAAGCACTCAACGCGCAAAAGCTTCCCGTCACAGCGGCCTTCAGCGCTGAAAGCACCACTCGCGCCATCCCGCCCACACCGCGAGTCGACATAGCTTTGGCCCAGGCTCGCCCTCCCGCATAAGAGCGCGCCAGAACCCATTCCTTTGTGAGCCGAGACTTCTCAACTTTCTCCGTGGCCCGCGGAGCGGATACAAAGGTGATTACAAAGCCGACGCGCCGTAGTGCAAGCGTTACCAGCGTGTCTTCTCCCGGCCCTTCAAGGAATTCTTCAGTGACCCGACATGCCGGATGATCTAAGCATGCAGGCGACATTAGAATATTTCCGAAACCCGCCGACATTTGATCTGAGCCATCCGCTAACAAACCTCTCTCAGAACCCCACGGCCAGCCTTCCCCACCCCAGCCAGGGGTGTCAGTATCGAAGACGGGGGTAACAGGCCCAGACCACATACCTTGACGCCCTTCTTTCAGGACGGCCCAGAAGGACCCCAACCATTCCGCGCCCGGCAGCTGGTCGTCGTCGAAGAAGATTAGCCACTCCCCAGCACGTCTTTCGGAAAAGGCCCTATTCCTGGCGTATCCGACGCCTCCACGGGCCTCGACTACGTATGCCATCTCCACGCCGTCGAAGGCTGACTGGAGAAAGTCAACTGTGGGCTTCGCTGACCCCTCCGAATCATTGTCAACGATTAGTAGCCTAATATTCGGCTGAAGACCCGCACCTACAATCTGACTCATTAATTCGGGCACAAGTTCAGCCAGACCCGCCATTCGCCGTCTCGTACACACGGCGATGACCAATTTGTCTGAATTCATGGCTTCGCTCATCTTCACTCCAAAACATACTCCGGGCGGCCCGCACGCAGATACAAACGAAATGAACTCCCATCCAAGCCCGCTGCACCTCCTATGCTCCAACGAAAAATAGAATCTTAGAGACCGGAATCGCAGCACCCGAACTCCTGCACATGAGGCCGCGGCTCGTCTACGTTCGATGTGCCTTAAAGATACACAACACCGAAACGAATACTCCCGGCCAGTCGGCCAGCGTGCAGAGACAACTTACCCAGCGCATTGCGATTCCTCCAAGTTCCGCTTCGCGACAATATCAGCTCAAGGACTGACTTGAAAACAGACAAGATGCTTCGATACGCAATCGATTGGGGCATTCCATAACTTCTAAACTCCCTGTATAACTTCGCGTGCGACCTACCGTACATATACTGCTGGCGCCTGAAATCCCCAGCCGAAGACCGTAGAACATACTCAACGGTTGCTTCCGCCAGCCATACGAAAGCGAACCCACTTATTTGGGCGCGCCAAAAGAAATCCGTTTCATCGCCGCCTCCGAGATAGGATTCATCGAAATAACCAATCGTTTCCACAACTGATCGATGCATTCCGCAATTCGCTCCTGCGGGTGATTCCAACGACCAAAGGCCTATATTCGGAGGACTCGGGATCGAAACGTCCCCCCTGAAGGACCTCAGCAGCCCTCCCCCGGCCAGCATTGCGCCGGCGCGAAACGCTTGCGCATAACGTTCAATCCAGACAGATTGAACAACATCATCAGCATCACAGAATAGGATCACCTCGCCTCTGGACGCCCTAATCCCGCAATTCCTTGCATGATTAATTCCTTGAACCGACGAAGCATCGACATATTGAATACAATCGAATTTTTGAGCAAGGTTCCTTAAGATCTCCCCTGTCGAATCGGATGAGCGATTGTTTACTAACAAAATTTCGACTTCGCCCGCGTACGATTGAGACAAAAGTGCCTCAACCTGTCGCCCGATTGAATTTGCACAGTTGAAACAAGGTACCACTATCGAAATCAATCGAGCACCACCAGTATCGACATAGGCAAGAAAATTCCTTTGAATCTTGACTGCAAACGGAAAACGACTGAAGAGAAGCGGAAACTCCTGCACGAGCACAAGCCCTGTTGACGAGTCGCTTGTCGCTCAGCGGAACTATCGACCATCGAGTGTGAGCCAATCGGGTGCCAGCAGATCGGAAGTGGACTCCCCGGACGCAAACCACGGTCGCGGCGCGATGATTGAGCACTCTTTAGACATAGACATCAGCCAGGCGCCCCACCAGCTAAAGGTCGAGTTACTCATCACAAACCCCTGTCCTCCAGCCATCGCATGCAACGTACTCATTTCGCCAAGCGAGTCAGTCCTATCAAAATACCTCACCCCCTTCTCCGCCCGGAGTTCTTCCCTCACATAGTCCACGCTGTCTGAAAAAATCAGCGCATCCATACCAGGGAACTCGTGACTGAGAAACTTTCGGGCCTTCACGAAATAGCGTGCAGCCGTCATCCCATGCACCTCTCGGACTTTCGGATCCAAATAGTCTCCCCTCCGAACGTGCATGGACAAGTATGAAGAGGACCTCAATTCGTCAAGAATCGTCTGTTCAGAGCTGGTCGGTTTATGAGTTTCAAGAAGTGCTTGCATTTTTTGAGCGACATGTGTGAAGTACTTCGGTGATTGAAAATATCCGACTATAGTCGTGCCGGGAACGATTCTATTAATCGTGGCATCGAAACCAAAAGATCGTTCCGTAAATATGACCTGCCGCTTTTGAAAACGGAAAGGTCGCCTTGCGTGTCGGTGTGAATCAGAGCCATCCCATGTCGATTCCTCCCCCAGTACTATGCCAGGCAACTCCAAGTTGTTTAGGGCAAAGCTCCGTATTTCCTTCGTGAGAAACTTAGATGCGTCAATGTAGAGTGGGCAGTCCAACCTCGTTGATTGCTCCCACGCTGCGGCCAAAACGAATAACTGATTTCCCAAACCACCCGTAAGCCTCGCGCATATACCATCACTAATGTCCACGTGTGTGACCCCTACGCAGGATGTCCAGCAGTCCCAATACAACCGCATGAGCGCATTTTAGGGACGTTCCGTTTGCGTGGCGAACGCCCGAAAGCAGTTGATGAATACTTTCCGTTAGGGTGCCGTAAACAACCGCAGTTCGTTTTACTCTGCCCAAACCATCAGCGGCTAGCGTCCATCGATGCCGAACTGCTAACCGCATTATTTCTGGGCGGTCAATTCGGTTAACCGGAGACTGATTATGCACGAGTCTGGCAGACGGGACGTGTCTCAACTCTCCGACCGCTGAGGCGCGCAACCCAAAGTCCACGTCTTCGCCAATTGCATAGCCAACGCGCTCTTCGTCGAACCGAAGGCCTTGGATTCGCTGACGTCTGAAAGACATAGAACATCCGGGAAGCCATTCCATTCCAACAGCAGTTGGAGTCTCGTGCGCCCCAATATTAAAGCCACTCGGCAAGACCCTCCCAGGGGTCGTACTCTCACGCCCACCCCATATTGCCAAACGTTTCGGTGGCTCCCTATTCCCGCCAAGAACCATACCTCCAGCACCGACAAGGTGAGGACTGGCCTCAAATTCAGTCAATAGAGAATTTACGTACTCTCCGGCTAATTCAACGTCATCGTCAATAAAATGAACGATGTCAACGCCACTTGACAGCATGTCGAGCGCAAAATTTCTTTGTTTAGTAAGGCCGCGTGCAGTGTGTACGAAACGCAGATTTGGAATATTTCCTCGGTCCGCAAATTCTTGAACGACTATTAACGCCTCGTCACCATCGCTACTGTCGACCACTAAGGTCTCAGTCGGCACGCGACTTTGAATTTCAACAGATCGAAGGCATCTCTCTAAGTCCTGCGCACGATTCCGCGTGCAAATCACCAGCGCGTCTCGTTCAATCCGAGTCATCATGTTGTCTCTCGCCCTACCCGTCCATTACGTAATTCAATTCTGCGGTTCGCATGTACCAACGCTGATGGTCGATGCGTCACAATCACGACCGTCATCTGCCAGTCGAGTACCTGAATCGCGTTCAATATCGCTCGCTCAGTAGGAATATCCAGCGCGCTTGTCCCCTCATCCAACACCAATAGACCAGGTCGCCGAAACAACGCCCGTGCCAAGCCAATTCTCTGACGCTGACCACCCGAAAATCCAATCGATTTCGATTCGATCATGGAGTTTTCACCATCTGGCAGTTCGTCTACAAGCGATGTGAGCTGACACACCGCCAGAACTCGCGCGAGCAGTTCTGCATTTTGCTCTCTGTCCCAGTAGACATTCTCAGCGAATGTCCCGCGCCGTAGCGGAATTTCCTGGGGCACCACTCCTACCGTCGTGCGAAACTGCGCCCACCCTGCCGAATCAACCTCCGAGCCGTCGATTAGGACTTGCCCTTTCGTGGGGGTAAAGAGTCCGAGCATCAAATCCAAGAGGGTCGTCTTACCAGAACCGCTCTCGCCAACGAACGCAATCTGCTCTCCACTTTGAATATCAATATCTATATCACTGAGTACAGCATTCGACCGCCCGGGATACGTGTGTGAAATTCCGACCAGTTGAATTCTAGGAGCATGCGGCTGACGAGGTTGGTCCTCCTCTGTGGCGGAGGCGTCAAACGTTAGGTCCTCGATGCCCTGTTCTCCACCCAAAGTTTGAATTCTAAGATTCCATCGCTCAATCCAGATGCCCTGGCCGTAGGCAGTATTCAAAAGAATCAGCACGGACTGCATTCTAGGGATGATCCGGTAGAACAGTGCAATAAAAACAAGTCCTAGGGCGATATCCCCCAACCATAGCAGCGCCAGGGCTACGACAATCGATAGAAACAGCGCCGCCAAACTGTCGATAAGCGTTCTCGTAACGGCCGGAAGCATGATCTGACGACGCCGAAACCCTTTTAGACGATCAGCATTTCTCCAAGTCTGGCGCAGCCAAACTCTATCGCTTCCAGTCTCACGCATAAACTTCACCTCGCCGAGAGCGGACGATATTTCCTCACCAACTTCTGAAGTAGTACGTGAAATGGAGACCTCATTGTTGCGTACGTGCCGAAGCCGTGCACGAAATATCCAAACTGATGCAACTGCAAATATTGCAGTAATACCTAAGAGAGCCGGAGTTACTATCGCGGCGGCAACCGCAAGGACACCGACCACAAATAGATTGCCAATCCCCGTCAGGAGTGCAGATACACCGTTCGACACCTGAGTTGATTCGGACATGACTGCAGCAGTGACTTCACCTTGGCTTAGGCGGCCGACATCCGGCCAAGGAGCGAAAATGAGGCGTTCCGTTAGTTCCTTCCGCGCTCGCGCTTCGACCTGCGTCGATACGGAGCTCACAACAAAATCCGAGCCAAGTCTCAGTACCGATGAAGAGATGAGGAACACGGCGAGAAGAATCAAAATTGGCCAAATCGAACTCCACGTGGGAGCGTCTTGGTTTAATAGTGGCGTGAGAGCAATGAGGCCAAGGGCTTCTGCACACCCGCTTAGCGCGGCAATGCCAACAGCGAAGGCGCTCTTCCTTCGAACAGGTCTGAGCACATGGCCGTACAGACTGCCGATCCGTTTGAGTTTCTTTATTGAATTCATCGAATTTCACTCCGTCTAATTGCAACTATTGCCAATGCTATAACTACCCAGAAGAATGCCACCGAAGCCGAAAAGCGCGCCGCTTCAATTTTGGCCTCATCAGCAAGGACGAACACCAGGATAGCAAGCGCAGATATGCATTGAACATCCTTCCGGGCCGCCCGTCTGAGCAAGAGGATAAGTATTGCGCAAATCATCAGACCTATTGCCAGGACGCCTAGGTAACCAAAAGACCAAAAGAGCCATAGATACAAACTGTGCGGATAGGTGCCTATTTCTTCATATGGATACGAAACGCCATTCCCGATCGGCCCCGCATTTTTATATGTTGCCAACTCTCGAAAATACGACCAAACAGATTCTCTATTCAGAGTTGATGCGAAACTACCGTCGAGATGCAACCCTGCAATTCGGTCGAAGGAATTGGAACGAGAATACGCGGAAAAATTGCCCATGACCGCGAGCGTAAGTACCAGTAGCAGCATCACTGCTCTACCTTTTCGTCGTTGTTTAGATACAACCATTACGATTAGATACACGGGAACCAGCACGATAAGCAAGAGCACGGGGCCGCGTGATTGTGTTGCAATAAGAATTGGTAGTGAACCAAGAACAAGCGCGACAGCAAGTGTTTTCCACCGTTTACTGTCGTCGTTTATGAGCACGGTGATTCCTAAGAGAATGCACACGCCTACATACTCGCCCGTCAGCTCATAATCTCCTAGAGAGCCACCGAAGCGCCCCCCATTATAAGTCCCTACGTCAAACCCTCTCCCCTGAATTAGGAAAGATAAATCGTAGGCGACCGATATCGCCATTGCTATCACTATGGCTCTGCAAATGCTCAGGAATCGCGGTAAGCGAGACTTCGGCATCACCACAAGTGCGATAACCATGATTGTCCCGTTTATCCATCCTAAGATTGAAGCAGAATTTCCTCCCAGAGCGCTCGAGAGAACAATCAGTACAACAAAGGCCAACGCAGAGAGAGCAACTACTCTCATATTCGTATGCTTGAACTCTACTATCTTGCTTGACCCAGCGGCTTTTTCAAGAGCGTTCTTAATAAGAATTAGCGTAATTACGCACATCGATAGGACCGTCATAAGGTCTATTGAGTGAAATTCGCGATTTGGAAAGCTCAACAATGCCGCATTTGCGAAGAAGGCGAAGTTCCAGAGCGAGTAAATCTTCAGTCGCAAAAGATGCGGCAAGACGAGCAACCCTATTGCGAGGACAAGTGCTTGCTTTATAGACGTTAGGGTAAGGGCTACGGATATTAGTAGAAGCGTCGACATGGAAATTGCGACTGCAAAACCCGATATCGCCTTTATCGGTTTGGCCGGAGCCTTAGATTCAGTTTTTGATAGCTTCATCAATTTGAGTTCAAGGCCCCCTCTATGCCCTCAAGGAACCGATCAACCATTGAATCAAGTGTGATTCGGCGGGAGTCTTGTAGGCACCCTTTCGCGAGGTGGGTCAGTAGCTCGTGGTCTCGGAGCGTGCCAACCAATGAAGCTGCATAGGACACTTCAAGATCCCGAGCGATAATGCAGTTCCAACCATCTCTCAGGTACTCGAACTCTGGGGCGTGCCACGGCCAGTTTGTCGTGACGATGGGCTTACCCGCGGCAAAACTATCGACGGCCACTAAGCCGACCCGGCCTGGCATCGCCATAACCTGCGCAGATGCTAGTGCCACGGCTTTCACGTCACCGCTGATGGGGCCGAGGTATGTGACCCAGGGTGCCGAAGCTGTTCTCGATTGGACCTCCTCGCGTAGCCCACCGTCTCCCGCCACGATCAACCGAAATGCCGCATCGGCTTTGTGCGCTATTTCCGCGGCTTCAAAGAGGAACGGGAGTCGCTTTGACTCGTCGAGGGCACCGACAAAGATCGCCGTCTTGCCCTGAAGATCGTGCAACTTGCTGAAGTCCGAAATTTCTTTCGGCGTGACTGCTGCGATCTCTCGCCGTAGATCTGTCGTATCGATCGAATTCTGGACGACAGTCGTGCGCGAGCGTGGGTAGCCGTCGGCAGTTACCGCTTGCATACCGCCTTCCGTGTAGGCAAAGAACCAGTCTGATCGCGACGTGAGCCACCGTTGAGCAAGTCGATCTATGAATTTCGTTGGCCGCGTGTAGTCCCGACCGTGCCCCCATAAGGCAATGCGCTCCACTCTCCCGAACGGTCCGAGAAGCCAATAGCCGTCGAGATTGCGCCTCGCCTGTTCGAGAATTACGAGATCGGCGCCGCGGACCGTATCCGCCACTTGCCGGAATACGAGCCGACGACCGAAAATGGAGAATTCACGTTGACGAAGGCGCGTCACGAATGCCACTGTTCCTGAGTCTCCCCGCAAGTCCTGCGATTCATTGGGTTTCCCGCAAGCAACGACGAGGTCGATCTGTTCCATCGCGGCTCGGGCCCGCAGCGCCTCAAAGAACGGCACACGATAAATTGGAATGTACTCCTGCAGTATCACGACCCTACGCAACGTTGGCTCCCGTCGTGTTTGGTGCAACCAATTGCTGGTAGAGCGAAATAGTTCGTGTTAGGAAAGTATCTCGGCGGAAATTGCTTTCGAAGTGATTGCGCGCGCGCTTCTCGAAGAGCGCAGACTGCGCGCAAGCGGCTTCGAGTGCGCTGGCCAACCCTCCCCAGTTGTCGAATACGGTGCCGGCACCGGACGCAGTGAGGTCGTCCGCACCACTGCTGCCGGCCATCGCAACTACCATTCTTCCTGCGGACAGTGCTTCGACATAGGACAGGGGTATACCTCCCTCGGCCCACTCGCTGGGGAATACAAGTCCGCGGGCTCCCGCCAATACCGCGGAAACCGCTTCATGCTCAAGTCGCCCGCGGTAGGTCACATTTGCTCGCCCCTGAACTGCACGCTCGACGTGATCGCGGAGGGGCCCGTCCCCATAAATGCACAAAGAATGCGCATTCGGCCAGTGCTTGATCAGGTTGGCAATGCCCTTTTCCTCCGACAGCCGACCGATGTACACCCAGTCGGAGCCCGAAACACTTGGACCAGTAAACCCGGCATCCTCAACAAAATTTGGGATCACGGTGATCTTTTCGGGTGACAGACCAAACCCTTCGTAAAGACCGCGCGCTCGCTGGGTCAGCAAGATCACGGCCTCTGCCCGAGACAATAATGGATCCCCGGAGACTCCGTTCCTGCTACGAATGGCCAAGGGAATGGTCGCAATCTTGGACGCACGGTAGCACGAATGATGCACTGCGGCAGAGGTATTTGTGTCGGGACAAAGTGTGCACTCTGCCCCGTCCCTAAAGAGTGTTCCCGCTGCACAAACCGGGCGAAAATTGTGGACAGTAGCAACCATCGGTCCACGCCATCGGTCAAGCCATGCCGTCCCCCAGTTTGGAAACAGATTGTGAACATGCACGAGGTCTGGTGCATAGTCCGTCAGTTCTCGTAGGGGTGAAGGCCCTCGTCCAGTGGCGACATTTACAGCAGTCGACAGCTTGTAACCGCGTTTTGATTCCAATTCATCAGTGTGGGCGGCAATTACACGCACATCAAAACCAGCACCTCTAAGCGCAGCGGCTTGGGCATCGACTACAACGTTCTCTCCACTCGGTTGACGGCTGGAGTAGTAGCTATGTATCAGGGCGATTCGCATGTGCTGCCCTTAAGCCTAATTGGCGCTTTCCTTGCGAGAGACGGAGAAAGCAGCCTTGAGAAAACGGGCGTTTCCGAAAATGTAGCGCCGCCAGAGTCGGCGTGGCTCGCTGGCAAAACGGTGCAACCACTCCAAGCCGGCGGTTCGCATCCAAACTGGCGCCTCACTAAGCGTACCCGCCGCGAAGTCGAACGCGGCACCGATGGCGACGGCCGTTACAGGAAGGAGTGTGGCGAGGCGCTTCGCTTCGATGTCCTGTTTCGGAGTGCCAAGTCCTACCCAAACGATATGGGCGCCGCTAGCCATGATCTGCTCGTCCTGGCTTGCCAACTCTGCCGCGGTCAGCGCGCGAAATGGCGGACTCACCACTCCGACGATGTCGACGCCGGGGAAGTCTCGCTCAAGGTTTGCAGTTAGCTGACTAAGAACCTCGGGCGTAGAGCCCAGCAGGAAGTGCTTGATGCCGAGCTGCCGACCCTCATCGAAAACATCAAGGAAGAGCTGGGGCCCTCGAACTTGCTCGAGCTGCGGTGAATGCTGCTTGATTTTTGAGACCCAACCGATTGGCTTGCCGTCGGGAAAATTGAGGGCAGGTTCTGCCAATACGTCACGGTATTCGGCCGATCGATCCGCCAGCGCGACAGTGTATGCGTTGGCCAGATGCACGTGCACTCCAGCGCGTTGGAGTGCGACGGCGATCACATGGGCACTTGCACGCCCCGGATCGCTGGAGACGAACTCCACGGGCCCGACCCATTGGGACTCATGCCGGATTGCGACCTGGTTTGCGGGCTCCGCTCTCGTGCCCATTGTTGACGTCATCTGTTGCCACTCCCCCGTATGTCGCATGCGGCGTTGCCTCTACCCTGCAGAAGAAGGGCGATGAGCATGTTTTAGATTCAAGCCAGCAAGTTCTTCGCCCGTTCTTGCAGTCGCCCCACCAGACGCAAGACATCTCTGCCTATGAAACGCGTGAGACCCGCGCAAAGACGAGTGTATCGCCCATTGTGGGCAGTGTGACACGTCATGCGTGGTATTTGGCATTCGGGGAACTGAGGGGAGCGCCGGGGCGAGCGTTGTGGGCGCG
>Ga0314774_1002334_pt1 | contig 10809 bp, 9 predicted proteins | sample MetaGCBIA2018_FD_204515 | JGI IMG/M metagenome (GOLD analysis project Ga0314774, IMG submission 204515) | Cryopeg brine microbial communities from Beaufort Sea near Barrow, Alaska, United States - CBIA 2018 | ecosystem: Environmental > Aquatic > Marine > Coastal | place: USA: Alaska | collected... | reverse complement strand
TTAACTATTTAAAGGGCTACCATTTCCCGGGTAATGTGCGCGAGCTGGAAAACATACTGGAGCGGGCGTTTACACTTTGCGACGGAGACGTTATTGACACCGGCGACCTTCAACTTGGCAGCTCTTGTAGCGACATTGATTCGGCTTTTCTGACACCCACAACCGAGCTTGTGGCAACGGCGGACCCCCAACTGTCAGAGCAGAACCTGGGCCTTGAGGGATATCTGGAGAACATAGAGCGCAAGGCTATTGAGCAGGCGTTGGAAGCAACGCGCTGGAATAAAACGGCGGCGGCGAAAAAATTGGGGATCAGTTTTCGGGCGTTGCGGTATAAGTTGAAGAAACTGGGACTGGATTAACAAAACACACTTCCAGATACGGTAGCCTAAGGTTGCTCAGGACGAGCAGATAGAATTCCAAAAAGGACTTTAATCATGAAATATGCTGCTCACGGCGAAGGATTTACTCTTCCCGAACTGATGATCTGTGTTGCCATAATCACTATTGTACTCAGCTTTACCTTACCCGCCTTTGACCAGGTGGTCCGCTCCAATAAAGCAGACCAGGTGCGCAATGATCTGCTGACACTGTTCAATTTCGCGCGACTTGAAGCAATCCATCAGCAACAACTTATCACAGTTTGTCCTTTAGACAACTCGGGTATATGCCATAACGACTGGAGTGGTTCTATCACGGTTTTTATAGACGACAATAAAAATGGCCGATTAGATAGCCACGAACTGACATTGCGCCGTATCGACGTCGACCTCGGCCAATGGAAGCTGACCAAGCGCCCCGCCAGCCGTGCGCATTTTCAGTTTGACACCATTGGCACGGCTAATGGGACAGCTGGCTCCGTAGAGTTTTGCCATCCGCTTTTCACCGAAGGCGGACGAGCTCTTGTGATTTCATTTGCCGGGCGCGTACGTACGTCTGCAGATTTCAACGGCGACGGTATAGAAGAGCGGTCTCCCGGAACACCCATCAGCTGTTAGCCAAGCACATATATCACCAACAATCACTAATAGCCGTGCCGCCCTTAGTGGCGGTTTTTTGGCCGGTATTGTCGATACTCAGCGTCCCACACTGGTCTTGTACCTGTGCTCCGCTGGGTGCTGCGCTCAGTGCGTACGAGTTTTTCGCGGCGGCGCTGATAGTCAGGGTGTAGAAGTCCACGCTTGAGCTTCGCAAAATTGCAGCGCTTGGTGTACCTGTATCCGCTGGGCCTGTAGCCTGCTCTTCGTAGCTAAAATTGCGAGCATAAGCCGCCTCCATTGCCTGGGCCATTTCAGTCAACGCGGCCTGCGCATCGACGCGTCGCGCTTTTTGTACATAGCTCTGATATGAGGGAATGGCGATAGCGGCAAGAATGCCGATTATCGCCACGACAATCATAACCTCGATCAAAGTAAAGCCTTTCTGTCTGGTTCTATTTCGGAACCAGGCAGTCTGACCATTGAAAACGTGTTTCTGATCCATTAGTTAACCTCACGCCAATTTTGTCGGCCTTGCGAGTATGGGCTCGACGACTCCCGTATGGATTCAACAGTAGCCTTAGACGTACCGGTGAACTTAAGCTCGCTGCAGACTCCGTTCGGGCATTCAGGGTCATCAAGTATCGCCGGCGGAGTCGGAATACCGGACCCTCCTTCAGCGCCGCCAGCTTTGCGAATACCACTGGTTGGCAAGGGCGTACCGTCGAAATCAACCAAGTCTGCATCGTTGAAGACGTCGTCGTCATTTACATCGAACGGGGACTGCGGCAGCCGGGCGCCACTGATCGCACTCACTTCCATTAACCAGCCAGACCCGCCTGCAGCGCATTGGTCAAGGCTTGGAATCAGCGTTGTGAAAATAATCCTGTCATTTCGGATGATCGGCGCAAAAACGACGCGCTCTCCTGCATTGTCGGGAGTTTCGACCCCGGTGTTGATCAGGTCCATGAACCAGCCACGATAGGCTGGCAGCGTTGAAGCTCCACTAACCACTTCCTCCCAGCGAATTTCGTTATCCGTCGTCAAGCGGAAGTCAAAATCGTCGTTACTCGCTTCACCAATAATTGACTGTTGCAACAGATCTGAGCGGCCCGAAACCTGAGTGCCATCATCCCATATAGCAAAGAATCCCTGAGTGTTCTGGCCGCTTGGATTATTGTCTCCTGACTCCAGATATTTGCCAGTGCCGAAGTACACAATGACGTCATCTGGCGCTATAGAGGGGTCTGGGTGGGAACCCACACTAGGTCTGGACGTAATCGGTAACGCATTACCGTCACTGTCCTTCGCCACAAATAGCGGCTCAGGACCATCAGTGGACTCAAATGCAACTCCCCAGTTAGCCTTATCGGCACTGGACACGTCAAACTTCCACAGGTTGCCGAACAAATCGCCGGCATAAATGGTGTCAGCAATATAGTCACCGTCTTCATCGATGACCGCCGGCGACGCAAGACCATTCGGCCGTGACAGGCCCTGCGGGTCGTCTTCGGTGCCGGCTGCGGTGTCGAGCTTGCTGATCAGCGCGCCTGTCTCAATATTAACGACGTAGAGAACAGCGTTGCCCGTTGTGCTGGAAATACCATCATTTTCAGTATTGTTATAACCATTGCTAAAAATAGCCGCCCATTCACCGTTGTTCATACGAACGATAACCGGGTCGCCGTAGCTATAACCCATATCGCGATCGTCCGCATCCGAGAACTCCCAGAGCACGAGGTCACTGGCATTAGCTTCATCGAAGCTCGGATAATCTGTGACTGTGCCTTTCGGGTTGGTGATGTCCAGCGCGAACAGACCCTGACCACCTTTCCCAAGCGCCCCAACCAGCGCAGTGTGCCAATTACTGTTGAAGAAAACATCACCGTAAGTCGACGGCCCGTCAACATAATACTGGTGGTTGTAATTGGGATCAGATAGCGCATTCAAATCGTCTGTAACCAGCGATGGCAAGTAGGCAAGCAACTCTTCACCGCCATCTGTGCGGATAGGTCCAACACTAGTATCACTATTGTTGGCGTATGCATTGATGGCATGAAAAAGCCCGTCGTTGGCACCAAAGTAGAGAACAGGCTCGCGATCTTTGAATGTCTGGCGGAAATCCGAATAGGGCTTGCTGTTCTCCAAGGCCGAGACGCCCCAGTTGTCCGGATAGAAAAAACCTGGCGCCGGCACAAACAGCGGGTCCGAATTGACGATATCGCCCAAAACGGTCTGTCGCTCGCGGAACTCCAATTTAGTTTCCCCATCCTCATTCGCACCCTCTTCGCTCTGATCACCGCGAATGAAGTTGAGCAGAGACTTACCATAATTGTCGGCATTGGCAGTTACACCGCTTCGCAGTGCATTAACCTGTGCTTGGCTGATATCGATTGACTTGAGTGTATCCGGGTCACTAGGCCAGGTGAAGGGAACACCGACCCCTTCAGCCGGGTTGTAGGTCACAACTTCACGATTGGCCAAAAATCCATCAACTGGAGAGAGCTGATTTTTCAGAACGTCCGCAAATTTCCAAACTTCCGCCCCAAGCCCATTGCCTTCAACCGGGTAAGCAAGGACATTGCCTGACCAGTCGTCAGCATTGAAAACAGCCTGAAACAAAAGGGTATTCGTATTCAACGCACCGGAGTTGACGGTAACTGTCGATGCTGATCCTTCCTGCGTCAGTATAAGATCAAACGCCGTACTCAACTGGTCTTTCAGGCCCAGCGCGTTGGTCACCTGAAAATAATTGTCGGGAACGCCGTCCGGGGTGTTTGCCTGAGTAATGTTGTTCTTGCTGTCCCACTCTTCGGTCAGGTCGGGGATGTTATTACCGTTCTTGTCAGTGAACCCCCCCCATTTCGCAGCGAAGTAGAGCGGATCTTTAAGCAGAGTTGCCGCGGCAGCGCCACTAGCCGTGAAGGTCCGCGTGCTTGAGAGGGTCAACTTTGCGGTGCCCCTGTCTGCGTCTGGACCGGCCCTCTCGGCGGGTGTATCAAGATAGTAAGTCTGTACCTCACCGTTTATTTGATCTTTTATGTCATGAACAACCAGATAAATGCCGTCTTTTGAAGTGCCTGAAATAACATATCCCATATGCTGGTCGATGCCGCCAGCGGCATAGAGTGAGTCGACCTTAACGGTCACCAAGCCATCCTTATCCAAGTCGTACTGATACCGCGCAATCGCATCCATATCATGGTCGGCGCCCTGCTCTACGTCCTCAAAGTTAATCAAGAAGCTGCCGGAGGTTGGGGTAATACTCTCCACGTAAAAATCAACAATGGTATTGGTTGGCTGGAACTGTCCCTCAGCCCCATTGATACCGGCGCCACCAGGCGATTTCGCAAACGGAACCAATGAAATAGAGTTTCCACCCGACAGCGGAATGTTAATACGTGGCAGTGGCGATGCTAGGGCAACCGCATAAGTATTTATGTTTGTCGGATCGGTTTCCGTGCCTTTGTCTGGGAAGAGGTCCGTCAGCCAACCGTAATAACTGATCGCTGCCGAATAATAGCTGCCAAGCTTGGTGGGTTCTTCAGGCGCCAGCCCACGGATATTTGCCAAGCTCGTGACCGTCTTCGCACTTGGTGCATTGTCTGCGACGGTGCCAGACTGTCCGATGTAATGAAGACCCGGCACTTCAGGTTCATTAGCGGTAATGGTGTTTGACAGCGTTGTCACGTTCAGCCCGGTTACATCGCCGGTAAAACTCGAAAACGAAGAGCCGGGCACCGTGTCCGAGTCGTAGCTGACGTTCACGTCAGACAACACCATTATGTTAGGTGCAGCACAATAGGGCTGGCCATTGGTAGGGTTGTAAGGGTTTACCCAATCGGGTCTTGGCAGCCCAAGAGCAGCGTCATTATTGCCTGTGGCAGCAATGTTAAATACACTTGTTGGCGACGTTTTGCCCGAGAAATAACGTACTGACTCGTACATCATTTCGGCAATAGGGTTGCCCCACATTTCGCATTCGCCGTTCGCGAGCGCTCTATTGGTAATAAAGCCACACTTATATTGCTGATTAGAGGTCTGAAAATTTACAGTCCGCAACTTACTCAGAGTGGAAACGATACCGTTGACATCTGTAAAGGTGCCGTCCTCATTGTTCACTTCATCCTGAAAAGAACTGATGTTCTTACGTAACACACCGCCTTGAAGATTGTTTTCATACGACCCCGTCAGCAGCCCGAACAAGATGCTGTTGTTCTCACCATAATCATGCAGCAGTCCAGTGGGCTTATAACTGGTGTTGCTATCGTCACTGTAGGCTTTGCAGTTGTCTTCTAGCAGGCTGGCAGACTTACAGACTTCAACTCTCACGGCGTAATCGGCGAAACTCGAGGAGACGCTATTGGTGTTGCGGTAAAGCACAAAACTGTCTCCACCGGTCTGTTCATGATGCCGGAACATCACTTGGTAGGTGCCGGCATCCAGTGAATAATTTTCAGAATAATCACCCTTGCAGCTATCCGCTGTACATGCGCTGTGGCCTCCGTACCAACCCAAAGGGGTGTAATCCGTGCCACCAGGCGATGTGATGGTGAAGTCTACCGCGTCATCACCGTTAACAGCGAAGGCATACTGCCCTGTTTCCGGAATTACCATGTCACCGCGCACCACAGAGATGTAATTATCACGATTCCCTAAACCACCTTGAATAGTTGACAAGTTCTGGGTAGCCCCAACCTGCTGGCCGGGCTTCTCATTGTTACTGATCAGGGTATCGAATTGGGAAGCACTTGTAGGTGAGTTAGTACCGGACGGCACATCGTAGTAGCTGACTGCAAGATTCTGGAACAACGTACTTTCAGCAATTTTCCAATTACTACTGCCGCCCGACGTTTCACAACTAACTCGGGAACCACCAATGCCGGCAACGCAGTCATTTCCGAGTACCGGCCGCTCAATCGATGCCCACTCCCAAGGGCGGAAAACCGTGTTCGGAAGAACTCGCAATAAAGGATCACCGCCCACCGAGTAAGAAACATTGCCAAATAAATGCCCACGACCCAAAGGCGGCATGCTAAGCGGTGTATAATCGTCGATGTTGTAGCCGTCGACACCCAGGCTGCGATACTCTTTAGCCCAGGTATGGGCGTCTTGGGGAATGTGGGTACGTTCAAGAACGGTCTTGGAGTTGGTGTCTGTGGAGCGATAGCCGCCGTAGAACACTTTGCGCAGCGCATCAATACGCGCTGTGGATATGTAGTTCAGGAAGTCGCCACTCCAACTGCCCGCACTATTACTACAGGTTTTATTCTTGGCTGTTTTCTCAGCGTCTGACTTTATGCTCTTCGGGACAAAAATGTTGCTCTCATAGTCGTAGCAGGCGTAGCTATTGAAATAGCCGTAGTAATCGATTGTTGGCTTATATCCCACGTCAACTACGCCATCGTTGTTCAGATCTGATGCATCGTTGTAAGCTTCATAGTAAAGTTTATGATCTTTTCCTACGTTAAGCATCAATAGCGGGGGAGCGGTCGAGCCAAGAAAGAGAGGCTGATTGGCCAGATTCAGTGGCGCCGCCGCAGAGACAGGCACGTAACCGCTGGCCATCAACGTCATAGAAAACGCCGCGAGAAAATTAAATTTTCTTTTTAGGTTCATGTGCTTGCCCTCCCGAGCGCCACAATCTGCTGTAATCTATTGGGCTGCATTGTTATACACCTTGCGTGCATATATCGTCTGCACATGAACACTGGTACCGCCAGGGCCTTCACCACGGGCAGTAACGCGATAAAAACGGGTCACCGGTTTGATTGTGCCAAGGGCCAAATCAGCTATTTTCTGGCCTGCCCCATTGGTGTTCGATTCGATAGGCTGCTCCATCACATAGTTTTGTTTCGCACTGCGCCCACTATAATCTGTAACGTTTTCCGAGTTGGTTCCCGTTCCCCACCAAGCTGCATCGGTAGACTGCCACCAGTTATCCACCATAATCGCAGCCTGGAAGCCGGTGGTACTGGAGTCCGGCAATGACTTACCCGGTGCAATGGTCTCTGTGGCCACATTTAACGCGGTTTCGGCCGCGTCAAAGGCAATACTCCGGTCGCGGCTATTGGCCGTAATACGTGTATCCAGGGTGGTGATGTCTACCGCACTTAAGCCAATAATCGTCAGCAGTAACAGCATGACCAGGCTGACCAATAAAACCGCGCCTGACTGGCGCTGTACGCTTACGAATGCCATGGCTTTTTTCATTAACGTGTCTCCTGCCGTTACTGGCCGCGGAAGTTGCGCAGGTATACGGAATCTCGCTGTACCTGACGAATACGATTGTCGCCCGATGCGGTGACGGTTTCACCGTCCACAAGGGCATAGGTACGGGTGTCTTCCTGTCCGGTCGCGTTCTGATTCGAAGTGGTCAGCAGTGCATATCGCAGGGATTTCACCGTACCCCAATCAATGGATACCGCTGAAGGGCTGGCGTATTCGCGAATGCTGGTTTGATCCCCCAAGCCCAATTCGACTTGAAGATTCTCAACACCGGTAATGAGTGGCTGGCGCGTAGGCGTTGGCAAAGCCGTGGCAGCAACACCCATAACATAGCTTTCACACATCAGGGACGGAACCTGTGTGCTGGCGCCCGCATCACCAATATAATATCTGTTTACCGCAATCTGTGTTTCATCCAATGACTCACCCAGACAGGTTGTCAAGGAACCGTCCGCTGCGCCGTTAAAACGCACAACAATGGAATCTGTACCATCCACAATATTACTGTTGGTGCTGTCATTATCTGCGACGGTAATTACTTCGTTCTTAGCTAGTAACCCGCCAAGAGCTGGAAACTCCCTTACCACCGTCGGGTCGTCCCAGTATCCGGCATGACGCAGCGCCCTCCCTAAAAAATGCCGCGCCACCCTTGCGTTTTCCTGCGCCTGAGATTGGGAAGTCACCACGGTATAGGTCTGTTTGCTACTGATAAAGATGCGGATAACACCTAGCGTTAGAATCAGGCCAAGCGCCATTGCAATCATTAACTCAACCAGCGACAAGCCGCGTTGTTTTATCATCGGATTACCTCAGGCGATAAGCGGTGAAATAACAGCCTTCGGCGCTGTTATCGGCTGCTGTACAGGTTGGGACCGTGTAAGTGCCGCCACTGCGGGCAGCATTCCAAGTGATTGCAATATCGTATTCTTCGTCTGTAGCAATCCACAACACCTTGGCCGCGGCCGCCGGCGGCGCGCCCACCGCTGTTTTTAGCGCTGTATTCCATTGCCAAAGATCCCAAGCAGCCATTTCCGCAGAACTGCAAGTGCCAGCAGAGCAGTCAGGTGTTGGTGCACTGGTCACGATACTATTGGCATAGGCATATGCGCCGTTGTCGGCGGCCTGATTGTTGGCCATAATTCGATTGATCAAGTCATCACTGTAACTTTGTGCCTCCTGCGCAAAGTGCGCAGTTGTCGTATTCTTCAAGCTGAGAGACTGCAAGCCTGCAACGCCAAGCAAGCCAACCGCCAAAACCAGCACCGCAACCAGCACTTCAATCATGGTAATGCCGGACTGGCTGGCACCCGGTTTCCTGGACAATTTGAATTCAGATGAAGTTTGTATCATGGGCAATTCGCATTTGCTTCAGTGCCTGTGGACAGCGCACCGGTGGTAACGGAAACGATTAATGACCGAGCCTGCCCATTTCCGGACGGATCGCAAAAACCGAAATATTTCTGCTCATTTAGACTATCAGCGATACCTGTTGGCAAAAATCGAAAGTGGGGAATTGCACCGGAAGCTCCACCGTGGGTAACAGTTACCTGTGCAGTATCCGGAGCCTGAAACACCCGCAGCAATTCACCAATGGACACCGTCGTGCCAGTCGCGTTGTTATCCGTCACCACAATCCAGCCTTTGCCCCAGTCATTGGCGCCGGCGCAGGTGGTGCCATCAGCCGACGAACATAAGGACACAGCGCGGTTGCGGGCAACAGCTTCCCCTTTGGTGTACTGAATGGCCGCCAGCATACTGTCACGTGCGTCTGCCAGCCGGTTGCTGGTTATCACCGACTGAAACGACGGCAAAGCCACAGTGACAAGAATCACCAGAATCGCCACGGTGACCATTAATTCGATAAGCGTGAAACCGAATTGCCTGCGCATAAGCACTCATCCCTTGAAGTCAGTATTAATTTAAATAATGCGGAAGCGAATGTCAGCTCCTCTCCGATGAACGGACAGACACGCCGGACAGGCGGCTTTTCGAGTATGCGAAGCGCGATATTATTCACATTCTGCAGCAAAAAGATGGCGCGAAGAGTCTGCTCAAGCAGACCCCTACAAAAGACGGGTTCAGACTTCGACAGTGGGTATGCGCAACTCTTTCGGCATAGAAAACACAATATTCTCCTCACGCCCGGCAATCTCGTCCGGAACGTCACCACCCAGTTCCCGCAGGCGGGCGATCACGGCGCTTACCAGTACTTCCGGTGCGGAAGCGCCGGCGGTTACACCAATTGATTTTTTGCCGTCTAGCCAGGCGGGGTCAATTTGTGCGGCTTCGTCGATCAGGTAGGCCGGTGTGCCCATGCGTTCCGCCAGCTCGCGCAGGCGGTTGGAGTTGGAGCTGTTGGGGGAACCCACCACCAGCATCAGGTCGCAGTCGCCGGCCAGTTGTTTGACGGCGTCCTGGCGATTCTGGGTGGCGTAGCAGATGTCGTCTTTACGCGGGCCTTCAATTTTTGGGAATTTGGCGCGCAAGGCATCAATTACCCGAGCAGTGTCGTCCATTGAAAGCGTGGTCTGGGTGACATAAGCCAGTTTTTCAGGATTTTTTACGTCCAGCGTGGCTACGTCAGCTTCGTTTTCCACCAGGTAGATATCGCCGCCGTTGGCAAAGTTGTACTGGCCCATGGTGCCTTCCACTTCCGGATGGCCATGGTGGCCAATCAGCACGCATTCGCTGCCGTCACGGCTGTAACGCATGACTTCTATGTGCACCTTGGTGACCAGCGGGCAGGTAGCGTCAAAGACTTTCAAGCCACGGTCGGCTGCCTCTTTTTGCACGGCTTGGGACACTCCGTGGGCGCTGAAAATTACCAGTTTGTCGTCTGGCACTTCGCTCAGTTCTTCCACGAAGATAGCGCCGCGCTTGCGCAGGTTGTCTACCACGAATTTGTTGTGCACCACTTCGTGGCGTACATAAATAGGTGCGCCAAACACGTCCAGAGCGCGATTAACGATATCAATGGCGCGGTCGACACCGGCGCAGAATCCACGGGGGTTTGCCAGACGAATTTGCATAGTGTTCCTATCTCAGCCCACAGGAGTTCAGTGCGCAGGCCCTACCGGCTCTACGTCTATAATTTCTACGTCAAAGGTCAGTGTACGCCCAGACAGCGGGTGGTTGAAGTCTACTTCCACCTCGTCGCCTTCTACCCGGCTGATGGTACCCGGCAGTTCTTGCTGGCGCGCGTCGGCAAATGAGACCACCACGCCTGGCTCCAGCACCATGTCGGCGCCGAACTCGTGGCGCTTCATCACCTGCAAGTTGTTCGGGTTGCGCTGGCCAAAGGCTTTTTCCGGTGGCACCTGATAGCTGGCTTTGTCACCGGCTTTCATGCCCATCAGATAGGCTTCAAAATTCGCTGGCAAATTTTCATCGCCAATATCCAGGGTGGCCGGTTTTTTGTCGAAGGTGGTATCAACCACTTCGCCGCTGTCAAATTTCAGCGCAAAATGCAGGGTAACCCGGGTGCCTTTGTCTACAGGAAGTTCTTTCATGATGGTCAGTCGCCTTTTTTGTCCGCATCGGCGGGCTTGCGAAACGTGTCGAGTATGATCATGGCGGCGCCAATGGTGATGGCGGTGTCGGCCAGATT
>Ga0314774_1002333_pt1 | contig 10813 bp, 8 predicted proteins | sample MetaGCBIA2018_FD_204515 | JGI IMG/M metagenome (GOLD analysis project Ga0314774, IMG submission 204515) | Cryopeg brine microbial communities from Beaufort Sea near Barrow, Alaska, United States - CBIA 2018 | ecosystem: Environmental > Aquatic > Marine > Coastal | place: USA: Alaska | collected... | reverse complement strand
AAATTTGCCTGCAAAGGTATTACTTACAAATTTAAACACCCAAGATTATGCAAACTGAAAAGGTGGTAGATCATATAGTAGATTGGTTAAAAAATTATGCCACCACGGCCAATATGGATGGTTTTATCCTTGGAATTAGCGGCGGAATAGATTCTGCGGTTACCTCTGCCTTATGTGCCCGGACCGGCCTTCGCACCTTATGCCTGGAAATGCCTATTCATCAAGCCCCAAGTCATGTGTCCAGGGGGCAGGAATACATTAAATCCTTGAAGAATCAATTTGCCAATGTGACAAACGTGCAAGTAGATCTCACCTCTGTTTTTGAACAATTTAAAGGAGTAGTGCCGCAAGCATATGAATGTGAACACCTGGAATTAACATTGGCCAATACACGGGCGCGATTGAGAATGACAACTTTATACTATTTTGCCGGTTTACACAAGTATTTGGTGGCAGGGACCGGGAATAAAATAGAAGATTTTGGAGTAGGATTTTTCACTAAATATGGTGACGGTGGGGTCGACCTGAGTCCCATCGCAGATTTGATGAAAAGTGAGGTTTATGAAATTGCCCGATTTTTGAATGTAAATCAGGAAGTAATGCACGCAGCTCCTTCTGATGGCCTTTTTGGTGATAGCCGAAGTGACGAAGATCAGATAGGTGCGAGCTATGACGAGCTGGAGTGGGCCATGAAAATGGATAATCAAGAAAAAAGAGCATCCGACTTCTCAGGTCGTAAATTTGAAGTTTTTAATATCTTTAAACGTTTAAATAATGCGAATCAGCATAAAATGAAACCAATTCCAATCTGTAAAATCCCCGTTCATCTAAAAAAATAGTACTTTCATCGAATAAATCCCGATAGCTATAGAATTGAGGTTTTAATCAGTTAGTTTAGTCAAACTGTTTTTCTAATCAACTAAATTGCAAAAGCCCCTCCGCTGTAAATTTTAGTGCTAACATATCTATATGAGTTCAGTATTAATAGCAGATCATCATCCCATTACCCATGAAGGAATTATATCGTTACTAAGCAGTAATGAAGAACTTGAGGTATTTGGCAGTGTAACCACGGGGAACGAGTTGTATAGATTCCTGAAACATCAAATTCCGGATCTTTTGATTATGGAAATTGATTTGCCGCAAATTAATGGCATCACGTCCCTTCGAACTTTAAAAGCCGAATATCCCAGATTAAAAATACTTGTTTTGAGTTGTCATCCAGAAGAAATGTATGCCTTGAGCGCTATAAAATCCGGGGCTTCCGGTTATATCTCAAAAACCGTATCTACCGAAATTTTAAAAAAGGCGATCCTGCAGGTAATCCGTGGTGGTATTTATTTAAATAAGGATATTACCGAAAGATTAAATTCCGGGGTTTTTAAGAACAATAGCCTGATCTCAAAATTCAAAAAACTCTCTACCCGTGAGGCCGAAGTTTTAAATTTGCTCTCTACCGGAAAGCGAAATAAGGATATTGCAGAAGCATTGACCATCAATGAAAAAACCGTGAGCACCTATAAAACCCGGTTGTTGAAAAAGTTAAAAGTAGATAATGTAGCAGATTTGATCCACCAATCCAGATTACTGCAATTACGAACTACATAACCCGGTTAAGTTTGTTGGACAAGACCTTTTTTAAGGTTAAATAATCCATAACATCCTCTATCATCTCCTTCGAATCAACTTCAGGGGAATCTTTTATTTTTTGCGAAAGTTCTTCTATCTTTTGAGAGATAAGGAACCTACGCAAGGCCAAAATGGTTTCGTTAACAAGCCTCCCAATGGTGGTATCCTTGGCTTTTACAAAAATATCCATACGCTCCCAATCGTGCAAACTGTATTGCTCTTCTTCCATTAAAATTGTGGTAACCGCAGCCGAAAGTTCTGAATCCAGTTGGTTGATAAAAATTTCCAGGACCAATCCACCTTCCTGATTTAACCCATCAATAACCCTGGTATATATTTCCCTGAACAATTCATTGGTAAATGCGACTTCATCTTCCTGCAAGTCCAGGAAGATTTTTTCAAAAACTTTGGCTTTTTGAATTTCGGGTTCCAAAACCAGTTCCCCCTTCTCATTTTCCTTCATAACCATATCTTCAAATTCCTCTTCCACCGTTCCGTAAAGCAATAACAAACTTATTATCTTCCGCTCCAGCTCAAACAATTCATCAACCTTGACCTTTGAAGATTCTTTATCCCTGACAACTTCTAAAGATTTACTTTTTGCCGGTTGTGCCGGTCCGGTTTTACCTTCTTTTGCAAGAAGTTGTCTCAAAGTAGAAAAAAGCACTTGTTCCGAAATATCCATTATCCTTGAACATTCCTGAATATATACTTCCTGTTGGATCTGATTTGGGATCTTGGCGATACTGGAAACCATATCGTGAATAAGGCTAGCCCTTTTCACAGGATCATTTTTGGCATCCTCATACAATAATGAAGCCTTGTATTCTATAAAATCCTTGGCATTTTCCTGTAAATATTCCCGTAATTCGTCCTGAGAATTCTTTCTCGCAAAACTATCAGGGTCTTCCCCATCAGGGAAAACACAGATTTTCACGTTCATCCCCTGTTCCAAAATAAGATCTATTCCCCGTATGGAAGCTCTCATTCCTGCGGCATCCCCATCAAAAAGCACCGTAATGTTTTTTGTGAGCCGGCTTATAAGGCGGATCTGTTCAGAGGTAAGCGAGGTTCCCGAAGATGACACTACATTCTCAATTCCGCTTTGATGGAATTGGATCACATCGGTATAACCCTCAACCAAAAAGCAATTATCCTCCTTTGCAATAGCTTGCTTGGCGTGGGAAATTCCATATAAAACCTTGCTTTTGTGGTAGATTTCACTCTCCGGGGAATTCAGGTATTTTGCAGCTTTTTTATCGTTTATCAAAATTCTTCCCCCAAAACCCAATACCCTGCCGGACATGGAATGAATTGGAAACATCACGCGCCCCTTGAATCTGTCGAATTGCTTTTCACCTTTTACAATACTCAAGCCTGTTTTTTCGAGATAATCCAGTTGATAACCCTTTCTAATAGCTTCAGAAGTAAACGCGTCCCATTCGTCCAGACAATAGCCAAGATCAAATTTTTCGATAGTTTCGGGGGTAAATCCGCGTTCCTTAAAATAACTAAGCCCAATGGCTTTTCCCTGTTCCGATTTTAAAAGTATATTTTGAAAATACTCACTGGCAAATTCAGAAACCAGGTACATACTCTCCCGTTCATCTGCATGTTGCTTCTGCTCATCGCTTTGTTCGGTTTCCTCAATCTCAATATTATACTTTCTTGCCAGATACTTAATCGCTTCGGGATAAGTAAAATGCTCATGCTCCATTAAAAAAGCAACCACATTTCCGCCTTTTCCACTTGAAAAATCCTTCCAGATCTGTTTTACAGGTGAGACCATAAAGCTGGGGCTTCGTTCATCGGTGAACGGGCTCAGGCCTTTATAGTTGCTACCGGATTTTTTTAGCTGAACAAAATCGCCTAGAACCTCCTCTACTCTGGAGGTTTCAAATACCTGGTCTATAGTGTTTTTTGAGATCAAATTTTTCTGAAAATAAGTTTTGTGAGACAGGCCAAATGTAACAATAAAAAAAGAACAGTTTTCAATTAAATGAAAACCATCCTCTTTCAACATCTTAGCAGAATGTTACTTATACTTAATCAAAATTTAAGCCATTCTTTGAATAAAAATAATTTAATAAGCTGATTATCAAAGTTTAACATATTTTATAAACATCTCAAATTTCCACTTCCTGATAAGCACACACAGTTAAATTAAAGATATTAATATGGATTAAAATTCAATTAATCAAAATCAAATCGCAACCCAAGGGAAATATTGTTTAGCTCAACGTTTGGGTCTTTAAAGATGGGATTTAGATCGTATTTAGCATAAAGCGAGGTATTTCCCCAACCTATATAGCCACTTAATCCATAAATTAATTCCTTGGTATTGTAATCTCCTTTAAGTTTACGTTTTACATTATCCCCATTTTCCTCGTATTTAAGTTTCTGTCTCTCCCCAATATTAATCCCGACAAATCCTCCCAATCCTAATTTAAATTTTTTGTCGGTATAAAACCAGGTTCCCTTATCTGTTTCAGATTTATTGGAAGGGCCAAATTCAAAGTGCAAAGGAATTACAAGATTATCCATTTTAAATTTAGATTTATCGAGATCTATGGGATAAACCTCTAAAACGGTCAAATTCCCATTTTCCACAAAATAGCGGTTATCTGTAGGTTTTAATCCGTTGAACTGCAAAGATATTCCATATCTGAATCTCAACCAGTTGGAATCTTCAAAAACACGGGTTCTCCAGGCAATTCCCAATTCAAAAAACCTGCTTCCACCAAACCTGAAGTCCGAATCGCTCAGGGATTGCCCGTCCTTTAAAGCATTATTAAAACCGACGGCAACAACAAGTTGGCTGGTGGTACGATTACTCCGACTTTCATATTCCTCCTCTATTTCCTTTTCAGAATGGCTACCTTTTTCCCTCTTTTCTGTGAATTCCCCCCCGTTCCTCAGTTCCCATTCGATTTCATTTTCTGCAATTGCAAGCCTGTTCTCAATATTTAACGCGTGTTTTTTAGCCGATTCTTCCCTTAATTTGTCTGCTTCGGCAGGGGAAATCTCACTGTTTTCCAACTGCAGGCTTATAGCTTCCAGACTCCTTTTTAGAGCCGATTTTTCTTCCGCAATTATTTGCTCCTTTTGTTGCTTCAGCTGTTCTGTCTTTTGAGGCATTTTTTCTTCCTGGGCCTGAAGGTCCTGCATTCCAAAACTCAGCATTAGAATGCTTATACAAATAGTAATGATTTTCATTTTTTTTGTTTTAGATGAATATATTTAACTTTAATAAAATGATGATCTCAATAATAAATTTCTATTAATTCCTGTTGACAACAGCGGTTTTAGCTTTAAAATACCCCTCCTTGAGGACATCAAAAACCTTTTCCCTAAAAGATTGCTCCAACTCCAGCTCCACATCTAAAAGCAAGCTGCTGGCATCTATATTTTTTGAAACAAACTTCCCGCTCCTATCTCCTTTTATTTTAGTTAGAGCTTCAGCCAGCAATGCGTCCACTTCAGTATCTGTTATTTTCCCTGTTTTAATTTCTTTTGATGAAGCTTCCGCAATCACTTCTTCAGGAATTCCTGAAATTTCTGTCTTCTTCATCAGCTCAGGATACTTTTGGTTTTGATCGCTTTTCGTTTTTGAAGATTCCTGCGGTTTTCCCATAGATGCAAGTTTTGAATTGGCCACCGGTTCCTTTCCAGAAAAAATATTTTCAACAGGTTTTACAGAAGCTTTTTCCGGCTTTGCCACTTCCTCTGAAACAGGATTTTCAAAAGATATTTGCTGAGATTCAATTTTTTCCTTTAAGATTTCCTCTTCGGGAGTATTTACAATTACCGGAGTTTCAGAAATGGGTTTATTGAACAGAATGCTGAATATCAGGATCCCTCCAACAATTGTCGCTGCAATTCCAAGCCACCAAAACATAGGCCTTTTGCTTTTTTCTGCTGAATTTAATCTTGCGCTTAGTTCCTCCCAGTTTCCGGCTTTTGGCTCTATCTTCCGCTTGTTCAGCTTTTTGCTGAAATCCTTTTCAAATTTTAACTGTCCCATAACCCGAAATATTTTGAGTTTTTAATTTTTCCTGTAACATTTTTCTAGCCTTGAACAACTGGGATTTCGAAGTTCCAATGTTGATATTGAGCATTTTGGAAATTTCCAGATGTTTGTACCCCTCAACCGCATACATCACGAACACCACTCTGTATCCTTCCGGCAATGAATCTATGATTTGCTGGATCTCATCTACATTAATATCAGATTCTATATTGTTGAAGCTTCCATCGAAATCTTCAAGTCCCTCCTCTTTAAATTCCAAGGATTTTTCACTTCTTAAAAAGGAGATGCATTCCCGGATCATGATTTTTCTAATCCATCCTTCAAAACTCCCTTCATTCTTAAAATTCGCCAGGTATTTAAAAACCTTAAAAAATCCGTTGAGCATTACCTCTTCTGCATGATGAAGGTCTTTCACATACATCCTGCAAACGCTCAGCATCTTCCCCGAATGTAAATCGTAAAGGCATTGTTGAGCCCTCCGGTTATTTTTAATAGCCCGAGCAATTAACTGAGTTTCGTTTTTATTAAGCGGAATAACCTTCACGGGTTTTAATTAAAGCCTTGTATTTATAAAGACGCATGAAATTTACGAAAGGTTGCCTGAAGATGTGAAAAAAATTCAAAGTTTGTGGTTTGGGGTTTGGGGTTTATGGTTTGGGATTTGGGGTTTGTGGTTTGGGGTTTATGGTTTATGGTTTATGGTTTATGGTTTATGGTTTATGGTTTATGGTTTATGGTTTATGGTTTATGGTTTATGGTTTATGGTTTATGGTTTATGGTTTATTTTTAATGTAGATGCGCACGGCCGTGCGCATCTACATTAAAAATGATTTTCGTAAAATCTTAATTTGGCCCCTATACTTCGGGGTGGAATTTGGAATTTGAATTTTGAATCCTAAATTTGGATTTTGGATTTTGGATTTTGGAATTTTCCACTAAAAAGAGGTATCTTGAACTTCCTAAATTTTCTTGACCAGATGAGACAAATTACACTTCTTTTATTTTTACTTTGGGCGCTCCCATTTCAAGCCCAGGAACGGTTTCTTGATGATATTTTTGAGGTAGAAAAACCGATTACCAAAACCTATGCGAACAAGGATGGCGCCAACTTAAAACTGGATATTTATCAGCCTGAAAATGATACGATCCAAGTTCGTCCGCTAATAATCTTTATGCACGGCGGAGGATTTTCAGGAGGAACGCGAACAAATGAGGCGGAAGTTAAATTTGCAGATGCCGCCGCTAAAAAAGGCTATGTGGCCGTTCAAATTTCATATCGCCTTACAAGGAAAGGTCAGTCTTTTGGTTGTGATTATGAAGCCTCGGGCAAAATGAAAACCTTTAAAATGGCCGCTGAAGATTTTTTGGATGCCGTTAAATTTATGGTGGACCACAAGGAGGAATTTCGCATTGACACCTCCAAAATAATCGTTGGAGGCAGCAGCGCAGGTGCTGAAGCCGTTTTAATTGCGGTTTATAACAATAAATTGATGTTCGATGATTTCTCAGCTTATGAAAATATTGATTTTGCCGGAGTTTTTTCACTCGCCGGGGCAATTGTGGATGCCCGCTATATCACAAAGGAAAATGCCGTTCCGGGAGTATTCTTTCACGGAACTGAAGATAACCTGGTGCCTTTTGGAACCGGACCACATCACTGGTGTAAACCCGGCGAACCCGGCTATATTATGCTGGACGGATCAAAAACCATAACAGAAAAGCTCAGAAAGCTCAACACTTCTTTTATGTTATACAGCTTTGAAGGCGGTAAGCACGAACATTCGGAAATGCCATTTGATTATTTCCCGGAAGTTTTCAGCTTTTTTGAGCAGGTTTTTTTAAATGGAGAAAAAGAACAAATTGAAATTTTAAGATAAGCCAGCACTAATTTTTTTCGAATAAAAACTGCCAGATTCAAAATCAAAAATATTAGAGGGAATTAGCTATACCTACTCTTATTGAAATGATGCTATGGTTTCTTAAACAATAACTTTAACAAATGAAATATTACCGAATAATAATTACAGCTTTATTCCTCTTTCTCAGCCTTGCGCTTTATTCACAAAGATCGGCGCAAAGTCTCAATGCAGCCTGGGAATTTACTTCTGAAGTTGATGGCAAAGTCAAAATCATTAATATTCCCCATACCTGGAATGCCGAAGATCCTTTTAGGGATGGAAAAGAATATTTCCGAGGAAAAGGCACCTATCAAAAAACCTTGTTTGCCCCTGAAGCCTGGAAGCAAAAGCGGGTTTTTCTTAAATTTGAAGGTAGCAATCAAATTACCACCTTGTTTGTCAATAATCAAGAAGTAGGCGATCACCAGGGAGGTTATACCGGTTTTGTGTTCGATATTTCTGAATCGCTGAACCCAGGGAAAGAAAACAAGTTAAGAATTGTAGTTGATAATTCTCACAATTTAGATGTTCCCCCGCTGGATGCCGATTTCAATTTTTATGGCGGAATTTACCGCGATCTGGAATTGATTATTTCCAATCCTGTCCATTTTGAAATAGCCAATGAGGCTACAGGAAATATCCTTGTCAAAACCCCTGAAGTTTCTATTGAAAATGCCAAAATTCAGGTTGAAACAAAAGTGGTAAACCATTCCTCAGAAAATAAAAACAGCGTGATAAGTATTGAGGTTTTTGATCCTGAATCAAACTCTGTAAAGACTTTGAGCAAAAAACTGAGTTTAAAACCTTCGGAAACCAAATCCGTGAATTTTGAATATCAAGTCAAAAACCCTGAATTATGGTCACCGGATAACCCGGATTTATATAGAATTGAAGCGAGGATTTCGGAACAAAAATCAGGTGAAGTACTGGATATTTTTGATACAAAAATTGGATTTCGCTGGTTTGAAATAGATGCTGACAAAGGTTTTTTCCTGAATGGAAAGCATATAAAACTCGTCGGTGCAAACAGGCACCAGGATTTTAAAGGTCTGGGAAATGCTTTGCCCAATAAATTTCATAAAACGGATTATAAAATGATAAAGGAAATGGGCGCCAACTTTATTCGTACTGCCCATTATCCACAGGATCCGGAGGTATACAAAATTTGCGATGAACTGGGACTTTTGGTTTGGTCGGAAATTCCCGTAATAAATGATGTGACAGATTCTGAAGCATTCCACAGCGTGGCACTTCAGATGCAACGGGAACAAATTTCGCAGTTTTTCAACCATCCGTCGGTGATCTTTTGGGGCTATATGAACGAAATTTTTATTCGTCTTGTCTTTAACAATAAAATTACTGAAGCAGAAAAAGAGGCCAAGATCAAAACCTCTGTTGCGCTCGCCGAAAAGCTGGAAATTGAAACGAAGAAAATGGATCCGGACCGCCTGAGTGTAATGGCACTACACGAAAATGAACTTTACAACACTTCCGGAATTGCCGGGCTTCCCGATGTAATTGGCTGGAACCTCTATTTTGGTTGGTATTCCCAGGGATTGGAGAATTTTGGAAAATTTCTTGACGAACAACATAAACGCTATCCGGACAGACCCTTAATAATTTCAGAATACGGCCCGGGAGCCGACATTAGGATTCAAACCGAAGATCCAAAACCCTGGGATTACAGCGAGGCATATCAGCTTGAATTACATAAAAGTTATCTAAATCAGATACTTGCAAGGGATTTCGTGGTGGGAATGGCAGCGTGGAACTTTGCCGATTTCGGCTCTTCCTTTCGTCAGGATGCAATGCCTTATATCAACCAAAAAGGGCTTGTGAATTTTGATCGAAGCAAAAAAGATATCTACCATTACTACCAGGCAAGGTTACTAAAAGCACCATTTATTTACATTGCGGGAGCGAATTATGAAGAAAAATTCCTTCAGGATGAAAATGACAAAGTTGAGATCAATGTATTTTCAAATGCAAAAAAAGTGACTTTAAAAGTAAATGATAGCGTGGAATTTTCTGCTGAAGTTAAAGACGGACTTGCTGGTTTTGAGCTGCAACTGCCCGAAGGAAAGTATTTATTAACTGCTGAAACGGAAAAGGCTTCCCACAGCAGGAAGATCACGGTAAATTACCGATCGAATTTATTATCTAAAATCGACCAAAAAGAACTTCTGATAAATGTTGGTACCCATGTAAATTATACAGATCCTGTTACCAAAGAAATCTGGATCAGCGACCAGGAATACAAAGCCGGTGGTTTTGGATATATTGGCGGGGAGGTTTTTCAAAAGTCAAAAGACAAATTTCAGGGAACCGCTTCAGATATAGAAGGCACAGAAAATGATCCACTTTTTCAGACTATGAGAGAGGGAATCGAAGCTTATAAATTTGATGTGAAAAAAGGCAATTACAAAGTTTCCCTTCTTTTCGCTGAGCCGGATTTTAATGCTTCGGAAGAAAATATTTACAATCTGAATTCTGTTGAAAAACAACATAGGACCAACTTGCGCAGTTTTGACATTAAAATAAATGGAGAACCGGTTTCCCGGGATTTCAACCTGGCAAGGGATTATGGCAGGATTAGGGCAGTTGAGATTTTCTATAAAGTTAAAGCAGAAAACGGAATTTCGGTAGAATTTGAGGCAAACTCGGGAAAATCGGTACTTTCAGGAATTAAATTGGAAAAACTTTAGGAATGTCAAATTTATCAAATAATATAATTCATTTAAAGATGAGAAGGTTTGTTTTTATTTTCAGCAGTTTCATAATTATATTCCTGAGCTGTAAAAGTGAAGTGAAGAATGAGGGTAAAACAAAGATGGAGCCGGATTATGGGATTCAGAAAAAACCAACTGATATAAAAACCCCGGAAGGAATGGTATGGATCCCCGGTGGCATTTTTCAACAGGGAGCAGTTGCCAATGATAAAATGGCGATGTCTCATGAAAAACCTGCGCATCCGGTACTTGTGGATGGCTTTTATATGGATATGACCGAAGTTACAAATGGGAACTACAAAGAATTTGTGTCGGCCACCGGATATGTGACTGTTGCCGAACGCAGTTTAAGCTGGGAGGAAATAAAGAAACAAGTTCCGCCGGGAACCCCGAAACCTCCTGATTCCATTTTACAACCCGGTTCCCTTTTGTTCAATAAACCAAAAAGTAAAATTATTGATCTTCACGATTATTCCCAATGGTGGGCCTGGACGGTTGGGGCTAATTGGAAACAGCCGGAAGGTCCC
>Ga0314774_1002330_pt1 | contig 10821 bp, 6 predicted proteins | sample MetaGCBIA2018_FD_204515 | JGI IMG/M metagenome (GOLD analysis project Ga0314774, IMG submission 204515) | Cryopeg brine microbial communities from Beaufort Sea near Barrow, Alaska, United States - CBIA 2018 | ecosystem: Environmental > Aquatic > Marine > Coastal | place: USA: Alaska | collected... | reverse complement strand
AGATATCAACTTAATTGCAAGAAGGTTGGTGCTTTACAGTGAGTCTTTGTCCTTTTTAAACAATCCACCAAATCCTGCAAATTATAGTAAATTAGCAGCTTAGATTATGTGCGAAACTTGAGTAAGTGTAATAACGGGCACCAATATCCTGTATGTCGAATATGAGGACATCTACCTTTTCCAACATTTCTTTGGTTGGTTTACGTATCTTTCCGTACAGGGAAATTATAGGCAATCCGGTTTTTTTATCCACTCCATCTGCAACGTGCGTGTCTTCTTCTCCTCTCAGCCCATGTTCGGGGCCAAAAAGAACGGTAAGATCTACATCCTGTCGATTATTTAAATGGTCGATTAAATGAGTCCCGTCAGGTAATAGTCCGGTTTGATTGGTAATCAAACCAACTCTCTTTCCTTTTATGAGTTTTTCATATTGAGGGGAGAAAAGTTGTTCGGCGCCAATTTTAACCCTGGGGTTATTCAGAGATTTGACTTTTTCCCATTTCAACATTACAATTTGCCCATCCATAGTTGCGGCCACAAGGTTATTTGAACCTATTACATTTACCGTATTTACCATGGAATTATCTATTTTGTAGGACCAGTTGTGTTCTTGATTTTTCGAATTGATACAGTAGATCACTCCATTCCTTGTTCCAAAATAAACAGAATTTTCCTTTTCAATAAGCATAGATGGAACGTGATCATATCCAAAGCCAAAATCCTTCCTCCAGGCTATTTCCGCTTTTACTTTTCCTGTTCGGAAAGCCACAATTTCATCATTCATTGTTTTTCCGTAGACCAGCGTTTTATCTTTTGAGATCCCAAGAGATTCCCTCACGGTAGCTTCATTGCTTCTCCAAAGAGTTCTTCCTGTAGTAGCGTCTATGGCAGAAATAAATCTATCCGGAGCTACGATATAAACGACATTATCATGGGCAACAGGAGTCACCATAGCAGGGGATAACATCCGGTTTTCAGTGCCATTGTTCCATTTCCATTTAAGAGAACCATCTTTGATATTCAAGGCATATAGGTTTTTATCCCAGGCGCCAAAAATCACTTTGTTCTCAAAAATCAAAGGTTTTCCTACTACCGGGCCTTCAAGCCCATTGTAATTCCATACCTGTTCTCCGGTTTTGGCATTTATCGCCCTGAAATTTCCATCGCTTCCGCCTATATAAACAATGCCGTTTTCCACAATTGGAGATCCTAATACAGAGGCTTCGGTTTTAAATTTCCAGACTGATTTTCCATTTTCAGAATTCAGACAATAGATGTTTCCATCTCCGGAGCCTAAAATGATATTTTCTTTAAAAGCTGCAGGGGAAGAAAATATTCCTCCTTCAGTTTGATAAGACCAAACTTTTTCTCCGGTTTTTTCTGAAAGGGATTCGATTTCTCCGGTACTGTTCCCAAATATTATTTGGCCGTTCACAGCGGCCGGAGTAGATATTACGTTGGCATCAGAATGATATCCCCAAACTTTTTTCACCTGTGGAAAGGAATCATTAACAGTATAAGTCGGGCGTTCAAATTCCTCGGATGTGGAATAGTCACGTTTTCCAAGTGAAATACTTCTCCAGACCGGATGGGTTTTCACACCAGGAGTTCTTTCATGGAAATTTGCAGAATCCTGAGTGATTTCAACAATATTATATCCGCCAATTTCGTTTTTTGCCCTTAGATTTGAGCGGCCCATTGTACCCGAAATCCCTTCAAAATTCATTTTCTTATTGCGGTGACCGTGACCACAAATGGCAAATTGTGTGTTATAATTTTTTAAAAGGTCTGTCGCTTCATACCAATTATCCAGACTATTGTCTAGCGGATAATGATTTAAAAAGATTATTGGCTGATCTTTAGGAGTTTCCTGTAAGACTTTCTCAAGCCAAATTACTGCATCCCTTGGGATATGTCCGTCAGACATTCGCACGTATGGGCCGGAAGCACAACCTATAAATTTAAAACCTTCGTGTTCAAAAACAAATTTGTCTGCACCAAATTTCCTGATAAAGCTCACCCCACCGGATTCAGACCAACCGGTGTCGTGATTTCCTGGAATTATGTAATAGGGAATTTCAATTTTATCCAGGATTTCTTTAGCCAGGGCCAATTCCTTATCAGTTCCCATTTCAGTGATGTCCCCTGTAATTACTACGAAATTTATGTCACTTTGCACATTGATATCGGCCACGGTCCTTTCCAGATCCTCCTCAGCATTGTTACTACCAATATGGGTATCGGTTACAAATGCAAATTTGAAGTTTTGGGCAAAGGTCAGGCTTATGAAAAGCAAGCAAAAAAAGAAGCTTAAAAAGATTGGTTTTTTCATCAGATTAGTTTTACTCAGTGATTAATCTGAGGATTTTTATGAGTTAATCAATCATTACAAGACATTTTGGGATATTATGGTTACAAATATTTTTTGTACAAATTGTCGAGAATTTTCAATTCCACATCGCTTAATACCGCATTGATATCCTTTTGAATAAAATGAAGTTTAAAAGCCTTGATTGCCGATTCCAGATCACTGGTATCATAACCTATAATTCGCAAGGCAATTTCAGGAGAAACGTCCATGGTAAAACTTTCTATTGTCGCTGGCTTAGCTATTATTTCATTTTCATCTTCAGGGATTATTCCTTCTTCTACAATAGTTGGGAGTTTTGAAATTATGCTATCATTTGTTGTTTCAGGGATTGCCAACACCTCATCATACCAAAATCCGTAACCTTCTCCGGCAAGTTTTTTCCAGGGGAAATTCGGGTTTGGATCTACTTTTCTGGAGGGAGACATATCGGAGTGGCCAATAAAATTTGCGTCCGGGATACTGTATTTTTCCTTCAGGACTTTTAAAAGCTTTAACAGGCTTTCTATTTGAAGTATTGAAAATTCTTCCTTCCCGTTGTTGTCAAGTTCAATCCCAATGGAGGATGAATTCAAATCGGTGTTATTGCCCCATTTTCCGGCACCTCCGTGCCACCCGCGGTAATAATCGTTTAGCATATTATAGATCGTACCGTCTTTTGCAATTACATAATGAGCACTAACCTGGGTGCGAGGCAGGGTAAAAGTTTTTAGGGTTTGTTCTACGGATTCCTGTGCGGTGTGGTGAATCACTACATAGTTGGGTTTCCTAAGGTTGAAATTGGTAGTTCCCACCCAATTTTCCCCATAAGGTAAAGTGGTTGCAATTCCAGTTTGTTCCGGTGGGACCTGGCGCAACTGTTTTGTCAACACCTTGGCTTGTTTTTTATACATCCTGTTTGTTGGCGCATACGGATTTGAAGCGCAGGAAAATATAACAGAAACAACAAGGATCACCGAAAAAAGACGAAAAAAATTTTTCATTTAGATCAAATTTTACAGGTGAATAACGCTATTTTTGTTTAAGAAGTGTTGCTAAAGCAATTCAAAATTCCGAATTCAAAAATCAAAATCCAATATCTCTGGACGAATCTCATATCTCAATACTCAAATCTAAGTACTCTCATCTTCAAAACTTCCATCTTACAAAAGCTTCCATGGCTTCGTAATTTGCCAATCCTAATTTATCGTAAATCATTGCTGTTTCGCGGTTTCTTTCCTGGGCCCTTTTCCAGAATTCCCTTTCATCGTCTCCCGGAAATACGGGGCGGTCTTTTTGTGATTGATGTTGAAATATGGCGATCCTTTTTCTTTCTACCTCCTGTGGCGAAAGTGGTACTGCCATTTCAATCTCATGGGTTTCAAATTCCAGCCAGGCCCCGCGGTACATCCACAACCAGCAATTTTTGGTCCATTCTTCTGTTTCTCTCAGTCGGTTCATGGCTTCCAGGATGATCCTGAAACAAACAATATGCGTTCCATGTGGATCTGCAAAATCGCCAGCGGCAAATATCTGGTGCGGTTTAATTTTTTGAAGGAGTTCCATAATGAGTTTTACATCAATTTCTGTCACCGGATTTTTAACCGTTTTTCCGGTTTCATAAAACGGAAGCGACATAAAATGGATTTTGTTATCTTCAAGACCGGCATATCTCGCCCCTGCAAAAGCTTCCGATTTCCTGATAAATGCCTTCACATTTCGAATTTCAGGCAGATCAATCTCATTTGGTTGTTTTTTCTTCAGAAAGGCCCGCATTTGCTCGTAAACAGATTCCAGTTTTTTTGTGTCTTCCCCGATACTTTTATTAAAATCTATAGCAAATTCCATATATCGCAATACATCAGTATCCCAAACAGCTGTATTTCCTGAGGTTTGATATGCCACGTGAACTTCGTGCCCCTGGTCTACCAATCTCATAAAAGTGCCCCCCATGGAAATCATATCATCGTCCGGGTGAGGAGAAAAAATAAGCGATCTTTTATGATCTGGTTCTGCCCTTTCCGGGCGCTGAGAATCATCGGCATTGGGTTTTCCTCCTGGCCAACCAGTGATGGTATGTTGTAATTTATTAAAAACGTGAATGTTGATATTATAAGCCGGTCCTTTTTCTGTGGCCAATTGGGCCATTCCGTGGTTGTTGTAGTCTTCTTCAGTTAGTTTCAGAATTGGTTTTTCAACCCTGGAAGAAAGCCAGATCACCGCCTTTTTAATTTGTTCTTTGTCCCAAACGCAGTCTTTTACCAGCCAGGGAGTGTTAAATCGTGTAAGTTCGGAGGCTGCATCCATATCCAATACAAACTCTACATGTTCTGAAAGCTGGAGATAGGTTGCCGGAACATTTCCGGAGATTTCTCCTTCCACCGCTTTTTTGATGATGGTTGCCTTTTTTTTGCTCCACGCCATCAAGATAATTTCGCGAGCTTTAAAAATAGTACCAATTCCCATTGTGATGGCTTTGGTAGGTACATTTTCTTTTCCACCAAAATCGCGGGAAGCATCCCTTCTGGTAAGATCATCAAGGGTAACAAGCCTTGTTCCTGAGTTGGGTGCAGATCCCGGTTCATTAAAACCTATATGCCCTGTTCTACCAATTCCAAGAATTTGAAGGTCCAAACCACCCAGTTCCCCGATTTTGTTTTCATAATCTAAACAGTAGGAAGCTATATCCTCCTTTATTAATGTTCCGTCAGGAATATGAATGTTTTCTCCCGGAATATCAATATGGTCAAATAGGTTTTCATGCATAAAGGTCACATAACTCTGTTTTGCCGTTGGCTGCATGGGGTAATATTCGTCCAGGTTAAAGGTGATCACATTTTTAAAGCTAAGGCCTTCTTCCTTGTGCATCCGCACGAGTTCATCATACATTTCCACGGGAGTTGCCCCGGTGGCGAGTCCTAAAACGGCATTAGTTCCTTCTTCCTGTTTCTTTTTTATAAGATCTGCGATTCTTTGTGCTACTTTTTTGGAGGCTATATGCTCATCTGCATAAACGCTGACCGGTAATTTTTCAAACCGGGTTTCTTCGAGTAAATTTAATCTGGCCATAATAAATGAAATGCTTTTTTAGGATTTTGTAGTTTAAAATGCGGGGGTATTTTAACTGATATCTTCTTTAACTGAAGCAATTTGTTCTTTAAAAATATGTTCCATAACCGCCACGGTGGCTCCCAATAAGCTCGAATTTTTTCCGAGGGTTGATAAGGAAATTTGAGTCCTTTCTTTTAACTGGATCATAGTATAAGTATTGAGGGATTGCTGAATGGGAGTGGTTATAAATTGATTGGCTTCGGCAATTTTTCCTTCCAGGATGATCAATTCAGGATTAAAAATTTGTATTAAAACTGCAATTCCTTTGCCTAAACTTATCCCAATTTCCGACAAAACATTGATAGCAAATTGGTCACCCAGATTGGCTGCTTCAATTATAAGTTCCGGCTCCAGGTTTTCAACTTCATTATCGATCATGGTGTTTAAAATGGAGGTTTGCCCTGCCTGAATGCCTATTTTTGCTTTCTTGACCATTGCTATTCCGGATGCTACTGTCTCTAAACAACCGCGTTTCCCGCAATGACATAAATGCCCGTCTTCTAAAATAGGAATATGGCCAAATTCGCCGGCAAAACCGGAAACACCGGTATGCATTTTTCCTCCCATAATAATTCCCAAACCAATTCCCCAATCCATAGAGATCACCAGTACGTTGCTTCTTTTTTTTGCGAGACCGAACCTGAATTCTGCCAGACAGGAACTTTTTGCATCGTTAAAAATGACCACAGGTTTGTCAAATCTTTTTTCAAAAGCGCTTTGTAAGGATTCCGATTCCTGGTCTTGTAGGAAGTAAGTGTAGTTTTTGCCTTCTTCAGAAGAAACCAGGCCAGGCATGCTAATTCCCACCCCCATTAATTTATCAGAATTTATTTTTGAAGCCGTTATCAATTCGGATGCGTATTTGTGAATAAATTCTACGATCCGGAAATCTTTGGATATTATGGTAGGAATTGATTTTTCAAACAGGATCTGATGGGTATTATCCAAAATGGCCAATTTGATCTTGAAGCGCTCTATTTGAATGCTCAACACAAAAAAGCAGTGTTTCTTTAAGCCGAACAAATCTGGCTTTCGTCCCCCGACTGAATCGCCCTGACCTTGTTTTTCCACTATTCCGGCAGCTGTCAATTGGTTGAGCAGCGCCATGGATGTCGGCAAACTCAATTTGAATTTATTGCAGATATCTGCATTTGTATTTGTGCCGTTAATATAAAGGTGTTTTATAATACGGATCTTTTGCAAATATTTTTTCCTTTCAACATTAGTTAACCCCGATGGAGGAAAACTGTTTGTAAAAAAATCCTGTAAAACTTGAGGCATGGTTATAATTTAAATTGAAGGAATTACTTTTATAAATTTATCAGATTGGGGTAACAATAATTAATTTTCTCTAAAAATATATAAAAAAATGTATTTCTCAAAATACTTTGTGAAAAATTTTATAAAAGTTTGATTATTTATTTAAAATTTATATTTTTAGTCTTTGGTTTGGAAAAGGGGGTGAAATTTTTTTAAAAAACTGATGAGGAAAGTGAAAATTATTTATTACTAATTTGAGGCAAAAAGTTTTTGAAAAATTTGAAGGCACTAATTTAATTCAGAGGTAGTGATGAATTAATAGTAAAAAAATTTACCTAATATAAGAACCTTGATGTTTAACTAACGGTATGGATTATTTATATACTGATCATCCAACACATAAGTTTTATAATACAAAACCAAAAATATTTCTGTACTAAACCTGCAGTTAAAGCTTAGTTCATCATCCTCATCAACTAAATGAAAATCTTTCTTGTTAGACTCATTTTGTTTTGGAAATTCTGCTTTGCTAAAAATTTATTCTACCGTAAATAATTTTGTTAGAGAAACAGCTTTTCCTCCTGTTGTAAAGCCTTCAAGAGAAATTTCATAACTTCCTGGCACATCTGATGTATAAAATTCAACCTCTTTTGTAGTATTTGGTAAAAGGTTATAATTAGGCTCCCATAACAATTGTAATCTAAAATCTGGTATACGATTGGAGTTTGGTCTATTTTGAGAATAGTCGGGTTTAAAATAGGATTTTTTTAATTGTGGATTAATAATGGTTTCCTTTTCAACAAAGTCTTTAGTAAATCCCTCTAGAAAATCATTGTCTTTCGTTTGTATGGCGATTATTCCCCGAAAAGCCTTTGAACCATAAAAATAATTATTCCGAATTACCCGTACCTCCTCCACTTTACGGGCGTCATAATCAATTAATTGTTGCGTATCTTGAAGATAAATGCCATCTACCAATAAAAGTGTCGGTATATCAAAGCTTTGAGCACCTGCTAAAGGATATGCCTCAAATACAGCATTCCCATCTTTATCATTTCTTATTTTAGCGGAGGTAATTATTTCTATAAACGTCTCTTTAACGGTCTTGAATCGGGTATAATCATCCAATTTATAGATTTCGGCATTATTAAAGCCATAGAAAGGTACACTATCTTGTTCAGTCTTAAGAGTGTCTGGTTTAGCCGAATAATAACTATTTTCTATCTGATTATAAATACTTCGCTCAACGATCAAATTTCGCATTTCTTTATTAATTTCAAATCCCTCAAAATCCAAATTAATATAATCAAAATCTGATTGTTGATTTACTTCTATGTTATATTCGTTTCGGTTTTCTCCCATTACCTGAATGAACATCTCATCTCCATAATCATCTTCATCCAATATAAAATAGAAGTTTCCTTTGGTGTCTGCTTCGCTTAATTTAAGCGAAAAATAATCACCAGGTATAGATATCGCTATTTTCTCATGGTCTGGGCTTTCTTGAAAATTATTCTTCGCTATAATTTTTCCTGAATAAAGATCCCCCCGAAGATCTGGCAAAAATGTGGATTCGCGATTGTCTCTCATAAAATTATTAGAATAAGCTTCCAAAAAATTGGCTGCGTTTATTCTTTTAGGCAAATCAAGGCCATCCTTTTTTCTAACTGATACTGAAAAATTCCCTACAATTTTTGATGCCCATGAATTTTGAAGGCTAAAAGAAACCAAATCCCTTTTTCCATAAGTTGTTCCTTCAGCTAATTTTATACTAAAATTATTCATTTTTTCGACGCCCTGAAGACCTTCTAATTCCTTCTTTTGGGTTAATACGGTATCAGCTTTGCTCAGTATGCTTTCTTGATCGTTCCTATAAGGATTAATGATGGTTATATTCGCGCTAAAGTAATTTTTACTGCCTACATTTCGCATCCACTTGGTATAAGCCACTATTTTGTAGTTTCCAGATTTAAGAGAGGTAGGAATAAAAAAGTCACCTTGCCCCACACCTTGATCCAGGTTGAGTTTATGCTTTACGACAGATTTACCAGATTTATTAATAAGCTCTAAATAAGCTATTTTACTAATGCCACTTAATTTTTCATTCTCTTGGTTTAAAGTGTATAGTTTATAGTATAGATATTCCCCAGGAAAAAGTATCGATGAATTATAATGAACAAAGACTTTTTCTTGAGGGATTTCAGCTTGTAACTTTGCTAAATCCATTTTCTGGTCCTGTCCAAAAGCCCCAGGGATATATAACGTGAAAAGTGCTAATAGAAAAATTAATTGTTTCATATATTTTACTTATTCTATCCAAAACTCGGGAACTTCAGTAGTTCCCGATATTGTACAATCTATACAAAAACTAGGGGCTACCCTATAGGGGCCTGTTCCTTTTTCATCAGGAAAATTACCATTTGGAATACCTATAAACTGCACCGCACCAGATTCAACGAGCCAAGGTAAATTAAATATGGCTGGTCGAGATATACTACAGTCTAACTCTCGGAGAGGAAATTCAGAATAATCGAAAAAATCTGAAAAACTAAAAAACAGCCTTTTAGAATCTACTGCAGAAACAGAAAAATATCCCAGGACCTTTTCTTTAGAATTGTCTACTGAAAACACATTCCCGTTTATAAATCCAGGTTGGTTTTGAGAGAAAAGACTTTCTGAACCGGATAGTTCTCTTAAAATTTTATAAAACTCGTAAGCTTCTCTTGATAACGAATATTGCCTTACCAAAATACTATACCTATATGCGGTAACCCTGCTTTTTTTGTCTATAAAATGTACCAGCGATCTTTCAATATTATTATCTGTAAGTATATTAGTTTTGGTCAAGATGATATCCTTGGAAAACTTTGTCGTGTAACAAATATGATCGGGTGCTTCTTTTTGCACTATTGCAAAACCTCCGTCTGCCGTAACGACAAGTTTATGCGTTATATTGTAACGCGATCTTATTTCGTAGGTCTCCTCGTAGGTATACCGATAATAGCTATTGTTGGTAGATGTACTTCTACTATCCACCAAAATTGCAATTCCCTCCGTATCTATACCATCTATTGGTTGAAACGTTCTTTTTGCGGAAAAATCAGCTATAACACCTGTTCCATTTATAGTAGAAGGATTTGAAGCATAGGCGCTGCCATCTTGTGTGATTATTTCCAAAGAATAATTTACACCTGTTTGAGCGTCAAATTGAATATTAGATTGATAAATACCTTCTCCAATTGGGGTAAAAAAATATTCAGTACCATTATCTCCAATAACTTTCACCTGGGCATTATTTTCTGGTGCTGGTCCTTCCTCTTCCAGCCTAAAGGTTCTGGAAAGTTTAATTTGTTGGGTTTCCATTTTATCTGTGATAGTGCCTTCTATCACCAGGGCGCTTTCAAAAGTTTCCGTTTTAATATCAAAAGGTTCTACACAGGCACTAAACATTAGTGTCATCAAAATTAAGTACCCGCCAATAATTAAATTTCTATTTTTTAAAAAAATTTTCATCTTTTAGAATTTAATATTATAGGTAATTGTTGGTACCGGGATTGAAAAAATAGAACTTTGCAAGGCTTTTATTTCTCCATCTTTGGTAACAAAGAATACCGAATAGGGATTATTTCTTCCTAATACATTATAAATTGAAATATTCCAGAAACTATGGACAAGTTTCTTGATTTTATGGTTTCCTTCTACATTAAAACTTACATCTAAGCGGTAATAATCGGGAATTCTATATTTATTACGATCACTATAAGTTACGAATTCAGCTCCATTAAAATTAAAATTTCCTGTAGGATAAGTTACAGGTCTTCCTGTTTGATATGCAAAATTCGCCGAAAAACTAAAGCGCTTAGTGACCTTGTAGTTTGCTACAATGCTAAGATCATGTGGTTTATCAAAATTTGAAGGAAAATATTCTCCATTGTTAACATCCTGTTCTGCAAAATCAGTATTCAGCTTGATTTCGGATCTCGAATAACTATAACCCAGCCAACCATTAAGCCTGCCTTTTGTCTTTTTAAGCAAAAACTCGACACCATAAGATCTCCCTTCACCTTGTAATACTTCGGTTTCCACATATTCGTTCAAAAATA
>Ga0314774_1002329_pt1 | contig 10828 bp, 11 predicted proteins | sample MetaGCBIA2018_FD_204515 | JGI IMG/M metagenome (GOLD analysis project Ga0314774, IMG submission 204515) | Cryopeg brine microbial communities from Beaufort Sea near Barrow, Alaska, United States - CBIA 2018 | ecosystem: Environmental > Aquatic > Marine > Coastal | place: USA: Alaska | collected... | reverse complement strand
AATGCAACAGAAGATGCTATCCGTAAATATGTACAAAACCAATTGGTTGAATTGGATGAAAAAGAAGTCCACGAATTCAGTTAGGGCTCTATTAAAACTCGGTCGCTTGCGGCCGCTTTCTTTATAGAGGCATATGAACAAGTCGCTATAGAAATACAAGAGGCATTGAATTCTGAAAAATACGAGAAGGTGCCGCTCTTTATCTGTGGCCATAGTTTAGGTGGGGCGTTGGCAACGATAGCGGCAAAAAGGCTCACCCATCAGGCAGGGATCGCTGCTTGTTACACGTTCGGTTCTCCGCGAGTTGGTGATGAAGACTGGATGCTCAAGATTAAAACGCCAATCTATAGGTTAGTGAATGCGGCAGATTGTGTGACCATGATGCCACCCGGCGCTGAAATCATCACTGGCGTTAGCTGGGTCGCTCAATTCATACCTTATGTTGGTAAAACACTTAGAGCACTTCTGTTGAGAAATTTTAGTGGTTATCTGCATTGTGGCAATATGAGATATTTGACAAATTGTCAGGCTGGACAGTATGCTGATGTCAAATTGTTGTATTCCGTCAGTCTCCTACGTAGGCTTAAGGGATTCATTGTCAAAAAGCTGCCTTGGGAGCATTTTTTAGCTGATCATTCGATATCTATTTACAGAAAAAAATTATGCCGAATTGCACAAGTAAAGAATTAATCGAATGAAGATTTTTGTCGGGACAGCCAGACGAATAAAAGAAAAGGGGTCAAGTCGAAAGCGCCGATAAAAGTCGGCATGGATCAATGGGTGTAAGTCCCTACATGGTAAAGGCTAGCGACCAGCCGTGACCCTGAGTCATGCGTTGGCCTCTCGTAAGGGGGGCAGCGAAGCGTTGACAGGGGGCGTGCAGGCCGGGCTATTGAGCTCCGAAATCACCTCAATTGGGTTGTCGATCTTGTGGCTTGAAGGGGAAGACAGCACGGTGCGTCGCGCTATCGCAAGTGTCGTCACCGAACCCGCGGAGTCAGAGAACCAGGGCATGTACGCAAGCTCCATGCACGGAAACCGGGAGCTCCGGGGATTGGCCGACCGTTTATCCTGCGGTCGGTCCGGTCGGGGAAGGCCAGTGCCGAACACCCGATATGCACGATCCCCGGAAGTCGGACGGAGACGTAGTATCGATGAAGCGAACGAACAAAGGTGCACAACCAGAAAGAAACGGCCAACCACCGGCGGAGCTCGTGGAGAAAAGGTCTCCGGCCAAGGGAACTCCTGTGCAGGTGACCGTGACCGACACACAGGGGTCGGAAGCAGCGTTGAATGGCCTGAGCAGGGTACGAGAGGCAGCAGTATTGCCTCTGCGTCTGACCTGAGGCAGGAGCCCGGTGCGGTAATTCCGCACGCCGGGATCTGTGCGGGGGGTGCCGGGTAACCGGCATTCCTACCGCGACTCCGTTTGGCTCATGTTGAAGCCTCAAAACAAAAAAATGCCGATCTGAAAATCGGTGTCAGGCTAAACACAGGGTTAAGGGTTAAGGCTTGCCTTTCTGCTATTCATAAGTTCTTCATAGTTTAGACTTAATAGTATTTGCTATCGTCTACCTGGTCCAGGACATCGCCATTTAACTGCGACGACAGGGGTTCGAATCCCCTTGGGGGCGATTAAAAAAGCCACCTTCTTAACGGAAGGTGGCTCTTTTAGTGATTTGTACAGTGCAACAGGTGCTTGTCTATTTATTTCTTGCCCGGTTTGAAAAAGCCATATTCCTCAAGGAATGCATGTTTAAAATTAGCGTAGTCACCAGCTTCGATCGCTGTGCGTGCCTCGGCAACCATGTTGAGGTAGAAACGGACGTTGTGGATGGCCGTCAGTGTGGCCGAGAGGACCTCATTGGCATTGAACAGGTGGTGCAGGTAGGCGCGGCTGAAATTTGCACAGCAGTAGCAGTCGCATGAGGGGTCGACCGGGAAGAAGTCGCGCCGGAAGTTTTTGTTGGTCAGGCGTATTTTGCCGCGCCGGGTGAAAGCGGTGGCGCTCCGTGCGTAACGGGTCGGGATGACACAGTCAAACATGTCCATGCCACGCTCAATGCTTTCGAGAATATCTTCCGGCAGACCGACTCCCATCAGATAGCGTGGTTTTTCGACCGGGAGGAACGGTTCGGTATAGTCGACAACCTGCTTGAGCAGTTCCAACCCTTCGCCGACGCTGACGCCGCCGATGGCGTAACCTGGGAAATCGAGAGCGGACAACTGTTTTGCGCACTCTTCGCGCAGGTCAGGGAAGGTGCTCCCCTGAACGATGCCGAACAGCGCCTGAGCATCGGGACGAGCGTGAGATCGGAGACACTCTTCTGCCCAGCGAACGGTTTTTTTGATCGACTTGGCGGCATAATCGTGGGTCGAGGGGTAGGGGATACACTCATCGAATGCCATCATGATGTCGGAGCCGAGGCTGTTTTGAATCGCCATCGCTTCGCGTGGCCCGAGAAAGGTCTCCCCGCCGGTGACTTCATTGCGGAAACGGACTCCGTCTTCACCGATGGTCTTCTTGGGTAAAGAGAAAACCTGAAAGCCACCACTATCGGTGAGGATCGGTTTGTCCCAATGCATGAATTTGTGCAGCCCGCCTGCCTTTTTTATTAGCTCCTCACCCGGCTTGAGATGCAGGTGGTAGGTATTGGAGAGAATGATTTGAGCGCCGCAATCTTCGACTTGGGCCGGGGTCATCGCTTTCATGGCACCATGGGTGCCGACCGGCATGAAAATCGGGGTTTCAATTGTGCCGTGTGGAGTCGTAATGCGTCCCCTGCGGGCGCGTGTGGTTTTGTCGGTGGTGATCAGTTCAAAATTCAGCATCAAAAAGCCTGTCTGTATGAAAAAACAATCGATGATTGTGACGAAAATAATTGAGTCTGGACTCTAGCAGATGCGGCTGTTGGAGGCAACATCAACATGCTGCAACCCTTGAGCTATAGCTCTTTTTTACGGTTTGCTGATTTTTGCTTTACGACAAAAACAGTGTTTGAAATTGTATACTGTGTGCAAATTTTGGGTTGACACTGAAGGTTTCGAATGGTATTTAAAACTCGTTTAATAATAAAAATTTTATTTAGTTAATCACAGTAAATTGCTTCTTTTGTACTGTTTAAGTCGCTGGTATTTATCTGTTCCTCTTGTTTTGTCCGGTTTTTCAGATTGATAACAAGATGACCGATCGGTTCATAAGTGTGCACGTTTCCCCTCAGTTGCGGGGGGGGCTCTGGCTCGTATACGTAGTTTTTGTCAGATAAACAAGCGTGTTTGTTGGTAATTATTTTGGCGCAGATTCATCGTGGATCTGCCACAACGTAACAAGGAAAAAACATGATACTGATGAAGAGTTCTGTAGGTAGAAAGATCCTGATGGCCGTTACTGGCCTGATTCTGGTTTCTTTCATCTGTGTCCACCTGCTCGGGAACCTGTCGCTGTTTGTCGGTGCTGATGCGATCAATGCATACGCCCACAAATTGCAGAGTCTCGGTCCGATCGTGTGGATTTTCCGTCTGGTCATGCTGGCTGTTTTGGCCGTGCATGTCGCATTCGGTATTGCGCTGACCATCGAAAACAGCAGTGCGCGTCCGATCGCCTACATGCAGAAGGTGAATGAAGAATCGACATTTTCCGGCCGTTCAATGATCTACACAGGCGTTGTGATTCTCGCTTTTGTCGTGATGCACATCCTGCATTTTACCGGTCACTTCTGGGTCGCAAATGTCGATCAACTGGTTGTCCCTTCAACCGGTTATTTTGATGTTTACACCATGGTGACTCAAGGTTTCAGCAATATCGCCTTCATGCTGGCCTACGCTATAGCCATGGCCTGTGTTTTTCTGCACATCTTCCACGGCATTGGCAGCTTCTTCCAGACTCTCGGTCTGGCAAACGATAAAACCCTCGATTACGTTGGTTACTTTGGCAAGCTTGTCTCTTTTGTCCTGGTGATCGGTTACTTCGCCGTTATTGTCTACGGCGCAGTCATAGCTTAAAAGGAGCCTATAAAGTGATACTTGACGGAAAATGTCCTACTGGACCGATTCAAGATACCTGGGATAAGCATCGCTTCGATATGAAGCTGGTTAATCCATCTAATAAACGTAAATACAAGGTTCTGGTTGTCGGTACCGGCCTCGCCGGTGGCGCCGCAGCCGCTTCTTTGGGTGAACTCGGCTACAATGTCGAGGCGTTCTGCTATCAGGACAGCGCCCGCCGCGCGCATTCGATCGCCGCTCAGGGTGGCATCAATGCTGCCAAGAACTACCCGAATGACGGTGACAGCATCTACCGTCTCTTCTACGATACCATCAAAGGGGGCGACTTCCGTGCCCGTGAGGCTGACGTCTGGCGTCTGGCTCAGGTCTCCAACAATATCATCGATCAGTGTGTCGCTCAGGGCGTTCCGTTTGCCCGCGATTACGCCGGTTACCTCGACACCCGTTCTTTCGGTGGTGCCCAGGTTTCCCGTACCTTTTACGCCCGTGGCCAGACCGGTCAGCAGTTGCTCCTCGGTGCCTACCAGGCTCTGATGCGTCAGGTTAAAGTCGGTTCGGTCAAACTCTTTTCCCGCCGCGAAATGCTCGATCTGGTCGTGGTTGATGGCGTCGCCAAGGGGATCACGGTCCGTAACCTGATTTCCGGTGAGATTGAGAAGTTCTGGGGGGATGCTGTTATCTTGGCCTCCGGTGGTTATATGAACGTTTTTTACCTCTCGACCAATGCCATGGGTTGCAGCGTTACGGCAACCTGGAAAGCCGCCAAAAAAGGCGCTTTCTTCGCTAATCCGTGCTACACCCAGATTCATCCGACCTGTATTCCGCAGGCGGGCGACGAACAGTCGAAGCTGACTCTGATGTCCGAGTCGCTCCGTAATGACGGTCGTTGCTGGGTACCGAAAAAGAAGGAAGATTGCGACAAGCCGGCAGCTGCAATTGCCGAGGACGATCGTGACTACTACCTGGAGCGCAAATATCCCTCCTTCGGTAACCTCGCTCCGCGTGATATCGCTTCTCGTGCGGCTAAAGAGCAGTGTGATGATGAGCGGGGCGTCGGACCTGGTAAGCGTGGTGTCTACCTCGACTTTCAGACGTCGATCGATCGCGTCGGTGAGAGTACCATCAAAGAGCGTTACGGTAATCTTTTCCAGATGTATGAGAAAATCACCGACGAGAACGCTTACAATCAGCCGATGCGCATCTACCCCGCTCCGCATTACGCCATGGGTGGTCTCTGGGTCGATTACAACTGCATGAGCAATCTTCCGGGACTGTTTGTTCTCGGAGAGGCCAACTTCTCGGTTCATGGTGCCAACCGTCTCGGTGCTTCGGCTCTGATGCAGGGACTGGCTGACGGCTACTTCGTTATTCCGAACACCATCGCCCATTACCTGGCCGGCATTACTCCCGGTATGGTTAAGGACGATCATCCGGAATTTCAGAAGTCGGTTGAAGAGGTTACAGGTCAGGCTGACAAGCTGATGTCGATCAACGGCAAGAAGACCGTTTCCGAATTTCACCGTGAGCTCGGCAAGATCATGTGGGAGAACGTCGGCATGGCACGGAGCGAAGCGAGTCTCAATAATGCCCTGAAGAAGATTCCGGCGTTGCGTGAAGAGTTCTGGCAGAATGTCAAGGTGACCGGTAGCAAATCAGAGATCAACTCGCAGCTTGAGAATGCCGGCCGGGTCGCCGACTTCCTCGAGTTTTCAGAGGTTCTGACCAAAGATGCACTGAATCGCGAAGAGTCGTGTGGCGGTCACTTCCGCACCGAGCATCAGACTGCTGATGGCGAAGCGACGCGAGATGATGAAAACTTCACCTATGTTGCAGCCTGGGAATTCAAAGGGACGGACAAAGAGCCGGAACTGCACAAAGAGCCTCTTAAATTTGACAATGTCAAACTTGCCGTAAGGAGTTATAAATAATGAATCTAATACTGCACGTATGGCGTCAGAAGGGACCGAATGAGAAGGGCCGGTTGGATCAGTACGAGGCTAAGAATGTCAGCCCCGACGCCTCTTTTCTCGAGATGCTCGATGAAGTTAACGAAGGCTTGATCAAGAGCGATATTGAGCCGATTGAATTTGATCATGACTGCCGCGAAGGGATTTGCGGCACCTGTTCTCAGGTGATCAACGGCATCCCGCATGGTCCGGATAAATTGGTTACCACTTGCCAGCTGCATATGCGCAAGTTCAAGGACGGCGACCATATCTATATTGAGCCGTGGCGTTCGAAGGCGTTTCCAATCATCAAGGATTTGATGGTCGATCGTAATGCCCTTGACCGGATCATTCAGTCGTATGGTTACACCTCGACTCACACCGGTGGGATTGCCGATGGCAATGCCATTCTAATCCCGAAGGTCGAAGCCGATGAGGCGATGGACGCTGCCGAGTGTATCGGTTGTGGCGCCTGTGTTGCTGCCTGCCCGAATGCTTCGGCCATGCTTTTCACCTCGACCAAGGTTTCTCAGATGGCCCTGTTGCCGCAGGGTAAAGCTGAAGCCGCACTTCGCGTCAAGGCTATGGTTGAGCAGATGGACTCGGAAGGGTTCGGTAACTGTACCAATCACTACGAGTGCCAGGCAGCTTGCCCGAAGGGGATCAATGTCTCATTTATTTCGCGCATGAACCGTGAAATGATGAAGGCGATGCCGAAATGAGTTTGATTTGACTTCAATGTTGACATGAGATGGGCGGGCCTTTGATGGCCCGCCTATTTTTTTATTTATGACACTTGTTGAACAGATAGCGGGTCTGGAACTGGTTAAAATCCAGTACCGCCTCAAGATTTTTGAACCGTTTCATTTTGAACCGGAAATGATTCTGCATTGGCGCAAAGAATTGGTTCGCGGCGCCCTTCGGGCCGCAGAAATCAGAACTGAAGATCCCTTGCAGTTTAACGCTCTGATAGACCCTTCCCCTGCAGATGATCCTTATGCACAAAGGCAGTTTCAAAAACCTGCCCCGCTTTTCATTGTTGATCCGATCAATCTGCATGCAAAGGACTATGTTGCCGGCGAAATATTTCCCCTTGAGATTCTGTTCCCCGGCGAGGGGGTTCGTCATGCCGCTACTTTTGCACGGATTTTAATCGGCTTGGGCGAAATCGGTATCTTTAAAGGGGAGGGAAGCTTTGAGGTCGATTCCTGTTGGGCAATGCCCCTTCAAGGGGGGTGGCAGTCAGTCTGGGCAGCAGGGGATGCTCTCGATCAGGTCTCCATGCCGATTCTTGATGTTCAGTGGCTGATCGATAAAAAGGGGGATGCAGGGGGGCCGTTTCAGCTTAAGTTTGTCACCCCGGCCCGTCTGCTGAAGAAGGGGCGGCCGCTTTTTCGGGCAGACTTTGGTAGCCTCTTCCCTTTTGCGCTTCGTCGTGTCACCTCGGTCCTCTATTCTTGCAGTCAAATGGAGTTGAATTTAGATGCGCCGCGTCTGATTAACGATGCGCAAGCCGTCGGTTCAATAAATAATTGTCTGACCTGGGAGGATTGGCGCCATCTTAATGCAGACCATGGAACTCAAGGTGTTGGTGGTGTCACTGGAACGTTGCAAATGGCTGCTGGTCTGCCGGAGGATATTTACATTATATTAAGATTGGCGGAACTGTTCAATATCGGGAAGGGGGCGAGTTACGGTGCCGGTTGTTTCGTTCTCGACCCGGACTCGTCGGCTATAACCGAAAAGCGTTGACAAGTCAGCGGGGCAATCCCTATAGTTGCCCCCTGAAATTATCTAATTGTTTATACTTTATTTGAGGAGATATCTACGCATGAGTCAATCATTCAAGGTTGCAGTACTGCCTGGAGACGGAATCGGTCCAGAAGTTATGGCCGAAGCGATCAAGGTTCTGGAGGCTGTTCAGGGTCAATTTAATGTTTCGTTCGAATTGACTTACGCCAATGTCGGTGGCATTGCGATTGATGAAGAGGGACAGGCGTTGCCCGAGGGGACGATTGAGGCTTGTCGTGCCTCTGATGCTGTCCTGTTCGGTTCAGTTGGTGGTCCTAAGTGGGAGAATCTGCCACCCGATGAGCAGCCAGAGCGGGGAGCACTACTGCCGTTGCGTAAAATTTTCGGGCTTTTTTGCAACCTTCGTCCGGCGATCCTGTTTCCGGCTTTGACCGGGAACTCTTCTTTGAAGGAAGAGATTGTTGCCGGCGGGTTTGATCTCCTCGTTGTCCGTGAGTTGACCGGAGGCATTTATTTTGCCGAGCCGAAAGGGATTACCGGGGAAGGGGCGCAGCGAACCGGTTTTGATACCATGAAATACTCGGATGCCGAGATTGAGCGTATTTCCCATGTCGGCTTTCAGGCGGCGCAGAAGCGCTCCGGCAAGCTCTGTTCTATCGACAAGGCGAATGTCCTCTCAACCTCCGTTCTGTGGCGTGAAGTCGTCGAGCGCGTTGCTAAACAGTATCCGGATGTTGAATTGACCCATATGTATGTCGACAATGCCGCCATGCAGTTGTGTCGTGTACCGAAGCAGTTTGATGTCATTTTATGCGGAAACATGTTTGGTGATATTCTCTCAGATGAGGCGGCTATGTTGACCGGTTCCTTAGGGATGCTGCCGAGCGCGTCGCTGGCTGAGGGGACCTTCGGCCTGTATGAGTCGTCGGGTGGGAGTGCTCCCGACATCGCCGGACAGGGGATTGCCAATCCGATTGCACAGATTCTCTCTGCGGCCATGATGTTGCGCTTCTCTTTCGGTCTGACAGCTGCGGCTGAAGCGATCGAAAAGGCGGTTGAGAAGACCTTGAATGACGGTTTCAGGACCGGTGATATTTGTCAGGGTGGTTCTGACGAGAATAAAGTCAATACCGCCGAGATGGGTGCCGCAATTATTGCTCGTCTCTAGAATCGTTTCGGATTGTAATTCCTAATTGTGAATACCTTGTGGGGCTGATGCATACGATTCGTTTACTAATTGAATATGATGGTGCGAATTATATCGGCTGGCAATGGCAACCGGAAGGGGCGTCATTGCAGAAAACCATTGAAGAGGCGATCGAACAGGTGGTCGGTCTGCCGGTTCGTCTTCACTCTTCGGGGCGTACGGACGCGGGTGTCCATGCCAAGGGGATGGTCGCACATTTTCGCATCGAAAAACTTCTGTCGATGGGGGCTTATCGCGAAGGGGTTAATCATTTTTTGCCCCGGGATATTGCGATTCTCTCGGCAAAAGAGGTTTCGGCCGACTTTCATGCCCGTTTTAGCGCAGTTGGAAAATGGTACCGTTACACCATCTGGCAAGGTGAGGTTCGTTCGCCGCTTCTTTCGGGACGGTACTGGCAGGTGCGAAAAGAGCTGGATGTCGAGCTGATGCGAAGATCGATCTCCACCTTTTTGGGTCAACATGATTTTTCTGCTTTTCGATCGAGTGGTTGTGCTGCGACGACAACCGAACGTGAGATCGTCGGTGTCGAGATCATTGAAGAGCCGGGTGTGATCCATATCGATATTGCCGGTAGCGGCTTCTTGCGGAACATGGTGCGTATTATTGTTGGGACCGTGGTTGAAATAGGTCTTGGCCAGAGGCCGATCGGTACGATCAGCGAGTTGTTGGAAAGCGGACAGAGGGGAGGCTCTGGTGTGACAGCGCCGGCTGCGGGACTCTGTTTAATGCAAGTCTGGTACGAGATGAATTTGGATGTGATGAAAGAGTGTTTTATTAGTCGAGAAAACCCTTGACAAGGGGATGGTAATCGGATATTTTTCTTTTTTCTGTGAGCCCCGTAACTTCACAGATTGATCGCTAGAGAGGATTATTAATGAGTACGCAAGTTGCTAAAGAAAATGAAGTCGTCAGGGACTGGTTTATTGTCGATATGGATAAGCAGGTGCTTGGCCGGATTGCCAGTGAAATAGCTACTATTTTGCGTGGTAAGCACAAAGCAATTTATTCGCCAAGTGTCGATACTGGAGATTTTGTTGTGGTTGTCAACGCTGAAAAGCTTAAGTTGACCGGCAGCAAAGTTGCTGACAAAATGTATTATCATCACTCCGGTTTCCCGGGTGGGATAAAATCAATAACAGCTGAAAAGCTTCTTGAAAAACGTCCTGAAGACCTGATTAAGAAAGCGGTCAAAGGAATGTTGCCTAAAAATAGTTTAGGTCGGCAGTTGATCAAGAAATTAAAAGTTTACAGCGGCGCTGACCATCCTCATGCTGCACAGCAGCCTAAATCGCTGTCCTTCTGAGGTAGGAGAAAATAATGCCTGAACAAAAATTTTATGCCACCGGCAAAAGAAAAACTTCCATCGCTCGTGTCTGGTTATCTCCAGGAACAGGCAAAATCACCGTTAACAGCCGTGATATCGATGTGTACTTCGGTCGCGAGACGTCCAAAATGATTATTCGTCAGCCGCTTGAATTGACTGAGAATATGGGTCGTTTTGATATCTGGGTCAACGTGAATGGCGGCGGTCCTTCTGGTCAGGCCGGTGCTATCAAGCACGGTATTACCAAAGCGCTTCTCGATATTGATGTCTCCCTGCGTGGCACACTCAAAAAAGCGGGTTTCATTACCCGTGACAGCCGTATTAAAGAGCGTAAGAAGTACGGGCGTAAAGCTGCACGCGCCAGCTACCAGTTCTCCAAGCGTTAATTAACTTTTCTGCTTATGCACTTTACTCAAGTTTCACCGAGCCTAAGTTGACGGTTGGTTGTCGGTGGTGAGCAAACAGCATGCTGCATCATTCTCCAGAACCGTTTGCCCAGGGATTTACTGCTCCGCCGGTTGAAGCGAAAGACATACTCATCCAGGTAACGCTGTAGATACTCCGGATCGAATCGCCCATGGAAGGTCCCAAGGA
>Ga0314774_1002328_pt1 | contig 10839 bp, 12 predicted proteins | sample MetaGCBIA2018_FD_204515 | JGI IMG/M metagenome (GOLD analysis project Ga0314774, IMG submission 204515) | Cryopeg brine microbial communities from Beaufort Sea near Barrow, Alaska, United States - CBIA 2018 | ecosystem: Environmental > Aquatic > Marine > Coastal | place: USA: Alaska | collected... | reverse complement strand
CCCCCGCCCTCACACCGCGCATAACTCCTGCAATTTCTTCGCGAGCAATATCTCTGCGGCGGATTTGCGGGCATCCGCTTCTTGAGGCTCACGAATTGCAGGAGTTATGCGCCGACCCTGCCCGGGAATAACCCGGCGCGGGACTATCCGGCGCGGGAACGAACCGGCCCGGAATGTTTTTGACGGGCCGCGCGTTGGGGCGGGTATGCCCCTCATCGGAGAATACGAACCAAGCACCGCCCAGTGGGTGCGCGACCAGGTCGACCTGTACGAGAAGTCTGCCGGAACCGAGGGCACGACCCTGCGCGGCATGCCCGTCATCGTGCTGACCACGGTCGGAGCAAAGAGCGGCAAGCTGCGCAAGGCGCCGCTCATGCGGGTCGAGCACGACGGTCGCTACGCTGCCGTCGCCTCCCTCGGAGGTAGCCCGAAAAACCCGGTTTGGTATGCCAACGTCGTGGCGCATCCCGAGGTTGAACTGCAGGACGGTGCCCAGAAATGGGACATGCGTGCCCGCGAGATCACCGGTGACGAAAAAGCTCTGTGGTGGGAGCGCGCCGTGGCGGCCTACCCCGATTACGCCGACTACCAGGTGAAGACCGACCGCGAGATTCCCGTCTTCGTGCTCGAACCGCTCGACTGAGAGTGGCGAAGGCAATAACGCGCCACGCGTCGATTGACCGCGTCACTCTGCCCGACCTGTTTGACAACGACGGGGCGCTCCTGCGCTCCGGCGACGGCCGTGAGGCCGAGCGATACTCGGGCATCGATCTGGGCGGACGCGACCTCACCGGCGTCTCCTTCGGCGAATGTGAATTCACCAAGGTATCCCTGCACGAAACGAAGCTGCGCGGGGCTTCCTTTATGGAGTGTGTCCTCACCGATTTACACGCGCCGGTGTTCAGCGCACCGCGTTCCAGCTGGCGTGACGTACGCATCGAGCACGCCCGCCTCGGTTCGGTCGAGGCGTACGACGCGACGCTGCGTTCGGTGCAGATCGATGGGTCGAAGCTCGATTTCGTGAATCTGCGCAACGCCACCCTGACCGATGTACTCATCAGCAACTGCATCATCGACGAGCTCGACCTCGGCAGCGCCACCGTGCAGCGTTTGGAACTCCAGAACTGCCGCATCGGCACGCTCGATGTCGGCGGCGCCAAGCTCAAAGATGTCGACCTGCGCGGGAGCGATTTCTCGGCCGTGCACGGCCTAGAGGGCCTGCGCGGCGCCACGATCGACGATGCCCAGTTGAGCCTGTTGGCGCCGCTGCTCGCCGCCCACCTGGGCCTGCGCATCGAATAGCCTGCACGGGCACCGTTCGACGAGCGGATGCCCGGCGTCGATTCGCAGACCAGACTACGGAGCAGACCAAACTACGGAATCGCGGTCGCGGTCAGCTCGAGGTCGGACTTCGGCCGGTCGCGTTGCGACGCGATCGCTGCCCCGGCCGCGACGCACACGACGACGATGGCAATCTGCTGCAGCAGGGTGAACGTTTCACCGAGCACGAGCGCACCGAAACCGGCCGCAATGACGGGCCCGAAGCTCGTAATGATCGCGTACAGGCGCGGGCTGATCCGACGCAGAATGTAGGTGTCGAGCGTATAGGGAAAGGCGGAGGACACGACGCCGACCAACAGCAGCAGTCCGACCACGCCCCAGGTGAACGCCGACAGGTCGAGGGTGAACAAGGCGATCGGAACCACGATCACGAGGCTGACCAGACTCGCGATGGAAATCCCTTCGAGGCCGGCGAATTCGGTCGCCACCCGGCGAGTCAGCAGAATGTAGCAGAACCACGAGGCCGCCGCGGTGAGCGCGAGCACGATGCCCAGCACGTCAAGCGTGCCGTCCGACCAGGTCAGCAGAAACACTCCCCCGGCGGCGGCGGCGGCATACACGAAGTCGAGTACGCGGCGGCTGGTGACCAGGGCGAGGGCGAACGGTCCGAGAAACTCGATCGTCGCCGCGATGCCTAGTCCGAGCATGCTGACAGCCTGGTAGAAGGTCAGGTTCATGACGGCCAGTACCACGCCGAGAGCCAGCGGCGGCCAGATGCGGGACCAGGTCAGGTTCTTGAGCTTGGGTCGGGCCAATGGAAGCACGACGATGACCATGACGATCTGGCGGGCCGCGACGACGATGGGCGAGCCCACCACCGGAATGAGCAGTCCGGCCAGCGACGAGCCGAAATTGATGCTGACTTCGGTGGCGATCTGAGCTCCCGCACCGCTCAGTTGATCCCGCTTGGTACGCACACTGCTCCTGTCGGCGCCGTCGGGGCGCCTTCCGAGAGTACCGTTCGCAGCATCCGCTCTCGGACAACAGCCTGGCCGCCTACATCTGCAGTGGCACGAACTGGTATTCGGTCGTCAGGTGCTCATGCTCGCAGGCGCCGCAGTACAGCGCGCCGGAAACACGCATGGCGTCAACCCGCGAGGAGCACTGGATCACCTTGGGCCCACAGCACGGTGAGATCACCATGTACTCGCCCGATTCGGCCGGATCGTGACCGCTCAACCCGCGTTCGTGATGCACCCCCTCGCAGGGCAGCAGCGATTCGAAGTCGAGGTGCTCCAGAACCCGCTCGTCGAGTATTGCATCCATGTTTCCCAGCCGTTCTTGATGGTTCCCAGCCGCCATGCGGGGCCACGTCACCCGGCGGCGACCATTCCGGATGAACGACGACCGAGGTCGCCGGCACTTCCAACCGGGACCGGGGCTGGAGCGAACGTCGACCGCGGTATGAAGCGCGAAGCCCCTACAAAGCAGGGGGCGTCTAGTCGACTGCGTATCTGTGCATCGTACGCTTCAATTCTGAAATTACCAGTGTGAATTCCCGCCGGCTCCCGGCGGTCGATTAGACACGGCCCTCACTTCTGGAACCCCGCCCAAACCGGGCGCCCCGCCCACAGCCACCGCGCCAACCCACCCGGGGTGAAAATTGCTAGTGAAATACTGCTCGCGACACCACCGTGGCCTCGAGCGGAACGCCGTCGGGCACCACGAGGGTCAGTACGGGTGGGCGCCACCACGACCTCAACGTCACCGACGCGCTTTGCCCGTCGGCGGAGGCCGCGCTCAGAACGGTGAGCGCCTCGAAGGAGTCATGCGGAACGAGACGCAGGTACTCATCGACCGCGGCCGACACGTCGTCCGAGCGCAGTTGTGGTCGTGGCCCGGCCTCGCCGAGTTGCACCGCGCTCAGATCGAACGCCTCGGACCCGGCGAGTGACGCGCCGTCGGCGAGGCTGAGCAGGCGCTTGTGCTCAAGGTAGAGCGACGTCGCCGACAGGGCAACGAGCACGAGGCTCAGGGCCAGAAAGCCATAAAAGATGATGAGCAGCAGTGTTGACCCGTCATCGTTCGCCGGGTGCGGCAGAGGTCTCCTCATCCCCGGCCACCGAACCGTGACACGACCTGCGTCGATGCCGCGGTCATGGGCACACTTGCCTTCTGATCCATCGCGAGCAGGTCAGGAACCAGCGGCAAGGCGATGCCGATGCGCACGGTCACCGTCACCAGACCACGGCGGGTCAGGCAATGCGTCGGAGGGTTGGCGCACGTGATCGCAATCTCGGCGTCGCCCGGGTTCAGGCCGTAGTCCGCGAGCGCGAAGGCGACGGCGCGCCGGGCCCGGTCGGTCGCCGTGGCTTCGTCGGGCGCCTGTACGTACACCCGAGCCGCCTGTCTGGCCGCACCCTCCACGGCGAGCGCGCCACCCTGCAGAGCGGAGAGCGCGATCACCAGGTAGACGAGGGGAACCAGCAGAATCATGCCCGCCGTGATGAATTCGAGGGACGCCGAGCCGGCCTCCCCTCGACGCGACACGGCGCCCGAGCTAGCGGAGCGATTCGACCGCAGCATGAGCCACCACCTCCAAACCGCGCGGGGCACCGAGCAATCCCATGAGCGGCAGCGGTGTCACCACCCGCACTTCAACATTGGGGTACCCCGCGCTCGCCCCGTACCGGGCCACAACATCCGTGGCGTAACCGGCCCCGATGGCCGTTGTGATCAGGTCACGCGTGCGCTGGGCCCCAGCGTTCAGGCTGCTGTCGGCGAGCGTGGCGTAGCGGGCCCCCTCGGCTGCGGCGTCAAGCACGGTGTTGCGGATGTGCAGCGCGAGGGCGAGCTGCATGACCATGAGCGTCAGAAACGTCAGCAGGGATACCACCATCACGAATTCAGCCACGGCGGAACCCGCCTCGTCTCTGCTTTCGTTGAGGCGTCGCATCCGCTTGCCGAGCGAGTCCATGCCGCCGGGTCAGAAACTGCTGACGCGGTCCATGGCCTGTTGGAACACCCCGCTGAGGGCGGGGCCGGCGAGTGCCCAGATGATCAGGACCAAACCGGCCGTCATCAGGGTGATGAGTACCCAGCCGGCTATGTAACACTCTAAGAAATGTTTCATTCGGCCACTCAGTCGTCTAATCTAAATCCCACCGAAGGTACGGAGGCAACGTGATCGAGTTGAGATTCTTCGATCGGCAGGCAGCCCGCGATCTACCCGCATCCGTTGTGGGAGAGCTCGACACGATAGAACTCCTGAGCCGCGTGCGTCGCATACCCGACGGCGCTCCGCTGTTCATGGATGGATTTCGTCCAGTGCCATTTTGGTTTGACTATGGCCTTTGGCTATCAGGAGCACAGCGCGAGCCAACCCTCCGGCAATACAGCTACCTCGTTGCAAAGTTCGCGCGCTACTTGGATGACAAGCAGTTGCGAATCCCCGACGTATCCGAGGCTGACATCGTTGAATACCGAGAATCACGTCGAGCAGCAGGAGGACTCTCGGACGTTTCTTGGAAGCTCGACGGCACCATTCTCCGCAGTGTTTTCGAGTACGCGATTTATAAGGGTCTAGTACCCCGGCTTCCGTGGTTCGACTATGGTCGACGAAACGCTGTGCGTCAGCCGACTGTATCCGCACCGAACGTTCGTGGCTTAACCGAAGCGGAGTGGGCGCAATTCAAATCCATCGGTCTAATGGGACGCGACCTAAAGGGCCGGCCCGACTCCTCATTCGTTGGCCTATGGGCCATGCGCAACATTGTGGGTGCTCAGATCGCCTTGGCGACTGGCCTCAGAGTTCAGGAATTTAGCACCCTACTGCTTCCCGAAGTGCTCGCGCCCACAAATGAAAGAGGTGGCCTCTACCTCACTGTTCAAGCCGTGGCCAAAGGAAAACGCCGTCGCACTGTTTATGTTCCGAGCGGCGCCGTTCAGAGAATGCGCGCTTTTATCCGCACTGACCGTGCTGCGCTCCTCGCCCATCTTGGCGGTGCCACGCACACCAAACGCGAGGGAATGTTCCTCATCGAGGCCTGGCAGCCAGGGATTCTGACACTCGAGGGGACAATCGACGGGGGTCCGCACTCAACTCGCGTAGAGACGATGTCCCCGGCACTGCGCGCGCGTACATTCATCCGCTCCGAAGACGGCTACCAGCCGCTTGCCCTTTTCGTTAATTCCTGGGGCCGGATGGCGAGCAAGAGCACTTGGCACCGAGTCTTTGCCGCAGCGTCCGCGCGGGTCGCAGCACACCCAAGTTCGCTCTCGATGGCACGTGACGTTCACCCGCACACCCTGCGTCACACGTTTGCCCGGCGGTATCTTGCATATCTACACCGCGCAGCTCTTGAGCACGCCGGAGACAGCGAGTGGGGCGAAATTGACCCTTTGGTGACTGTGCAGCGGGCACTTGGACACTCCAGCTTGGAAACAACGGCGAAATACATCGCTGGGGACACCGTTTCCAGCCAGGTCGAAGAGTTGTTCCATCTGGAAACAGACGAGTCCGCAGATTTCGCAGAGCTCATCGAGCGTTTCAAAGACAGGAAGACTATATGAGCACCCACGATGTATGGACCTACATGGCGGATAAACACGGGAGAAGCGTGGCTACCTCTATTCAAGCAGCTGAATTCCGCTCGAAGCTTCTAGTGAGCGAGCTATCGCTTTTGTGGCTTTCACACTTGCAAGCAATCGACGCGGCATTCGGCACGACACAGCAGGCGGCAACCTCGATTAGGCAATTCATTCGTTTCGTGGACGCGAACTGCACTGAAGTAACTCCGTCCATCACTGGGCAGGGTGACTATTTGGGTTATCTCCTTGTCGGCTGGCATCAGAGCCTTCGGGCGAATTCGATTACTGAGAAGCGCTACGCATTGGTTGTCACGCTTTTGCGCCGAGCTGAGCATGGAGGCGCAGCTCTTCAGCCATCGCTGCGACTAATCGCGACTCAAGCGCAATTCGGGCGCAAATCGGGCAGAATCGACGAAGCGCTGGACGAATTCAACAATGCGGAGCGCCGGCTTCAAACCCGTGTAGCGACTGCGGATGTTCAATGCGTCGAAGAGCGATTAGAGCGTGGCCTGGCGCTGTACGGCGGCAATGAAGAGTTCCGGGGTCTAATCAAATTTGCAACTATGCAGACATCGTACGGATCCGTACTAGATGAACTCCGCTCGAATACTGGCCTCGTCGCGGCAGTGGAGCGCGCCTATGGCGCAGCGCTGCCAGCAGGTCGGGATGCGGCTCGTTTGACCACAAGAATTCTCGGCCTCCTAATTTCACCGAGCCCTCTCGAGCTGATCAGCTTTCATGTCTTGATTCAATGGGCCTCAGGGGTGGCGCCGGAACAAGTCAGGGATCTGCGGCTCAACGATATGACCTTTGACGACGTAGGCGTCACCTGGCTCAGCCGAAAGAATCGAGCGCACAAAGACATACGAATGGTGTTTCGAGGGAACGAACCTTGGAGGGTCGCCGGACTGCTCAGACGCCTCAACGGAGCAACACGGCTCGCTCGCGAATTCGCCGGGATCGACCGTTCCCTCACCACGTTTACGGGGATCGCAACAAACGACGCGAGAGCGCTTGCTTTCAAGCAACAGCCTTTACCCAACCCCACGTTGAAGGGCTGGTTCACGCACCACTCACTCGAAATGTCGGCGCCTTACGACTTCCGAAGGATACGAAAGACGCACACCGCTATACGTGCCGGTATCACCGAGACCGCAGAACTTGCCGCGCAACCCGATCACTCTATTCATGTCTTCTTACGTCACTACGCTTCGACCCGAACTTCTCTCGTTCGCTCTGGCCAAACGATCATCCAAGCCCAGGAACGAGTTGTTGAGCGTGCACTCGGGCCCCGCGCACGCGCGATCGGCTCGTCTGCCCAAGAAGCGGCGTCGACACTTTCTACCGAGGGCGACATTCGTTCAGTGGCCAAGGACGTTGCTGAACGCAGTGACGTGGAGCGATCATTGACAGGCTCGGCTTGCTCGAATCCTATGAATAGCCCGTTCCTCCCCGCTGGGGATCTGTGCACAAAAGCGCCGTTCGCGTGCCTGCTTTGCCCCAATGCGGTGATCTTCAACGACCACGCACCCCAGCTGCTACTGATGCGAGATTCACTCGAACAACAGCGGCTCACGGTTGGCCCGAGCGAGTTTGCGGCAACAGGCCTCCCCTTCGCAGATGCGCTCGATGACTATCTCGGTCAGATGGACGCGATAACCCTTCAAGAAGCGCGCGCGGCAGTCAGCTCTGGCGCTGAAACTTTGAACCTTTCGATGTCAGACCGGATCCGGCTGTGAGCGCAGGCTTTGCTGCGCGCGAGGCAGCGTTCCTCCCGGTGTCAATCTTCGCGGAGAATGATCCGGTCGTTATCGGTCGGCCGCTCCGTGACGTGTCAGGGGGCGTCTCCGAATATGGTGATGACACGGTGACTGTCTGGAACGTCAATGGACTCGGACGGCCCGCCGCCTTGTCAGCAACTTGGGGGCGCATAAACTTCGGATCTCTCGAAGGCGAGTGGCTCCGCACGGCGAAAGATCTGGCGATGGTGTTGTTCACCCCTGACCACCCGAAGCTCCTTGGGCGCACCGTCTCAAATGTGTTGTCGCCAGCTGAACCATCGAGTGTCGTCAACCATATTCGGCCGCTAATTCTCTATTTTGAACTCGCGCGCAGTCAGGGTTTTCCTGCGAGCCTCCGTGACTGGGGACCCGTACATTTCGCCGAAGCCATCGCTCAGCTCGAACAGGAAGGGCACGTATCCGAGCAAAAGATTCGTTATCTTGTTCGCTCTCCGCGCGTGCTCTACGCATTACGCGATGTCATCTTGGGGGCACCAGTGGAAGACCCTTGGCCTTCCGCCGCACTCTCACCGATCGCCGGTCGATTTGCTCGGTCGGGAGAACTCGCAACCCAGCCCGTGGACCCGGACACATACTTTTCGATGCTCAATGCCGCTCTTGCGTATGTGAATGTCTTTTCAGAGGACATCATCCAAGGCATGGCAAACCTTGAGGCGAGCGCTGCCCGACTCAAACTACGTGGTCGGGAATGGAGAGTCGAGGACGCGATCAATACATTCTTCAATGACGCCACACGCCCCGTACCGATGCGCACCCTCCCCGGATTCGGGGCGTCTGACGACGATTGGAAGTACGCCATCAACTGGACAGAACTTGAACGACATATCTCTGACAACGACCGGCAAGGTGCGTTCATATCGACGCGACCGCTTGGTGTCGAGCGTCGGGCGAGAGTCATCCGCAAGGCGCAGGCCGGTCACACAGTCATTGGCGGTGTAGTCGTGCCACAAGCTCGACTCGACGGTCGGGAGGAACCTTGGTCGCAGGGACTAGATCGTACACAACTCGGCAATGAACGCAGAATGCTTCGCGAAGCTTGCTACCTTGTCATCGCTAGCCTCACAATGATGCGGGATTCGGAAATACAAGAGATCCGCAAAGGCAGCATCACCATCTACCAAGGAAGCCCTGCGATCAAGTCGCCACTTCTGAAGCACCAGAAGACGCGCCCATTCGTATATTGGTGGATAACGGAGCCCGTGAAACGTGCAATCCAAGTCTTGGAGCAGATAAGCCCTCACCCCACGCACATATTCTCAACTTCTCGCGTCTCCAAGCATGCGAGGCTCGGCACCGAGGATATGGGTGGTTTCTTCTCGTCCGGCGGCATCCGCCGATTTCGGACAAACATCAATTCCACCGCCGATCGCACGGGGCTAGCGCCCATTTCCGACCAGCCACTTACCGCCCACATGCTTCGCCGAACCATGGCGCTTATCACCGAGTGGGAACGAGGAGGTCAGGTCGCAGCAATGCACCAGTTGAAGCACTCACATGTGACCGAGAGAGCTAATGCGCTGACGGGCCAATATACAGCTGGAAGCGAACGATGGGCCGAAGAATTGCAGCAGCGCAGGGCGGAATCAGACGCCCAGCGGGCTCTCGACAATCTCGCTCTCACCTCCACAAACTTGCCGATTGGACCCGGGGCTGGACGCTTTGACGGCGCACTCCGAGCGCCGGCCGCGGTGCTTGATGATCGCGCGCGGGCACGTCTGCTCCGCCAAAGTTTCCCGGCTCTGCGGCTCGGAACCGCAAACTTGTGCTTGGGTGATCCGAGCGTCGCCGAATGTTTGACGAAGCAAGAGCGCGATTCTGGCTACGAGGTGCGACCGACCTTGTGTGTGCCGTCGCGCTGCGCGAACTCTGTTGTCCTGCCCATTCACCATCAGCTCTGGCGCGCTGAAGAGCAAATTCTGCAGTCGCTGCAGGAGACGCCAAAGCTCTCCAAGCACGGTAGAGCAATGATCCAGGCTCGTCTGGACGACGTGGTCCGCATCACGAAGGCGCTCAAATGAACACTTCCGAGGCCGCGCTGAGGGCCGCGATGAAGAGGCTGTTAGAAGGCGCTCCGATCAGTACGGATGGCGCGCTAACGAAGAACAATTTATATCGGGAGGCCTGCGTGAGCCGCGCCACGATGAACCGCTATACCGACGTCATAAACGAGTGGAATACATCGGTAGCTGCTCTCCTCACCGAAAGTCCAGAAGCTAAGAAGCCCCAGACTGAAGAATCCCGCCTCCGGAAAGAACTTCGTCAGAGTCATCGTGAGGTCACAAATTTAAAGGGCCAGCTCAACGCTGCCGCAACGATTATCGCCGCACTCTCAGAGGACAATCGCTACGTCCGCGAGAAGCTGCTCGGAACCGGCGAAGGCGTACTTATCGATCTTAGTGAGGAGCGCATGCGCCGAGACCAGGGCCGGGATTAGAGCCGCGATCTCTCAGCGCCGACTAGCAATATCAGACACGGTCCAACGGGCGCTTTCTGGTCCGGGAGGTGAACGAAGGGGAGCGCGTGGACGACAGCGCGGCTGCTTCTGGGTACTAGTATTCTGCGAATTGTTTAGAACCATAGGTGCAATAGCGCTGGCGGACAGCTCTTCCTCAGTCAGCTGTCGGCTTGTTCACCGCTGTCATTAGTAGGACGTGACGGACGAGCCCGCTAGCGAGCTGCCTGCCGGCACCTCGAATGCGACGCGAGTCTCGGGGTCCACCTGACTTCCTCGGTAGGCTTCAGATATCACATTCGAAGGAGCAAGAGTTGGCCGCGAAACAACCATTCCTCGACTACAAGGCGCTGGGTGTCGCTGAACTATTGAGGACTCGGTCCTTGTCTGTTCCGATTTATCAGAGATGTTAACGCCGACTGAGGATAGGGCCAGTATCACTATTTGCCCTGTTTTGGCCCGGCGTTAACAACTGTGTTCAACCCCCATTCTGAGCGTTGTGTGCTGGCACCGGCGCCTCGGCTCCGACATGGCCCTTGACACGCCACCACCCAACGGATCACCCACAACACGATCTGGGTCGAGTCGTGCACCCGCACCGTGAGGGAGCATGCGGTACCGTCGGACGTCTACTCCGAGCCAACCCAATTTATCCAGTTCGGGGGCCCGCCACCCCGGCGCAGTCGAGGCGGCTAGAGATTCCACTCGCCGATC
>Ga0314774_1002325_pt1 | contig 10849 bp, 11 predicted proteins | sample MetaGCBIA2018_FD_204515 | JGI IMG/M metagenome (GOLD analysis project Ga0314774, IMG submission 204515) | Cryopeg brine microbial communities from Beaufort Sea near Barrow, Alaska, United States - CBIA 2018 | ecosystem: Environmental > Aquatic > Marine > Coastal | place: USA: Alaska | collected... | reverse complement strand
AATAAATTGGTTTTAAGAAAATCCCCTTCTATAAACTTAATAGGAAATTTAAATTCATAATTTGAATTAAGACTTTCAATAATTTTTCCTGAAACTTGAGAAATATCATTTGCATAAACTTCTGCTCCTAAAGCAGCCATGATTGCAGCATTTAGGCAATCACCACACCCTAATTCCAGTATTTTTTTACCTTCTATTTGAGTTTGGAAATTATTATGATACAAACCCACCCAACTTGTATCAGTTTGAATTGCATCAGCCATAAAATCCTGTAAATTATTTAATTTATTAATAATATAATTTATATTGACATTATTATAAATTGAGTCATAGTGTTTTTGATTCTTATCACTATTTTCTTGCGAATTATTCATCTTTTACTTATTATTAAATTTTAAAAACACTACAAAACTGTATGAGATTATGTGTTTTAAATATACAACTTACGTTTAATCTTTAAAATTAAAAAACATTAACCCTGAAATAAGGATTATTTAGTATGCTTTTACCTCTAATATTATTTAATGTTAAACTTTTGAGTGCAATTAATTTTTGATGATAATTTGTTGTTGAACTAATTAGGTGAAATAATTATATGCCTTTTTAAATTTTTAATTATTTTGTATGGTTAAGTGCTAGAATTTCTCACTAAAAGAAAAATTATAAATCCAAATAAGTTGTCCCTTTCATTTTATTAAAAAAACGGCTTCTTTCAATTTCCGGATAAATTTTCTTTAACAATTCCGCTTCCATTCTGTAAAACTTACTTGCCTTAAACCGCAATTTCAAAAAAGATTTAAAAGCCGCCCTGTTACTTTTTTTAATCAACGTTTTAACTTCATTGAAATCTTCCTTATTTATATTGGCATATTTCAGTTTAATGGCGCGTTCCTGATTACTAAAAGTTCCTTTTTCTCCATCGGGATCTTGATAAAAAACTCTAGTTTCCCTGTCATGTTTTAAAAAAACCTTTGGCACCACGCCTATTTTAAGCCCATGAAAAAGTACTCTTTGGCAATAATTGTCATCTTCCCCATAATGAAAAAAAACAGGATCGAATCCTCCTATAGTTTCCATACACTGTCTAGATATCAGCCAGCCAGCTGCGTTTACAAAAGGAACTTCATAAACTGTAGGTAATGGCTTTTTTAAAATAAAATCTGAATAAAAATCTGAGTTTGCATTATAATTTAAGTAGTGCGAAAAATTCTGGTCTAATTTATCTCCATTTCCATTTAAATGAATTGGACTTAATATTCCATATTCATTATGGTTTTTATGCACTTCCATTAATTTTTCAACAGTATCCTTGTCTAAATAAGCATCCTGATTTAATAAAAATACATATTCAGCACCTTGTTTTAAGGCATAAGAAATACCTATATTATTGGCTTGCCCAAATCCCAAGTTTTTGGATTGTTGCAATAAAGTTACTCCAGGATAATTTGCTTTAATAAAATTGACCGTCTCATCTGTCGAGTTATTATCAACCACAACAACAGCATAAGGCTTTGTGCTTTCCAAACATTTAGAAAGCCAAGGTATGGCGTTGTAGGTTGCTATGATGATGTACAGATTCATTTAAATTTTTGTTTAATTTTTAACAAAATAATTTTGATTAATTGTTTCATACTAAGTTGTGTCGAGAAACTTTTATCATTTAAGATATTGGCCCTATTCAAATCATTTATTGACTTTAAAATTTTTTGTAAAATAATTTCTTTTTGGTTTGGATCTTCCAAATAGGATAATATACAGATTTGATAATTTAGAATTTTCTTTTGCATTTCTTTATCCGAAAGTGTAGAATAAATTCCAACACCCTCCCTATAAACAGCCATAGTTTCTTCAATTCTTTTTATATAACCATTTTTAGACACAATAATATGCATAAAATAATCACCCACACTACTATAAGAAAGTTCAAATGGAATTTTTATTTTGTCTCTTCTATACATTACTGAAGGTGTGTGCATAAAATTACCTTGTTTAATTAAATCATTTACAGTCGCAGGTAAATTTGTGATTGAATTGTATCTTTTTTCAATATTCACATCTTCGTGCAAAGAGTTATTTCTTAATATTTTTACTTTATGAAAACAAATATTATAATCTGGGTTTGCCTCCAAAAAATCAACTTGTTTTTGTAATTTTAAAGGGTCTGTCCAATAATCATCACCTTCGCAAAGAGCGATGTATTTGCCATGGGCATTATACAGATTGTATAGAAAATTAAAGCGACCAGTGGGACTGCCATTTATTTTGATATTATTCTCACGATGGTGTAAAAACAAACGTATTTGGTTAGGGTATTTTTCTGCATATTCTATACATATTTCTCTTGTTCCATCTGTACTATCATCATCACCTAATAATATTTCAAATTGAAAATTAGTCTCTTGCATAAGTATGCCATCTAGACATTCTTTTATATAATTTATATGTTGATAAGTAACTACACTTATTGAGATCAAAGGCCTTTCACAAATAGTATTATTATATTGATCAACTATTTTCTTTTGATATATCTTTAAAAAATCATCAAATATCATTTATATGGGTTTTGCTGGAATGCCAATATAGGTTTTGCCCTTTTCACAATTCTTATTTACAAAAGCCATAGATCCAATAATAACATTGTCTTCTAAAGTTATACCGTATTGTAAAACTGCGTGTGTACCTATAAAACAATTATTACCAATTTTAGCTCCGCCAATAGCATCCATTTCATCGTTTAAATTATTTGTCATCACTCTTGGGCATAGATAGCAATTATTCCCAATTTGAACACCTCTAGCTAAAATTGATTCATAACGTAATGTGACATTATTCCCAACAACGCAACTTCCAGAGCTTGATACTTTTGAATCAATGAAACAATCCTCTCCAATAATAGTATCTTGTCTCAATTCTACATAACTTTTAACAATAGTGTTTTTTCCTATTTTTACACCTTTATTAAAAATACAATAATGTTCAACAACGACATTATCCGCAATTTCTACACCTTCATCTATTACACAAAAATGGCCAATGGAAACATTTTTACCAATTTTAGCTTTCTCTGAAATAAAACTTGTTTTCATATTTATTTACTTTTAAAAGGTTTTGGAACCCCTTTTGATTTTTGCTCATAATTTTTTGTTAGTAGCACTTTTGCAGGAACTCCAATTAAAGTTAAGAATTCATCATTGAAATTTTTATTAACCAAAGCACCTGCTCCAACAACTGTATTTTTTGGTAATTTAATATTGGAAGATACTATACATCCACTTCCTAAAAAAGAACGTTCACCAATGTTTGTGTTGCCCGCTAAAATAATATTATTTGCTAAATGAACATATTTCCCTATTTGCGTTCCATGACCGATTCTTGCACCAGGCGCAATAACTGTGTTTGCACCTATAATTGTGTTTTCATTTAAGGACCCCCTTACCAATACAGATTGTGCACCAATTGTGCAATTATCTTCTATTAATACTCCACCCAACTGAGGCTGCCGAATTCGTTCTCCCTCGTGATCCCATATCCAAGCCATTCCTGTTGCTCCAATTATACATCCCGGTTCAATAATTGTATTTTTTCCTACAAAAACATTATCATTGACAACTGTGTGACTTTTAATAATTGTATTATCACCTATTTTACATTTACCAAGAACAACAAAGGAGTCTATTTGCACATTCTTTCCTATAATTGCCTCTTTATGAATCTTTGCTGAATCACAAATTTTTCCAATAGATTTTTCTCCATAATAATAATCCAACAATTTGTAAAACAAATATTGAGGACTTTCTTGAATAATTAATAAAGTATTACTTGCATCTGTTTCAATTTCTCTACAAGTAAGTATTAGAGAATTTTTGAGTTGTGAAGAAAACTTATCTCCTTCCAAAAAATAAAAACCATTTTTCACTGGGTAAAAAATGGAAGATATTATGTAAACATTCTTTGGTTTCCCTTTTATTTCATAAGAAATTCCTTTAATTTTAAAAAAAGCAATTATATCACTAAACTTTATTTTCATACTCAAATTTATATATTCAATTATTTTAATGAAAGAGCTTTCTGAATTATTTTAGAAATCATTTGCATATCATGTTTTTTCAGCCCAACAAAAATCGGCAAACACAAAATTCTATTTGCCACAGATTCTGAAACAGGCATATTTTGATTATTTAAATAAGGTAACCGGTTTAAACTTGGATAAAAATACCTTCTAGGAAAAATATTCTGTTCATTTAACACTGCTTTTACTTTTAGCAATTGTTCATTACTTTGAAAAATTATAGGATAATAACTATAATTCCAATCTGTATGTTCTCTAATTTTTATTTTTTGTAATTTAGAAAAATCAAGGTTCATATCATAAAAATCAATCACTTTTTTTCTTTCTGTTAATATCATTTCCATATAAGGTAATACTGCCAATCCCATAGCTGCTTGTAACTCGCTCATTTTTGCGTTGATGCCCAAACCCTGAAAGTCCAACGCTCCTTTATGTCCAAAATTATGATGATAGAATAATGTGTCATTTAATTCTTTGGTATTCGCAAATAGCGCCCCGCCTTCACCGGTATGAAATACTTTGGTTGCATGAAAACTACAGGTACTTATATCGCCATACTCAAAAATAGATTTGCCTTTATATTTTACCCCAAAACAATGGGCCGCATCATAAATTACTTTTAGTTTGTGCTTTTTTGCAATGGCTTCAATAGCTTCCATATTGCAAGGATTTCCAAAAACATGAGTGGCTAAAATGGCAGAAGTTTTAGGCGTAATGGCTGCTTCAATTTTGGTTTCATCAATGGTTAAATAGTCTGGATGAATGTCCACAAAAACAGGCGTACAACCTTCCCAAACAATGCTTGAAGTACTCGCCACATAACTAAAAGGCGTAGTAATAATTTCACCCTTTAATTTTAATGCTTTAATGGCAATTTGCAAAGGCAATGTACCATTGGTGGTTGCGATAATGTGCTTTACACCCAAATAGTTTTTTAATTTTTCTTCCAATTCCTGCACCAAAACACCCCTGTTGGTCACCCAGTTTTTATCCCAGACACGTTTTAGAATCGCATTGTATTCCTCTTGTGGCGGTAAAAATGTTTTGGTTACGTTAATCATTTTACAATTATTTGGGAATCAATATATCCATTCTTTTTTATAAAGACCAATTCAACCAACCATAAAACCTTTGGTTTAAATGGCCTATTTATATCTGTGATATCAAATAAGCGATAATTGTTTTCATCCATAAAATTAATCACTTTCAAAAAACTATTGTCAAATATTTTATTTACAACGCCTGCTTCAACCATAAATATTTCGGTTTTACCAAAGAAATTTGAAGCTCCTCTCAATACTTCAAGGTCTAAACCTTCTGCATCAATTTTAATAATATCAGGTATTGGTTTATTGCTGTCAGTAAGCAGTTTATTTAAAGTAACTACAGGAATCTCAATTTGTTTAAATCCAGCTGTTTTTGATTCCTCTTGTGTATATCTGAAAGAACAACTATCATCTCTGTCAACAATGGTAAATTGAAATGAACCTTCATTTTTTCCTGCACCAACAGGATAAAACCGAACTTTAGGGTTCGTATTTAAAATATCCTGGAATGACTTTTTTAGCCATTTCTGAGGCTCTAATAAAGTATAATGTGCCTCAGGGAAATATTTTAGTGCTTCTCTTGTCCATGTTCCATGGTTGGCACCTATGTCAACTATATGCTTTGGGGTAAAACCCATGGTTAATATATTCGTAAAGAAGTTATACAATAAATGATTTTTATTCAATTCGTTAACTTCTACTTTATTGGTCTTTTTTATATATCCAATTTTTTTTATGATTGGCGCCAGTAACTTTATGAGAATTCTTTTAATTAACTTTTTCATTTCTATTCAATTATCCAATTAAAAACCGGCTTAATAAAACCTGGCTCTCTGCCCAACCAAGAACCAATGGTTCTTTCCCCATGTTGCACATTAAACATCATAATATCTTTTTCAACAAATAAAGTAGTTTTTGAATTTTCAATGACATAAAAAGACAAATAATATGTTCCGATATTTAAAAAACCTTCTGGCAAAGTACATTTTAATTTATTGACGCCTTGTTTTAATTTTAAATTACTCCCAGAATGAGAAAATGTGAACAACGCTTCTCCATTTTCATTATTCAAAACAAAGGTGATATGCAATTTTTTATCAATATCTTTTAACGTAAGTTTTGTGTTAATTTCAATCGTCGTATGTTCATCTAAAACAAAATCTAAACTCTTACCAGCAGGATTAATACTTATTTCATGCAATATAAATTCATCTTTCTCATATTCTGAAGAAAAAACCATAGTATTCTTAGATTCAGAATTCCCAACCAAATAATATTCAACAGCAGCGTCAACACTGCCATCAAACACAATCCCTCCATTTTCTAACACAATTCCTCTTGAGCACAAACTCTTCACCGCCGCCATATTGTGGCTCACAAACAATACCGTACGACCTTCGCCTTTGCTAATGTCCTGCATTTTACCAATGGCTTTCTTTTGAAATTCGGCATCGCCCACGGCCAGTACTTCGTCAATAATGAGGATGTCGGGTTCTAAAAATGCAGCCACGGCAAATGCCAAACGCACGGTCATTCCGCTGCTGTATCTTTTTACAGGGGTATCAATATAACGCTCGCAACCAGAGAATTCAATAATTTCGTCCAGCTTGTCTGTAATTTCTTTTTTGGTCATCCCCAAAATAGCGCCATTTAAAAAAATGTTTTCACGCCCTGTCATTTCTCCGTGAAAACCTGTACCCACTTCCAATAAAGATGCCACGCGCCCTCTAGATTTTATGCTTCCTGTGGTTGGGCCTGTGATTTTAGAGAGTATTTTTAGCAAAGTAGATTTTCCTGCACCGTTTTTGCCTATAATGCCGAGAACTTCGCCTTGCAGCACTTCAAAATTAATGTCTTTTAGTGCCCAAACATAGTCGGAGATGCCTTTGGTGGCGCGGTTGTTTACATCGCCTATTTTTAGGAATGGGTCTTCTTCGCCTCTTATATTGTACCACCAGCGTTTTAGGTCGTCGCCTAAAGTGCCGGTACCTACTAGGCCGAGGCGGTATTGTTTGGAGAGGTTTTCTATTTTTAATATTACTTCACTCATTTTTTGGTATCTAGTATCTGGTATCAGGTATCTGGTAATTTTTGGGTCTTGCGGTCAAGGGGATTTTGAATGCTAAATTTTAAATGTTGAATTGTTAATTATCAATTTTCTTGGTGTCTTGTGGTCAAATTTAATTAAACTTTTGGCTTTTGACTTTTAACTTTTTGTAAGAATTTCCTCAAAATAAGCTATTGTCTTCCCAAGTCCATCTTCTAGTTGAATTTTAGGCTCCCATCCATTTAACTTTTCCTTGGCCAGTTCAATGTTTGGCTGGCGCTGTTTTGGGTCGTCTATTGGTAAGGGCATAAATACAATTTTAGATTTGGAGCCGATTAAATTAATAATCGATTTTGCCAGTTGCAGCATCGTAAACTCATTGGGGTTTCCAAGATTCACGGGGCCCACAAAATTGGCATCGGCATTCATCATGCGTATCATGCCTTCCACCAAATCATCCACATACTGAAACGAACGTGTTTGCGTGCCGTCGCCGTAAATGGTGATGTTTTCGTCTTTTAAGGCCTGCACAATAAAATTGGAAACCACCCTGCCGTCGTTCACATTCATATTGGGTCCGTAGGTATTGAAAATTCTTATGATCTTAATGGCTACGTTATTTTGGCGGTGGTAATCCATAAACAAGGTTTCCGCGCATCTTTTGCCTTCGTCGTAACATGACCGGATGCCTATTGGATTTACATTTCCCCAATACGCTTCCGTTTGCGGATGTACAATAGGATCTCCGTATACTTCACTAGTGCTTGCCTGTAAAATTTTTGCATTTAACCGCTTTGCCAAACCCAACATATTGATGGCGCCCATGATGGAAGTTTGGATTGTTTTAATAGGATCGTGCTGGTAATAAATAGGGCTGGCCGGACAAGCTAAGTTGTAAATTTCATCCACTTCAGCAAAGTAGGGCTGAATAATATCATGCCGCACCAACTCAAAAAACGGATTTGCCGTTAATTTAATGATGTTGCTTTTGTGACTTGAAAAATAATTGTCCAGGCAAATGACTTCATTTCCTTCGTTTAATAATCTTTCACACAAATGTGATCCGATGAATCCGGCGCCTCCGGTAACTAGTATTTTTTTCATTCCTTTTTTGGTATCTGGTATTGGGTATTTGGTAATTTGTAATTCAATCTATGTTTCTTCTCTTTTACTTTTTTTCATATGTAATTATTTATTGTTTTTTTGGTTATATGTAATGCGCATATTTTCATAGGTGATTGCATCGTGTTTCCGTTATGCTCATTTCATTGATAAAAAAAATCTAGTCTGATGATCTTTTTCTGTAAAGTTATTATTCTCTTTGAGCTTTGAACTTTAAACTTTAAACTTCTAAATCGTATCAATAAAACTCTTCTCTGCCCTGTTAAAAATGATGATACCTAAGAATAAAACGACTAAGGTAATGATTAACGTATAAATGAACATGCTGACATTAAAAACACCTGTATTTAAAAGCATATAGCGAACAGACTCTATGACAAATGACAACGGATTGTACTCCACCACCCAGGCATATTTTGGCAGTTTTTCCACAAAAAATGAAACGGGATACATCACTGCAGAAATATACATCAACAATTGTATACCAAAACCTATTAAAATATTTAGATCTCTATATTTAGTGACCATGGCAGATATAATCATTCCCAATCCCAACCCTAGCATACCCATAATTAAAACCATTACCGGAAACAAAATTGCATATTTATTGATACTGATGTCTGCACCATTATAATAGTAATAGAGAAAAAATGCCATAAAAATAAACAATTGAATCCCGAACCGCATCAAATTGGAAATTACAGCCACCAGAGGCATAATTAACCTTGGAAAATAGACTTTTCCGAAGATTCCCGCATTGGCGGAAAAGGTGCTTGAGGTACCTGTAAAACAAGCCGTGAAATAGTTCCAGATGGTAATTCCTGCCAAATTGAATAAAAACGGCGGTACGGTTCCCGTTGAAATATTGGCGACATTGTTAAAAATAAGCGTAAATATCACCGAAGTAAACAAAGGCTGAATTAAATACCACAAAGGTCCGAGAATGGTTTGCTTGTATGCCGTAATGATATTCCTTTTCACAAAAAGCATCAATAAATCACGGTATTCCCAGACTTCTTTTAAATTTAGGCTGAAAAGTTTGTTTTTTGAGGTAATTTCAAACAACCAATCGTCGTTATTTTCAGAGGTGTTATGCATAAATAATTTAATAATCAACGCTTTATGGGATGTGATTTATATTGGTTTTTGTTTTGTCTTTTGTTATGCAATTTTATGTTGGTAAATGTAATGTATTGCTTGCGAATTTGGAAGTTGTTTATTTGTTTATTTGGTTATTTGGTTACTGAATGAATGTTGAATTTTGAATGTTGAATGTTGAATTTTAAATTTTTTACTGCAAACTGATACTGAAAACTGAGAACTTTTAATTTTCCTATTCCCCAATTCCTAATCCCTTTTTACTTTTAACTTTATTCTATCACAAATCATTTATCGGGGGGCCTAATACTCTTGAATTAAAACCTCGGTAGGAATATGAAGGGTTGCGTTCAATTTTCTAATCATTTCTATGGTAAGTTTGCGTTTTTTATTTAGAATTTCGCTAACTCTACTCTTAAAACCAACTATTTCTGCCAAATCTTTTTGTTTCAATCCCATTTGTTCCATCCTGAATTTTATGGCCTCAATAGGATCTGGCATACCAATAGGGGAATTTTCATTTTCATAATTATCAATAAGAATCGAAAGTATTTCCAATTCGTCTCCTTGTTCAGTTCCCTTCTTTGCATCAAAAATAACCTCAAGTCTTTTAAGTGCCTTTTGGTAGTCTTTTTCGTTTCTAACAGGTGCTATTTTCATATTATATTTCGTTTGCATTTATTTTGTCATATTCAGCGTGCGTTCCAATAAATCTTATCCAGCAGATTTGAAAATCAAAGTTAATTTTTACGATAAGCCTATAATCATTGCCTTTTATATTAAAAACTATGCGGTTATTTTTTAAGATGCTGGCACTTGGGTATTCTGTTTTTAATTCATTGATGTTTGGCCAATTGGCTTTCTCAGTTTCCCGGTACCAAGCTGTTAATTGTTGCTCGCAACCCTTGTGTTTTTCCCAAAAATCACGTAAAGTTCGTTTTGCAATTACTCTCACGTTCAATTATTTAATGCAAATATATAAAAAAGTTCCCGTATTGGTAATTTATTTGATTATTTTTTATTGGTATTCGTGAATCTTCAATTTCAGCATCTGTTAATTGTTTCTTTTCTTTTTACTCATCCCTGTTATTTTTTTAATTTGAATTCGTGATGTGCTGCGCAATTCCATTGATGAAAAAGATATAGGGTAGTGTTCTTTGATTTGTTGGATAATAAGAATCTCGGATTGCAAATGTAATCGAAACTATTTTTTTCTCTCACTTTAGTCCCGATAGCTATCGGCAGGGGGTAAAAGAAAAAAATAATAAGCTTAAGAAGTTATGTTGCTTTTTATGTAAAATGAGTATTTGAACACCCCCTTCATGCTTTCTGTTCATTTTCTTTGTACGCCCAAAGAAAACGAACCAAAAGAAAAGGCGCTTTCTCGTCAGGTATTTTTTAAAGATATTTAAAATCAATATCTTTAAAAACCATATTTTAAAAGCTAAATTTTCTCCAAGGCTTCAA
>Ga0314774_1002324_pt1 | contig 10859 bp, 8 predicted proteins | sample MetaGCBIA2018_FD_204515 | JGI IMG/M metagenome (GOLD analysis project Ga0314774, IMG submission 204515) | Cryopeg brine microbial communities from Beaufort Sea near Barrow, Alaska, United States - CBIA 2018 | ecosystem: Environmental > Aquatic > Marine > Coastal | place: USA: Alaska | collected... | reverse complement strand
CAGTTTCCATGGTTTGTTGCACATCTTCTATCGTTAAACCATATCGCGCAATTGCATTTCTGTCAATATCAATTTCCAGATATGGTTTTCCCACGGTACGATCGGCAAAAACAGCTTCGGCTTTCACAGAAGGCACTTCTTTTAAAAGTCCTTCCAGTTGCAATCCAAATTCCTGAATGGTTAATAGGTCAGGGCCAAACACTTTTATCCCCATTGGCGCCCTCATTCCTGTTTGCAACATGACCAAACGTGTTTCAATAGGCTGCAGTTTAGGGGCTGAGGTAACTCCCGGAATATTGGTGGCATTTACAATTTCATCCCAAATATCATCGGGATTTTTGATATGTTCCCGCCAGTTTCTGTAATAATCCCCGTCTTCATCTTCAATCAGATTTTCCTGGGAAACTTTTTGAATTATAGCATCTTCATTGCTTAAAGTATCCCCGGATCTCAAAATAAACCGGCGTTCATCATCCACTTTAAATGCCAGTGGGTTTCCATCATCAGCAAGGATATATTGGGGTTTGTAATTGATTATATTTTCATACATAGAAATAGGGGCGGGATCCAGGGCACTTTCAATTCTGCCCAATTTTCCGACGGCCACGGCTATTTCCGGAATATTTGTAATTGCAATATCCAACTTTTGCAAAGTTTCCTTGGATGCTTCAATTCCCGCATGGGGCATAGAAGTAGGCATCAGCAAAAAGCTTCCTTCATTTAAAGCGGGCATAAATTCTTTCCCAACTCCTGGAAAAGTATCGGCCATTCCTGTCCAAACCGAGGTGGTCCTTACATCCCAGCCTACTTTATCAAATCCGTTGGCGGCAAAACCAAAAATACTTGGAAAACCCAGCCAAACCATAATTCCGAAGAAAATGGTTATTAACGGCAGCATCAGGAATTTCTTTTTATTGACAAGGCACCAATTTAAAATAGGTTGGTAAAATTTGACCATGCCCATTAAAATTCCCAAAATACCAGCCAATAATACGATCACGAAAATGTAGTTTGAAAACACCGAATTTTGGTGTCCAAGCGGCAACCACTCTTCTGTTAGGAAAAACAAGGTAACCGCTACAATTATAAACAACGTGATTTGAGTGGAATACTTTCCTAAAAACTGTGGATTCCTGGATTCTACCAATCTTAAAACCCCAATAACCACCATGGCAATAGGAAGCCAAAAACTGAAGTAAATTGCTAAAAACAAGCCTGCAACTATCAAAACGATATTCCATATTCGGACCATCCTCTCTTTTTGGATCTTGATGTTAAATGCAAAGTAAGACAGCATTGGCAAGATTAGAATTCCAATTAAGAACGAAGCTACAAGCGCGAAGGTTTTGGTAAAAGCCAATGGCCTGAACAATTTCCCTTCGGCATTTTCCATAAAAAACACAGGTAGAAAACTCACAATGGTTGTTAAAAGAGCTGTAGTAACCGCCGGAAAAACCTCCATAGTAGCCACGTGGATAATGGCTAAAAGCCGGTCTCCTTTGGCATCCTTATTTTCAGGCATTTCCAGATGCCTTATTGTATTTTCCACAAAAATAATCCCCACATCTACCATCACCCCAATAGCAATAGCGATTCCGGAGAGTGCAACTACGTTGGCATCTACCCCAAAATACCGCATAGCTATAAATGTCATTAGCACCCCAACCGGCAACAAACTGGAAATTAAAAGGGAAGCCCTTAAGTTGAGCACCAATACTAGAATTACAATAATACTTATCAGAATTTCGTGCGAAAGCGCGTTTTCGAGCGTAGCAATGGTTTCATGAATTAATTGTGTCCTGTCATAAAATGGAACTATAGTGACCTTGCTCACAGTTCCATCTGCGAGGGTTTTTTGAGGTAAACCGGGGGAAATTTCCGCAATCCTTTCCTTAGTATTTTCAATTGCTTGCAAAGGATTGGATCCGTAACGGGCCACAACAACTCCACCGACAACATCGGCACCGCCTTTGTCTAAAATCCCACGCCTTTCGGCGGGGCCTAAATGCACCACGCCCAAATCCTTGATCAGGATTGGCTTATTGTCCTTTACAGTAACAACGGAATTTTCAATATCCTCAACAGATTCTATATAGCCCAGTCCGCGAACCAGGTATTCCACTTTGTTTATTTCCAGTGTTTTTGCGCCAATATCCCGGTTTGAATTTTTCACCGCCATCATTACCTGGTCAATCCCAATATTAAAAGCTTTTAGTGCATCGGGGTTTACATCTATCTGGTATTCCTGAACATATCCACCCACAGAGGCAACTTCCGAAACGCCGGTGGTACCGCTCAATCCAAGTTTTACATAAAAATCCTGTATGGTGCGCAATTCGTGTAGATCCCAGCCACCGGTAACGTTCCCTTCCGGATCACGCCCTTCCAGGGTATACCAAAACACCTGACCCAATCCGGTTGCATCCGGGCCCATTGTTGGCGATACTCCTTTGGGTAAAATATTATCGGGAAGCGAATTTAATTTTTCCAAAACCCGGGTTCGCGACCAATAGAATTCTACCTCCTCTTCAAAAATGATATAGATAATGGAAAACCCGAACATGGAGGTGCTTCTTATGGAACTTACCCCGGGAATTCCAAGTAAGGAAGTCGTTAGGGGATAAGTAATCTGGTCTTCAATATCCTGAGGAGATCGCCCGGACCAATCGGTAAATACAATTTGTTGGTTTTCACCAATATCGGGAATGGCATCCACGGGAACCGGATCTTCGGGAAGAAAGCCTGTATCCCAGCCAAAGGGGGATGTGACCAACCCCCAACCTATGAAAGATGCAAGTAGAAGTACAGTAACCAGACGGTTGTACAGAAAATATTTTATGAGTTTATCAAACATTTTTTTGATTATTTTTAATGATATAATCCTGAAAGAGCAGTTGCAAATGATTTTCAAAAAAAACCATGACAATGCTTTAAAGCCGGGAGCGAAATGCTTCGGCTGTCAAAAAAATCATTAAATAATCAAATAAGGAAAGTGTCGTTAAGGACAGGGATGTCCTTGACGATAAGAGGCGGAGTATAATTTTTATAAGGAATTACCTGTTGTGGCAATCCTTCGAATAAATTGTTGAAAGAAAAAGTGAAGGCAGCAATAAACACCTGCTGATCAAAATCCATGGAATTAAAGGAGATGTTTAATTCATCCTGACCATCTATTGAAATATTTTGATTGCTACAACAGTTATCCTTATCCATCAAATCAGTCTCCGAATTAGGATGCATATCCATTCCACAAGATAATGCTTTGGAGAAAATAGCCTGATCTACTAAAAAACTTCCGCAGAAATGTTTATCTACGGTAAACGAAAAAGTTGAAACCAGCACTAAAAGCGCCAGAACAGTGGAAATCGATTTGTAAAATCCCTTTTTCATCGTTTGCAAAGATAAACAATATTTGTTCAATACCCTTAATTAATCTAAAAACCTATTGTTTTAGATTAATTAACACAACAAAAATAACTATTATGGTTTTAGAAGACTTTAGGTTTTCGGGGATAAACTATCAAATTTATTGTTATTTCGAATTTTAAGCCGATAATAGTAAAATGCCGGCAACAGGATTATTACAAATAACGGATGTATTAAAAACCTTCGAACGTAAAATAAAGCCATAAAATGTTGTTCTTCAATATAAAATATCAAGAACGAAAATACGAAAAAGCTTATAATGAATAGTATGAGATATAAATAGAATGAAAATTTAAGTATGTTTTTATCCAAAAAAGCCACATATAAAATTAACAGGGAAAGTGCCGAATTCACCCAAAATCGAAAAAATAAGTGAAGCAAAATTTTTCCGGTTTCAAATTGGGGAGTAACTCCGTGAAGATATTCTGCCTGGTAAAAATCGATTAAAGGATCATAAAAAAGGCTTTTTTCATAAAACCGGATCAGAGCCAATAGTGCTACCAAAAATCCGATCCCTAATATTCTATAAATCGCTTTCATATAGCCGAAATTTTTGAAAAGATTCTCACCCAAATTATCCATAAAACAAATACTGTCCCATAAATAATAAGCGGAAATACGATGCTGTGTAAAAATTCTGAATGTTGTGGATATTTATAGATCCCTATGGCCAATACGGCAATTCGAACGATATTCATCACATAAATTATTACTGTCCCGGCAAGAATAAATAAAAAAGTGGGTTTAATTTTCGCGAAAAATGAGAGCACAAAAGACGTAAAAAGAATGATGATGCTTATTGCATTGCAACCTTCTACTATCCGCGCAAGAAAAACGTTATTGATAAACAATTTCATTGACAATTCCTGCTGGTGGGGAAGAATTTTAGCAGTATATCCCAGGCTTTCTATAATCAATTCACTTTGAACTGCTACCAGGTGAGTAAAAAAATCGGGGTAATATTTTTGGGATAGAAAAAATTCCAGATATCCATTATATAAAACAGAAAATATGAAATAGCTTCCCAAAAAAATGAGGATAAATCGAAGTACCGATTTGTATTTTTTAAATAATTGGAGCAAAGAAAATTCGATTTTTAACAAACTTATAGAAAATTACAAAGCCTACATCCTAAAATTTTTAAATACTTTTGCAAAAAAAATTAATCCTATGCCATTTCAATCATTAAAACCTCAGGTAGAATCTATTTTAAACAGCGGTGAGTTATCGGTAGATAACAGGTTAATGCAAATATGTGAACTGTTAAAAGAAAACATCCCCTATTATAATTGGGTGGGTTTCTATTTTAAAAATGGCGATAAAAACGAATTGAAATTAGGGCCGTTTGCAGGAGAACCTACAGATCATATCATTATTCCCTTTGGAAAGGGGATTTGCGGACAGGTAGCCGTATCAAATCAAAATTTTGTGGTGGCAGATGTTGAAGCTCAGGACAATTACATTGCCTGCAGCATACACGTAAAAGCGGAAATTGTGGTTCCACTATTTTTAAATGGTGAAAATGTAGGTCAAATTGATATAGATTCCAATACAGCAAATCCATTTTCAAACAAAGATGAACGGTTTTTGGAATTTGTAAATGAGAAGGTAGCGGAGATTTTAAGTTAGAAGTAGGAAGGTAGAAGTACGAGGTTTGAAGTTGAAAATAGAATATAGAAAAGAGACAACAAACATAGTATATCAAATAAGGTCAACGTTATTTAAGTATTGACACTCAAAATCTCCATACTAATGAAATACGAATTTAGATGTACGAGGTTTGAAGTAAAAAGGAAACAAGAAGCAAGAGAAAAAACCAAAAAAAACTATCTAAACAGGCCTACGTTATTTTGGCATTGACACTCAAAAACTCAATACTCAGTACTCATATCTCAATACTCACATCTCACATCTAATTACATTCCAGTGCGTATCGCTTCCACCGGATCCAGTTTTGAAGCTGAAATTGCAGGGATTATTCCGGAGATCAACCCAATAACTGCGGAAACGGCTGTCCCAATAAACATATTCCAGGGAGAAAGTATAAATTTAAAATCGCCCGTAAACTGCGATGCGGCCAAAGAGACAATCCACACCAGGGCCAGTCCTATCAAACCTCCAATTACTGCAAGAATAACGGCTTCAAATAAAAATTGAAATAATATAAATCTGTTTTTAGCTCCCAGGGATTTTTGTATTCCAATAAGACTGGTGCGTTCTTTCACGCTTACAAACATGATATTCGCAATTCCAAAACCACCTACCAGAAGGGAAAATCCGCTGATTATAAGTCCTATAAAATTCATTTGCCCGGTGATATTATCTATCAGATCGGCAAATCCCTGCAACTGGTTCACGAAAAAATTATCTACTTCATCCGGTTTCAAGGCGCGGTAATTTCTTAATTGCTGTTTTAAAATCGCTATATATTCGGCATTATCTACCCCGTCATCCGGTTTCAATATTACTTGGGGGAAGGTGGACTTATTATTATCGCCGTAAACCCTTCGCACCACATTAACCGGCAACCATACGCTTGCATCCTTTGAATTGCCAAATAAACCGGCTCCTTCCTTTTCAAGAACCCCAATAACAGAAAATTTTCGGCCGTAAAGCCGGACTTCTTTCCCAAGGGGATTGCCGATTCCAAAAAGATTTTGAGCAATCTCATCCCCCAGAACAATTACCGGAGAACCGCTTGTTGATTCAGATTCATTAAAAAACCGCCCATGGGCTATTTGTAAATCTTCAATTTGAAGATATTCCTGGGTAACAGCAGCTATATCGACATTAGCAGTGGTTTTCTCTTCGAATTTAATGGACTCCCGAGGCACATTCATTGTAAAACTGGCGGCTTCGGTATTCGGTAAATTTCGTTTTAGGTATTGATATTCGTCATAAGACATATCCGGGAATTGCTCCCTTTTCCACCTGGGAATTTCGGAGGGACCAAAGGAAAACCGCATTAAAATAATGGTACTGTTGTCCAAAGAACTAAGGCTGCCTTTAATTTCACGCTGCAGGGAATCTACCGCCGCAAGCACTGCTATTATTGAAAAAATACCAATAGTCACCCCCAAAAGCGAGAGAAAGGTTCGCAGTTTATTGTTTCTTAATGCATTAATAGCAAAATTGAAACTTTCCTTTAAGACCCTTAGATAAATCAGCATAGTAATATCAGATGTTTTGCATAGATTAAAGATAAGACGCAGAGATGAAATTTTCGTTACATATTTTTTGAGAAATAAAAGTTTAGATCTACAAATTATATGGTGATTTGGTTACTTTTGCAAGCATAACAAATTCAACACAATGAGCGATTTAAAATTGGCGAAATCTGCCCTGATTTCAGTATTTAGTAAAGATGGACTTGCACCCATCGCAAAAAAACTGAATCAACTTGGAATTACAATCTACTCCACCGGTGGTACAGAGGAATATATTACAGATTTGGGTATAGAGGTTATCCCTGTAGAGGACATAACTTCCTATCCTTCTATTTTAGGTGGAAGAGTAAAAACCCTGCATCCAAAAGTTTTTGGAGGAATCCTGAACAGACAAGACAATGCTAGTGATGTTGCCGAGATGAAGGAGTTTGAAATTCCTCAGATCGATATTGTGATCGTGGATTTGTATCCATTTGAAAAAACGGTTGCCTCGGGGGCTTCAGAAGAAGATACCATTGAAAAAATTGATATTGGGGGAATATCCCTGATTCGTGCTGCGGCAAAGAACTTCAAGGATGTGCTTTGCGTTTCTTCTGTTGATGATTATACTGAATTTTTAGAATTGATCTCTCAAAACAATGGAGAAACAAGCCTTGAAGACCGGAAAAAATTTGCTGGAAAAGCCTTTAACGTTTCCTCACATTACGATACCGCTATTTTCAACTATTTTAATTCAGAAGAAAGTGTATTTAAATTGAGTTTCCAAAAAGGAAAAGAACTTCGTTACGGGGAAAACCCACATCAGAAGGGAACATTTTATGGGGAATTTGATGCTATTTTCGATAAATTGCACGGGAAAGAACTGTCCTACAACAATTTGCTGGATGTAGATGCTGCGGTGAACCTGATAAACGAATTTAAAAATGACAGTCCTACTTTTGCAATTTTAAAGCATAATAATGCCTGCGGACTTGCACAGCGGGACACTCTTGTAGAAGCATATAACGATGCATTGGCAGGTGATCCTGTTTCAGCATTTGGCGGGGTCTTAATAAGCAATATGGAAATTGACAAAGCTACTGCTGAGGAGATCCACAAATTATTTTGTGAAGTAGTAATTGCACCAACTTACGATGCAGATGCATTGGAAATATTAAAAGGAAAGAAAAACCGTATCATCCTGATTCAAAAAGAAATAGAACTTCCAGAACAACAAGTGAGGTCATGTTTAAACGGAGTTTTGGTTCAGGACAGGAATTCCAAAACCGACCGTCTTGAGGATTTAAAGTTGGTTACCAACAATAAACCCAATGAAAACGAGTTAAATGATTTGATCTTTGCTTCTAAAATTTGCAAACACACAAAATCCAATACCATCGTTTTAGCAAAAAACAAACAATTACTGGCAAGCGGAACCGGACAAACCTCCAGGGTAGATGCTTTGAACCAGAGTATTGTTAAAGCCAAAGCCTTTAATTTCGATTTAAAAGGAGCCGTAATGGCAAGTGATGCCTTTTTTCCTTTTCCGGATTGTGTGGAAATTGCAGGGAATGCAGGAATTACAGCGGTAATCCAGCCAGGTGGTTCTATAAAGGACCAGTTGAGCATAGATTATTGCAACCAAAATAACATTGCAATGGTGATTACAGGAACCCGACATTTCAAACATTAATTTCACTACATTTACTTAACCTCAACATAAAAATACTATGGGATTTTTTGATTTTCTCATTGAAGAAATAGCAATAGATTTAGGAACTGCAAATACTCTGGTAATTCACAACGATAAAGTTGTTGTGGACAGCCCGTCTATTGTTGCCCGAGACAGGACTACAGGAAAAATTATTGCCGTGGGAAAAGAAGCGGCCCTTATGCAGGGAAAAACCCATGAAAACATTAAAACCATTCGTCCATTAAAAGACGGGGTGATCGCCGATTTTGATGCCAGTGAAAAAATGATAAGCATGTTTATCAAAGAGATCCCGGCATTAAAAAAGCGGATGTTTACACCTGCTTTGAGAATGGTTATTTGTATCCCCTCCGGAATTACCGAAGTAGAAATGCGTGCTGTAAAAGAAAGTGCAGAACGTGTTAACGGAAAAGAAGTTTACCTGATCCATGAACCTATGGCAGCTGCTATTGGAATAGGAATAGATATTATGCAGCCTAAAGGGAATATGATCATTGATATAGGAGGTGGTACCACCGAAATTGCCATTATTGCATTAGGAGGTATCGTTTGTGACAAATCCATTAAAATTGCAGGTGACGTTTTTACAAACGACATCGTGTATTATATGCGTACCCAGCACAATTTATACGTGGGAGAGCGCACTGCTGAAAAAATTAAAATTCAAATAGGAGCCGCGACCGAAGATCTGGAAGTTCCGCCTGAAGAAATGAGCGTACAGGGACGTGATTTGCTTACCGGAAAACCTAAACAGGTTCAAATATCTTATCGTGAGATTGCCAAGGCCCTTGATAAGTCTATCCTCAGGATTGAAGATGCCGTAATGGAAACCCTGTCCCAAACCCCGCCGGAGTTGGCTGCCGATATTTACAATACCGGGATTTATCTTGCTGGTGGAGGATCTATGTTAAGAGGATTGGACAAACGCTTATCCTTAAAAACTGACCTTCCCGTGTATATTGCTGAAGACCCATTGAGAGCCGTGGTTCGCGGTACCGGAATATGCCTAAAAAACCTAAGCAGGTACAAAGGAATCTTGATAAAGTAGGACCTAAGTTATGCAGCAGATATTTAATTTTCTTATCCGCAATAAGAATAACATCTTATTTCTATTGCTGTTAGGCTTGTCTTTGTTTTTAACCATTCAGTCCAATTCGTTTCACAAAAGCAAATATATAAGCTCCGCCAATTTTATTACCGGGGGAATTTACAATTGGTCCAATAATATTCAAACCTATTTTTACCTTGAAGATTACAACCAAAGGTTATTGGAAGAAAACAAGGAATTAAGAAAATTGCTTACTAATATTGAGGATACTTCCGCTGTTATAAATTTTGAAGATTCAACTTCCTTTGATGGAATTTACCTTTTTAGAACCGCTAAGGTCATCAACAATAACTATTCAAAAACCGACAATTATATCACACTGGACAGAGGGACAAATTCTCTGATCAGCAGGGAACACGGGGTAATAACCAGCCAGGGAATTGTGGGAATTGTAGATCAGGTTTCAAAAAATTATGCCAGGGTAATTTCAATTTTGAATGGGCATTCAAAAATAAACGCGCAACTCAAAAAAACCAACCACTTTGGATCTCTGGTTTGGAATGGCAAGGATCCTAATGTTGTTCAGTTAATTGATGTTCCAAGATTGGCCCCAATTAAAATAGGAGATACAATCGTAACCGGAGGTAAATCACTTATATTTCCACAAGGGATCCCAATAGGCCGTATCGAGGAATTTAAACTGGATCAGAATGAGAGTTATTATACCATTGAAATTCGTTTGTTTAACGATATGACGAACATAGGCTATGTATATATAATTGAAAATAAAGAAAAAGAAGAAATAAAAGAATTGCAAGGGATAGATGACTAATTCAATAATATCAAATAGCATCCGGTTTATCTTATTGATATTGTTCCAGGTATTACTCTTGAACAATATCAATTTTTTGGGATACATCAACCCTTACTTATATGTGCTTTTTTTAATATTATACCCTTTTAACACTCCTCAATCATCATTTATACTGGTATCATTTTTTTTGGGCTTAACTATTGATACCTTTGAAGATAGTGGAGGAATTAATGCGGCAGCCTGTGTTGTTATCGCCTACATTCGTCCCATGATCCTTAGATTTTCCTTTGGAGTGAGCTATGATTATCAAACCATAAAACTCTCCAATACCCAGTTTGGGACAAGATTGGGTTATATTATGGTGGTAGTTTTTATTCACCACCTGGTTTTATTTTCCCTGGAAATGTTTGATTTTTCACATATATTCCTGATCATGAAAAAAACCTTGTTTTCAGGCATATTCACTATTCTGTTAATCCTGATCAGTCTGACCTTATTTAAACCAAAAAAGCGGTGAGAACATTATTGTTATATATCATTATTTTAATCACTGGCGTAGTTTTCCTTAGCAGGCTCTTTTACTTGCAAATTATCGATGAGTCCTTTGCCCGTTTATCTGAGGATAATGCTATAAAAGTAGTGTATGATTACCCCCAAAGGGGTTATGTTTTTGACAGGAATGGTGAGTTATTAGTGTCTAATCAGCCTTCATAC
>Ga0314774_1002323_pt1 | contig 10861 bp, 8 predicted proteins | sample MetaGCBIA2018_FD_204515 | JGI IMG/M metagenome (GOLD analysis project Ga0314774, IMG submission 204515) | Cryopeg brine microbial communities from Beaufort Sea near Barrow, Alaska, United States - CBIA 2018 | ecosystem: Environmental > Aquatic > Marine > Coastal | place: USA: Alaska | collected... | reverse complement strand
ATAGGTTTTGTTTTAAGGCTTTGTGTAAATAAAAAAATTCTTAAGTGGAACTTTGAGCCTTCGGGCCTTAGTGGCAAAAACCCGCAGACTTTATACTGGGTCTTTATTGCCACGAAGACACAAAAACACTAAGGATCACAAAGCTATTTTTAAATTTTTGAATTTCAATTTTTCATAAAATAACCTAAAAATATAAAAACATCAAATATTAATCATTTAAAAAAACCGTTTGCTTACTTGAATCCCGCCTCCAAAATTGGGGGAAGCAATGGAACTAAAATCTGCGCCAACCTGAACATTCACATCTACCACATTTTGCCATATCTTTAAATCCAGATAGGAAGATAAAATATTGCTGATAAGTTTGTCCTGACCTTTACCTCCGTAATTTTTACGATAACTGCTTAGCAGTTTATATGGTAATTTATCAAAAGCAGTTCCGGAAATCCCAATGTGATGAGCGATAATTTTATTGTTGTTTACCCTAAACCTATTTTCATCCAAAGTGATAAATGGCACACCCAGGATTCTGTTTTCATAAGTCCACCCGGACCTGTAAAGATTATTGTTAAAATAATTATCCTCTCCGTCAGAAGTTGGGAAATTCTTACTTTGATTCCTCGTATAATACAATTCATACATAAAAGCATCCACCCATTTTCCCGGTTCAGGATCTTCAATATAAATTCCATAGCGGCCATCGGGGGTATTTCTCAAAAGCATTCCCGATTTATCTTCAAACAAGTGGTTATAGATAATTTGAACCTTATAATCTGAAACAGATGTAGTTAAGTAAATTTCATAGCTTCCCAATTGGTTCCCCAGGGCATTCACTTCCTGTCCTCCGGTTATGTCTTCTTTACTTTCCCGCCCTGTAAACACATCTATATAATCTCTAAAAGTGCCGGCCAATTTTCCAAATTCCGGGGAAGTACCAGCCCATTGCGCAAAATGCTGAACTCCAACTTTGATCTCAAAATTTTGGATTTTATCATAGATCAAATGAAAACTTTTATGGTGTACCCTTGTGTCTTTAACGTGACGATCATCATCTGTTATAAATTCTTCCAAACTTGCCTCAAAAGCCAATCCCGCATTTTTCCAGAAATAAATTGGGCGTTTGGTTTGAAAACTTATTCCGGGAAGCGGACGGGCATTCAGGGACCAGAGAATATTTTGATTGGTGGCGCTTAATCCGCGATATAATTCGGCTTGCTGTTTTCTTCCCACATGAGCAAGGAGCCAATTATTCTGAAAACCTAAATAGGATTCGTCCAGCTGAAGTTTATCTGTAAACCCATCCTGATATAATGCGCCAAGTCCCAGTTCAAAACCGGCATTTTCACTGATTTTATAAGTTGCAAGGCCCGTAATCCAGCCCGAAAAGTTGGTGAGTTCGTCTATGCGGCCACGTTGATTGCTGTGGTTCCAAAACGGGGATTCATCGTCAGAATAAAAGATACCTTTAGCATTCACAGATCCAGAAAATTCGACCTGTTGGGCATTTATTCCGGAAAAAGTCAATAAAAGTAAGATAAGGGGTAGTTTGTGTTTCATATTTGTTTTTTTTTGTTCTGTTTTGGGAATTTGTAGAAAGGTGCTTAATTTAAACGCAAAGGGCGCAAAGTTTTCGCAAAGTCTTGCACTTCCATTCGGCACTTCTGTCAAGTCCTTTTCTAATTTCCAATTCAATAATTATCCTGTTCGTTAATTTTCAATCATCTTTTTTCTTTGCGACCTCAGCGTTTTTTTTCTTGGCGTACTTTGCGGTTAAAAAGAACAAAGTAAAAACGGCAATTCTTAATCTAAATCTATAAAATATTCTAAAACACAACCCCTTTTTTTCTGTTTTATCTCAATTCTTCTGCGCTAATCTGCGGATTTTAAATCTGCGGTCCCGATAGCTTTCGGGAGCGGGAAATTTTTTTATGACGGACTAATAAGTGAAAGAATCTGATTTCGGGTTAAAATTATGTAATTTTAGCAAATAAAAGTTGATGTATGCTATCCATTTTTCAGAAAAAAGAATATTTAATAGACCATCTCGATGGAATTACCGATATACACAACCATATCCTACCGGGAATAGATGATGGCGCGGCAAATATTGAGGATTCATTAAATTTATTGCTGAAATTTAAAGATATTGGAATCCATAATTTTATCGCGAGCCCACATATCATGAACGATTATTACCCCAATACCCCGCAAACAATTAATGCAGCGCTTGAAAAATTAAAAGATAAAATAGCCCAAATCCCAGAATTAAAAGATGTCAAAATCAGGGCCGCCGCGGAATATATGATGGATCAAAGTTTTATGGAACTGCTGGAATCTGAAAAATTGCTCACTTTAAAAGACAATTTTGTATTGGTTGAAATGTCCTATTTCCAGGCACCCATCAATTTAAATGAAATTCTCTTTCAATTACAAACCAAAGGATATAAACCGGTTTTGGCACATCCGGAACGTTATGCTTTTTATCATTCCAAAGACCTGCGAAAATACGAAGAGCTAAAAGATCGCGGCTGCTTACTGCAACTTAATACGCTCTCCCTCACCCCGCACTACGGCACAAACATGCAACAAACTGCATTTCGTTTACTGGAAACAGGGATGTATGATTTTATAGGCAGTGATACTCACAGAATACAACATCTCGAGAAATTAGCAGGCATTACACTTCATAAAAAAATCTCCGGGCCAGTTAAAAAGGTAATAGCCAAAACCAAAGAATACTTTTAACTGTTTTTGCTTTTTGAACCTATTTTAAAGATCCTTTTCCATTTTGATTCCTTATCGGCTCCGTAACCATAACCGTAACCATATGAGTAACCGTATTTGGCTCCATAGGAAAATTTGGAGTAATCCACATCGTTTAAAATTACGGCCAATCCTTTAAGTCTTCCCTGTTGTTTGAGATCTTTCGGGAAATCCAGAAGTTTTTTCTCGGTATATCCGGCACGGACAACATATAAGGTAGTATCGGCCAGCGGACTTATCAAAAGCGTATCGGTAACGATCATGGTTGGCGCGGTATCCACAATTATAAAATCGTAGGATTGGGTAAACTCTTTTAAAAGGTTTTCCATCCTGTCATTCATAAATAATTCAGCAGGATTGGGTGGTATAGAACCAGACAATACCATATCTACCTGAATCTCGCGATCCTGTGAAGTAGTTATAATATCCAAAGGTTGCACATCCAAATCATATAAATAATCAGACAAGCCCTTGCCTTCCAATGGTGCATTTATATAGCGGTGCAATTTTGGGTTCCGAATATCCGCACCTACAAGAAGCACCTTTTTCCTGGTAGTTGCCAGGGTGCGGGCAAGGTTAAAGGAAACAAAAGTTTTTCCTTCTCCTTTAATTGTGGAGGTTACAAATATAATTTCCCCGCGGTTTTCCTTTTTTGCCTTCATCAGGTATGCAAGGTTTGTACGGAGAATTCTAAATGACTCTGCCAGGGGCGAACGGTCATTCAATTGAATAATCTCATTTATTTCTCCGGTAATCTTGGGTATTTCACCCAAAAATGGGACATGTTTAGTAAGTGGGACTAAATCTCCTTTATGATGCACTTTTGTGTCCAGCATAAACCTGACGAACAAAATTAGCAAGGGCAGGATCAATCCGATAAGAAATCCCCCAACTAATATCAACCATGGCTTGGGATCTACCGGGGAAGGAATAGTATATGAAGAATCTATTACTTTAGCCACAGGAGAAGTAACGGCAAAGGCTATAGCGGCCTCTTCCCTGCGTTGAAGCAGGAATAAATACAACTGCTCTTTTATTTGCTGCTGGCGCTCAATCCCCCGCATACCTTTTTCCATTCCGGGAAAAGCGCTAAATTTATTTTGAGAAGTTCTATCCAGTTGATTTAATACCCCTAACTGAATATTCAGGGAACTAACTGTACTTCTGATATTATCCCTCAAGTTTTCCCTTAAAGAATCCAGTTGGGCACTTATAGTTGTTACAGATGGATGTTGAGGCGTGGAAGTTCTTAAATAGGCGTTCCTTTCTAAAACAAGGGCATTGTAAGTAGATATCAATCCCGAAATCCCACCGTCCTGAATTCCCAGGCTTGCAGGCAGCAATTGATAGTCATCCCTTTTATTTAAAAGATCTTCAATAGATCTGATGATCATCAGTTGGGTTTCTATTTCAAAAACCTGTTGTTCTGCCTCGGTAGATTTAGACATGAATTCCTGCGCTTTGCTGCCGACATCCATCAACTGATTTTCCATCTTAAAGGTAGCGATGCCGCCTTCAACAGAATCGAGCTCAGAGGTTATCAATTCCAGCCTGTCCTGAATGAATTCTGTTGTATTTAAAGCCACTTGTCTTTTATCGGTGACTCCATCAGCATTGAATTGAACCATCAGGTTATTGAGAAAATCCTCCGATTTCCTGCTATCCTCCTGAACAATTCCAAGTGAGAGAATATCTGCTGCTTTTCCTTTTGGAACAATTTCCAGTTTGGTAATATAATTTCCAGCTACCCTATCTACCGGGCTAATGTTTATTTGGACTGTTTTTGAATCTTTAAAAGAAGAATTGGCTCCAGACCTTGGAACAATTGAGAATTTCAGGCCATCGAGCTCTATAATTTCCCCAATTTCATGTGTTTTTTCATATCCCCGGGATTCGTCGACCAGATTAAAATCGGTATCAGATTTTGGGGTAACAAAAAGGGTTTTTGACGCTGTGTTGACTATTGAATCGGGGGTAATAAACCGTATTAAAACGGGGCTGCTTTTATAAGCCTCTATAGTAATTACATTGCCTTCAATAAAATAAGAAATATTGTGATCGAGTTCGTCTACAACTTTTGACACCAAACGCTTGGATTTCAGAGCGACGATTTGATTCTCCAGGCTGTTATCATTAAGAGATAAAATTGACCCACCTCCGGAAGGCAATGCGCTTGCTATATTGCTTTCGCTATCCTTTAAGATCATTAAAGAGGCTTGTGTCAAATACTTCGGAATGGTATAACGGTTGTAGAGATAGGCGATTGTACCTCCTAATAAAAGTCCGAAAAGCAACCATTTCCAAAAAGCCAAATATTTAAATATTTCGGCTTTCAAATCGAAGTCAGATTCTTTTTCTTCCGTAAAATCCTGTAATTCCTCCATGAATATCTATCTCGTAAAAAGTGCAATTAAACCAAAAATTGTAGTTCCGATAGAAATCAACCCCATAGGACTGGTTACCCATCCGGCTGATTTCACTTTTCTCAAAGTGGGCTCTACATATACAATATCGTTTTGCTTTAAATAATAGTAAGGATTACTGAAGACATCGGCACTTGTAATATCGACCCTTCCAATAGATTTTACACCATCGGATTCCCTTATCACTAAAATATTTTTTCGCTTGCCGGTATAGCTGATACCTCCTACCGATGCAAATAATTCAGGAATGCTCATTCTCTCATTTTCAACCTTTACAACCGTTTGGCTTCCCGCTTCCCCCAAAACGATCACCCTGAAATTAATTATTCGAACCGCAACAACGGCATCCGTTACATATGCCTTTATTTCATTGGTAAGAAAAGCCTCCAATTCACTTCTGGATTTATTTGCGACTGGGATTTTTCCTAAAACGGGAAATTGAATATTCCCATCTATATCTACCAAATATCCCTGCATCGCCTGGCTTTGACTGCCACCTCCACCTCCACTTTGTTGATTCCCTGAATTCATCCGGAAAGGTGCTGCAACTTCATCATTAAGTGAGGTAACATTTATACTCAAAATATCGTTCACCTCAATAACTGGCTCAAATTTCATAAGGCTTTCCATATTATCCAGTTTCTCTGCATCCTGAAAATAAACAATTTGTTTGCGGCTGGAACAACTTGCCAATAATGCTAAGCTGAATAAAAGAAGAAATATTTTTTTCATAAAGTTGGGGTCAATCCGCAAATATAGCGGGTTATAATTTAACGGGTTAAAGGGAAATATAAAATTCTGTTAAATAAAATTTCTTAAGGAGTTTCTTTTCGGACTTCCTCTGCCTCCCTGTCTAAAATTTCGAAAGAGGAATTATTGCTTATGAATTCCGGAATAAGTTCTTTCATCTTTGTAACAACTTTATCGTTTTTAAGCTTATGTGCGGCTTTGATAATTTCTTCTATGCTTTTATTGATAAATTCATAATCATGGACTTTATCAATACCTATCATAATTTTCTTGTGATGTGTAGGCAGGGTTTTGCATTCATCAGTCAACAACTCTTCGTATAATTTTTCTCCCGGGCGAAGGCCTGTGATCTTTATTTTAATATGTTGGTTTGGAATATAACCGGCAAGTTTGATCATTTTAATGGCAAGGTCCATAATTTTAACCGGCGCCCCCATATCAAAAATAAATATTTCCCCTCCTTTTCCCATGGTTCCGGCCTCGAGTACCAATTGACAAGCTTCAGGAATCGTCATAAAATAACGGATAATGTCTGGATGGGTAATGGTAACAGGTCCTCCTTTAGCAATTTGCTTTTTAAATAAGGGTACTACAGATCCATTGGATCCTAACACATTTCCAAATCGGGTAGTGATGAATTTGGTGGCATTGTCATCTCTTTGCTCCTGGCTGTGATATAAGGATTGCACATACATCTCTGCAGCCCTTTTTGAGGCACCCATGACATTGCTTGGATTCACGGCCTTGTCTGTTGAGATCATAACAAAATGCCCAACCTTATATTTAACACACAGGTCTGCCAAATTTTTTGTTCCTCCTATATTCACAAAAACGGCTTCATGTGGGTTTTCTTCCATCAAAGGCACATGTTTGTAAGCGGCGGCGTGATACACCACATCAATTTTATGATTTTGAAACATAAGTTCCAAGCGTCGTTGATTTCCTACATTACAAATAATACATTTAAAATTCAATCCCGGAAATTTAGATTCTACTTCCAGTTGTAAATGGTGCATTGGAGTTTCTGCCTGATCCAGGATAAGCAACTTTTTTGGGTTGTATTGTGCAACCTGTCTCACTATTTCGCTGCCTATGGATCCGGCTCCCCCGGTTACCAGAATTATTTTTCCGGTTAACTGCTCCACTTTGTTTTCTTTATCAAGTTTTATGGGTTCACGCTCGAGCAAATCTTCAATTTGCAAGGTTTTAACCGTTTGGGCAATCGGCTTGTCTTCATCTTCCCATGAGGAAACAAGTGGTGCATTAAACACCTTAATATTATGCTCCAGGCAGTTCTCCACGATGGTAAATTTTTCTTCTGATGTAAAATTATTTTCTGATAAGATTACAGCTGATGCCCTGAAGGCTTTTACCTGCACGTGAATGGCGGTGGTAAATTTTATTACCGGCTTATCCAAAATCCGGAGACTTTTGTTATGTTTTTTCCTGGTTAAAAAACCAACTATCTTAAATCTTCGGGGATTTTCCAAATCGAGAGCGCCTGCAATTGAAATCGCGTTTTCATCGGCTCCCAGAATTACCGCTCTTAAAAGCACCTCCGATTTATTTGCGACCTTAAAATATTCATACACCTGCTTCACGCTTAACCTGAATAGAAACAACATCGAAAAGGAAATCCACAGATTGATCAACAAACCTCCTATCAGAAAGATCTTTTCCCCTATTACAAAATAAGTGGTGTAATTGATTATTATCAGCGTAATAAAAGAACAGATGGTGGCCATTAACAATTTTAAGGCATCAATGCTGGAAGAATACCGGATAATTCCGGCATAAGTCTTAAACACAAGAAAAAACAGCATATTTACAAGGATTACCAATAAGGCCTTTGATGGAAAATCCAGCAGTATATAATAGGTTGGGGTGAGGTCGACAATTATTAAAATAGTTAACAAGGTGGAGACCGAAATCAAAAAAATATCAATAAAAAATACCGCCCATCTCGGCAGGTATTTGATATTGCGCAAATCTAATCTGGTATCTTCCCCCGACAGGCTATACTTGATAGCATTTTTTATGCGGTTCAACATTTTTTAGATATAAATTATAACTAACTTTTAAAACAATTTTTAACTGAAGACGCAATTCTTTTCCTGTCATCATCGGTTAAATTTGACCCGGAAGGCAAACACAATCCATTTTCAAAAACCTCTTCAGCTACCCCGCTTCCGTAAAATGGCATTCCGCCAAACACAGGTTGCAAGTGCATAGGTTTCCATAAAGGCCGGCTCTCAATATTTTCCTTTTCCAGAAATAAGCGCATATCTTCACGGGAAATACCGTTTGTTTTTGATTCTTCCACATTAATGACCGTCAACCAGTGATTGCAAAAATAATCCTGATTTGGTTCGCTAAATACTTCAACTCCGGCAATAGGGGCAAATAATTTTTTATAAAATTCGTGCATTTTTCTGCGAAGTGCAACATGTTTGTCCAAAATTTCCATTTGGCCTCTTCCAATTCCAGCACAAATATTGCTCAACCGGTAATTATATCCAATTTCGCTGTGCTGATAATGTGGAGCATCGTCCCTTGCCTGAGTTGCCAAAAACACCGCTTTTTGCTTCTCAGTATTATTTCGGGTTACAAGGGCGCCTCCTCCCGAAGTCGTTATTATTTTGTTTCCGTTAAATGAAAGCACTCCCAAATCTCCAAAAGTACCGCATTTTTGTCCCTTATAGGAACTTCCCAAAGCTTCGGCGCTATCTTCGATCACGGGAATATTGTATTTTTTTGATAGTTTCTGAATTTCTTCAACTTTATATGGCATTCCGTATAAATGTACGGCAATAATTGCTTTCGGCGTTTTTCCCTTTGAAATCCGGTCTTTTATTGCTTCTTCCAGATGAATTGGGGATAAATTCAAGGTATCCCTCTCGCTATCAATAAACACCGGGATCGCACCTAAATAGGCAATTGGATTGGCGGAAGCGGCAAAGGTCATACTTTGGCAAAGCACTTCATCACCGGGTTTTACGCCTAACAGGATAAGCGCTAAATGAAGGGCTGCTGTACCCGAACTAAGAGCTGCGACCCCTCCGGAAGCATTAAAATGGGGAGAATTTTGGAACAAATATTTTTGAAGATCTTCCTCAAAACCGGTAACATTGGGACCCAACGGTGCAATCCAGTTTTTATCAAATGCCTGTTTTATGTAATCCTGCTCCGTTCCTCCCATATGGGGAGAAGAGAGCCATATTTTTTCTTTATTCATTCTCTAAATAATTGTATTTTATAATTTTTCCCGGATTTCCAACAACCACGGCGAAATCAGGAATATCTTCCAAAACCACAGCCCCGGCCCCAATAGTAACCCATTTCCCAATTTTCACGCCCGGAATAACCACACCTCCAATGCCTATATGGGAACCTTCACCAACAATTACATCGCCGGCAAGGGCTGAATTAGGAGATATGTGAACATAATCCCCTAATTGACATTCGTGTTCCACAGTTGCGCCGGTGTTTATAATGCAGTGATTTCCAATAATAACTTCAGCATTGACAGAAGCATTGGCCATGACAACTGTTCCCACGCCAAGTACAACGGTGGATGCAAGTACAGCAGAACTGTGGGAAATCCCATTATGGAATTCCCCTTCGAATTTTTTGGCTACCTTTTTTCTGATCTTATTATCCCCAATTGCCAATACCGTTCCACGCATTAACAGCTCATCTGAAAGCTTGTGAACCACTTTATAACCGGAAACTTCAGTTAACTGAAGATTATCGTCAAAAATAGCATCTATAGAAATATCCCTGGATTTTGCGATGTCTATAATCACTTTTGAATGTCCGCTGGCTCCGTATATATTCATATTCAATTATTGCCGTTAAAAGGTTCGGTGGTAGCCATATTTTGAGTGTTGATCCCTTCAGAAATGATCACTTTTTTAATTGTTTTAAACAGTATTTTCATATCCAGGCTAAACGAAAGGTTTTCAACATACCAAACATCATATTCAAGTTTCCTGGTCCAACTGATGGTATTTCTGCCGTTTACCTGGGCCCAGCCTGTAATTCCCGGTCGAACCGAATGTCTTTTTTTCTGTCTCGCGTTGAAAATTGGCAGATATTCGGGCAACAATGGCCTGGGACCAATTAAACTCATCTCGCCCATTAAAACATTGATCAGTTGTGGAAGTTCATCGATGGAGGTTTTTCTCACAAATTTGCCTATGCCAGTCAGTCTGTCTGCATCGGGAAGTAACATCCCATTTTCATCCCGCTCATTGGTCATGGTCCTGAACTTGACAATTTTGAAGATCTGTTCGTCTTTTCCTGGCCGGTTTTGAAAGAAAAAAGGATTCCCCTTATTTGCCAGTGCTAACAAAAGGATGACTATGAACAGGATGGGACTTAAAACTACCAATGCCATAAAAGCAATTAAAAAATCGATTATATGTTTAAAAAAAGATTTATACATCCCCAAATTTAGCCTGTTATTTCCAATTAAAATATCTCAAACCCAAAGAATTATCTTATCTAAAAATTAATGCGTATAAAGTTTTCCTCGGTTCACTCATTAAAGGCTCTAAGTGAGCGCGAAAGTACGATAATCAAAGTTAAGGTGATCTTATCTTTTGAAATTGTTGATTGGGGATTCGTTAATTCGGGATTCGTGATTCGGGATTCGTAAAATTCGTTGATTTGGAATTTGGAATTTGGGATTTAGGAGTTGGGAGTTTTCAATTTTTCAACCACAAACTATAAACAACAAACTACAAACCACTTGTCAAACTCCAAACCACAAACCATAAACTACAAACCACTTTCTAACTCTTGGTACTCTTTTAAAAGAATCTTCCAAAATTCCTTGCGTTCATAATTTGACGTGATTTCACGCCTTGCCTTTGAGGCTATTGAGAACCTTAAATCTTCATTCCCCAATAGGTTCAACATAG
>Ga0314774_1002321_pt1 | contig 10875 bp, 12 predicted proteins | sample MetaGCBIA2018_FD_204515 | JGI IMG/M metagenome (GOLD analysis project Ga0314774, IMG submission 204515) | Cryopeg brine microbial communities from Beaufort Sea near Barrow, Alaska, United States - CBIA 2018 | ecosystem: Environmental > Aquatic > Marine > Coastal | place: USA: Alaska | collected... | reverse complement strand
CTAATCTATTTAAAAATATAAAATTATGAAAACAAAAACTTTAGGAATTGTAATTGCCATCATAGGAATACTCATGATTATTTATACCGGGTTCAGTTATATGACCACAGAAAAAGTAGTTGACTTCGGTCCGATGGAAATGAGTATGGAAGAAAGTCACCCAGTGCAATGGTCTCCAATTGTTGGTGTAATATTACTGGTTGGAGGAATTGTAATTGTTGCTATGGACAGAAAAAAGGGATAAGTTGTAGGTTGTAAGTTATAAGTTGTAAGTTGTAAGTTGTAAGTTTTAAGTTTTAAGTTGTAAATACGTAAATGTAATTAAAACTCAATTTTACAGGTTATATAGAACAAATACATTTTTTATATTTAAGAAAAGCATCACTTTTTAAAAAGTGATGCTTTTTCATTTGGTAAAAGTCAAATCGATTTTTATTTTGTCATAAATGACTAAACCTTAGTGAACTAAAGATTTTTTACAACAAAAATTCAAAGATATGTGAATTGTGTAACTATTTTATAAAATTATGTAAGCCATCCCTTTGTAAATGGAGCCATCTTTGTACCATCAATAACTGGGACAACTAAGCCGCAGTTTAAAAATCATCATAATGAGACTAAATAATATAACCCCGATAGCAGCAATGCTATTATTCGTATTAATTGGATTTGGAAGTTGCACAAATGATCAAGATGCAGCTTTAACTGCTGACGTAGCTGCAGACAAAGATGCTGCTGTTTTAGGAATGGAAAAATCTTTTGAACAATCAAAAGGTAAAGAATTAAAAACAGTAAACCTAGGCGTTGCGGGTGACTTTGTAATTCTTTCAAAAACAGGAATTACAAGTGTCTATAAATCTTCTATTTTAGGAGATATTGGAACAAGTCCAATCACTGGTGCAGCAATGGTAGTAGATTGTACGGAAGTAACAGGTTCAGTATTTTCAGTTGATGCTGCAGGTCCTGCTTGTATAACTACAAGTGCCACAATGCTAACTTCAGCAATCGGTGATATGCAAACAGCATATACTGATGCTGCAGGAAGATCTAATCCAGATTTCTTGAATTTAGGCGCTGGAACCGTTGGTACTGTAACACTTTTACCTGGTCTTTACAAATGGTCAAGTTCAGTGAACATCCCAACAGATATCACTATTTCTGGTAGCTCTACAGATATATTTATTTTCCAAGTTGCTGGTACCCTTAAAATGAGCTCTGGAGTAAGAGTTACTTTAGAAGGTGGTGCACAGGCTAAAAATATTTTCTGGGTAGTTTCTGATGCTGTTACTTTTGGAACAACAAGTCATTTTGAAGGAAACATATTAGGACAAACAGGAATCAATATGCAAACTGGCGCAACCATGAATGGAAGAATGTTAGCCCAAACAGCTGTAACCCTACAAATGAATACAGTTAACAAACCAGAATAAATAATACAATCAAAATCCCTCTTTAAAAGGCTGTCTGAAAAGACAGCCTTTTTTTGTGCGCATAATTGAATTTACCAAAAAAATTCTATGTTTTATCCTAACATTTGAATCACTTTCTCCTAAATCATACTATAACTGTCCAATATGTGAATTTTGTAACTTTTTTAAAAAGTTATGTAACTTCCTCAGAGATGAATGAGCTTAACTTTACCAATCATTCATTTTTGAATAAAAGTTAGAAAATAACCCCAAAATACAGATTTTAATACTGTGAAACATTGATATTAATATTTAAACATATTGAAGGTACCTATAAGAAAACAGTATGAAAAAATTAAAAATTTTAAATATAAAAAAGGTAAAAAATCTAGCGACCGAACGGTCTGTTAAACTCAGTGAAAAAACGCTTGATCAAACAGAAAAAGCAAATGGTTTTTTAACAGAAGTTGGAGATTTGTCGCTTTTCATAAAACAAATAGCAAGGGAAACTTTTTCTCGCAATTTCGAATTTAAGGAATTTTTACGCCAGTGTTATGAAATAGGCAATAAATCATTACCGCTTATAATTATTACAGGAACCATTATGGGACTTGTGCTCACCATTCAATCTCGTCCGGCTATGGCTAAATTTGGCGCCGTCACTATGTTGCCGGGAATGGTAGCCGTATCGCTTATACGCGAAATTGGCCCAATTATCACCGCTTTAATTTGTGCCGGTAAAATTGGTTCGGGGATGGGTGCAGAATTGGGATCAATGAAAGTAACGGAACAAATTGACGCCATGGAAGTTTCTGCAACCAATCCTATAAGGTTTCTCGTGGTAACGCGGGTACTTGCTGCAACATTAATGCTGCCAATTTTGGTGCTTTTTGCTGATGCATTTGGGTTCTTGGGAAGTTGGATTGGCGTTAATATAAAAGGAGACGTGTCTCTGGTGTTATATATTTATCAGGCATTTGGGTCTATCGATTTTTTAGATTTCTTTCCAGCCTTAATTAAAACCTTCCTTTTTGGGGCCGTCATTGGCATTGTAGGGTGCTATAAAGGATTTACAGCCGGAAGAGGCACAGAAAGTGTTGGCAAAGCTGCAAATGCCGCAGTGGTATTGTCATCCTTACTGATTATTATTGTTGATATGATCGCTGTACAAATAACAGATATGTTGTTATGAAAAATTCGCAAGAAGCCAGTTTAGAAAATATTTCAAAAGAAAAAGCAACTGCTGAAATATTGATAGAAATAAAAAACCTGAAGAAGTCTTTTGGTAGACTGGAAGTGTTAAAAGACATTTCCTTAAAACTTCACAATGGCGAAAATTTAGTTGTTCTCGGAAAATCGGGATCAGGAAAGTCTGTGCTTATTAAATGCATTGTCCGTTTATTAAATCCTGATGGCGGCAAAATTAAGCTGCTCAACAAAAATGTAGAAACTCTAAGAGGAAAAAAATTAAATGAATTAAGAAAAAAAATCGGTTTTCTTTTCCAAAGTGGTGCTTTGTATGATTCTATGACGGTAAAACAAAACTTGGAATTTCCGCTGCGAAGAATTAAAAGAAATCTAAATGAGCAGGAAATTGACAAAAAAGTAAAAGAAGTGTTGGAGAATGTTGGACTTGCAGATGTTTTGGATAAAATGCCTTCACAACTATCCGGCGGCATGAGAAAACGAATAAGTTTGGCAAGATCCATTATTTTGGATCCGGTAATTATGTTGTATGATGAACCAACAACCGGACTCGACCCGGTAACTTCAGATGAAATAAGCGAACTTATCAATTCCGTTCAAGAAAAATACAAAACTTCTTCCATCATTATTACTCATGATATTGCTTGTGTGCGCATTACCGCCGACCACATTATTATGTTGCACGAAGGATATATTTATGCGGAAGGAAAACTTTCTGAATTTGAAAAATCGGATGACCCTTTGGTTATGTCCTTTTTTAAATAATAAAACAATCAAAAAACAAAATCAAATAACAACACTATTAAAAAAAAATAATATGAATACACACTCAACAAAATTCAAAGTACGATTAGGTCTTTTCGTGGCTTCAGGGTTTGTGCTCTTTGCCATTGCAATATTTTTGATAGGCCGACAAAAAAACTTATTTAATCCTGTTTTTAGCCTTTCCACAACTTTCTATAATGTGAGCGGATTACAGGTTGGCAACAATATTCGGTTTTCAGGAATCAATGTTGGAACGGTCGACAATATTAAAATTATTAATGATTCAACAGTAATTGTAAATATGATTGTTCAGAAAGATGTGCAGAAATTTATTAAAACAGACGGAATGGTGCTTATCGGTTCAGAAGGAATTATAGGCGATCGGGTTTTAATTATTACTCAGGGAAGCGGCGAGACAAAATCAGTGAAAAGCGGGCAATTTCTTTCATCGGTTGAACCTGTTGAAACTGATGCCATTATGGCCAGCCTTGATATTACCGCACAAAATGCGGAAATTATTTCAGGACAAATAATAGAAATTTTATATGATATCAATCAAGGAAAGGGAACGCTTGGGATGCTGATACAGGATACCACTATGGCCGAAAGTCTTAACAAAACAATGGGCAATCTGCAAAAAAGCAGTAAAGGATTGAATGAAAATATGAAAGCTGCCAAAAGTAATTTCCTTTTGAGAGGCTATTTCAGGAAAAAAGAAAGAGCGGCTGAGAAAAAAAAGGAAGAAGCTGCTGATGCAAAAAAAGAAGCCGCTGAGGCAAAAAAAGAAGCAGCTGAGGCAAAAAAAGAATAAGCAGAGTTCCTGATATTAAAAACAGATAGAATTGATTTCTAAATTCTCAATACTAAAAATCCATTAAAGGTGTGAATTATGTAACAATTATAAAAAGTTATGTAATACCCCAAATAATAATGTGACATACCTTTACCATATGATGAGTAATGAACTACTAAAGAAAGATGAAAATGAAAAACTCTGCTAATTTAAAAAGAAACTGGTTTGAAACAAAAGAAAAGCTGAAGACAAAGTTCGTTAAGCTTACAGACAATGATTTTATTTTTGCAGAAGGCAGACAAGCTGAAATGATAGATAGGCTTCAGCTAAAACTAGGGCTGCCAAAAGAAGAAATTCAAAAAATTATTTCTGATCTATAATTTGAAAAAGTAATTAAGTAGTAACAAAAAAACCAAAAAAATGAAAAAATTAATTTTTACAATTACAGCATCCATATTGCTAACAGGCGCTATTTTCACAAGTTGTAACACTGCCGCTGAAAAAGTTGAAAACGCGAAAGATAAGTCTGTTAAAGCAGATGAAGATTTCAATATCGCAAATGAAGAATATTTGGCAGATGTTGAAAATTTTAAGAAAGAAACTACCGTAAAGATTGACACCAATAAACAAATGATCGCCGACTTTAATTTGAAAATAGCATCTGCAAAAAAAGATGCAAGAGCCTATTATGTTGAGCAAATTACCATATTGGAACAAAAAAATATTGCAATGAAAGAAAAATTGGATGCATATAAAGTTAGCGGAAAGGACAATTGGGAAACATTCAAAACAGAATTTAGCAGTGATATGGATGAATTGGGGGAAGCCTTTAAAAACTTTACGGTTAAAAACGAGTAGCTAACTTAGGAAATAGGGATTAGGAAATAGTTTAAATTAAACAAACCTGCCAGCCGAAGCGTAATACATTGAAACAAATACACGATTAAACAATTAAACACATAAACAATTAAATCATGGGAAATCTACTTTACACATTTGCAGTTATTTTAATTATTCTTTGGGCCATTGGATTCGTTGGTTATAGTATGGGTGGAATCATTCATATTTTATTGGTAATTGCTGTAATTGCAATTCTCTTTAGATTAATTTCTGGAAGAAGCATTTAACAAATTAATATTGATTTAAGTTTTTATAAAATATCGTTGCTTTTTGAAGCTTCGATATTTTTTTTGAATTGCATAGCGTAAGTAACCAGTTCAATAAATGGTCATTTTTAAAACGGTTAACACCTAGATAAATATTATATCTTATAATTGGTTTAATGTTCAACATTGGGAAAATATTTGATATTGATCAGTTTTTAAATTGATTAATATCATAGTGTCGAATAATTGATATTGTTAATTTAGTAAAATGCAATCATTAAAAGATTAATTAATAAACCAATTTTGGATTAACCTTTTGTCAGGAATGCGTCAGGTTTTCAGATAAACATATAAACAACTAAACATATAAATCATGGGAAATCTACTTTACACATTTGCTGTTATCCTGATTATTCTTTGGGCCATTGGATTCTTAGGATATAATATGGGCGGAATTATCCATATTTTATTGGTGATCGCAGTTATTGCAGTTATTCTAAGAATTATTAGAGGGTGATAAAACCTTAAAAAAAACTTTTTAAATTATGGTAAAAATTTAAAATAAGGTTAAATAATTCCCATTTATTAACTAATAATTATCTAAATAGTTAAAACTTTTATGATTTTATTATTACAATCCAAGGACATCATATCAAAATAAAACCCCAGTTTTTTTCAAAAAATAAAAAAATAAAAAAATAAAAAATAAAAATATTCGTGAATTTGAACAGTGTCTTAAAACCAAAAAAAATCATTAAATATTAATTATAATACTATAATTCAGTCAGTTATGATTCCGCCTTAAAAATACATGTCTTTTTATTCACAAAACAAAATGTGTGAATTATACAACTCTTTGACAAAATTATGTAACGAATTTCCTCTATAATGGGTGCAACTTTGTACTAATAAAAATTGCTCACCCCACAAAAACAAAAATTATGAACTTTAAAATCCAAAAATTATGATCTCTAAAAAATTACTTACAACAATTGCCTTTGCATTTGTTCTATTATTTTCAGGCTGCGCAAAAGACGATTTCGATCAAATCGATGGTGTTTGCCCGCTTGTTGTTTCAACAGTCCCTAAAGATAAGGCTATTGACGTGCCTTTAGACCAGATTATTACTGCAACGTTTAATGAGAAAATGAACCCAACAACAATTTCTGGAGCTTCTTTTACCATTAGCGCAAATGGTGCATTGATAGATGGAACAGTTTCTTATAACGGTTTAACTGCAACATTTGATCCTAAAGATGCCCTAGAGCCAGACACGGAATATACTGGAACCATTACTACTATGGCTAAAGATGAAAGAGGAAATGCTTTACAAGAAGATTATGTATGGACATTTACTACTTTGCCGGAATATACAGTTACAATAATAACAAATCCAACTCCTGGCCCAATTACCACCGGTGCTGGTGTATATTTAAAAGGCACTGCAGTACCTATAACCGCTGCGCTGTATGAAAATTACACATTTATCAACTGGACGACAGTAGGCGGAGTTTTCGTTTCAAACCTTCCAACTTACACATTACCTCCTTTAATGGACAACGTAAGCTTGGTTGCAAATTATACAATTAATGCGTTTGAAGTAATTTTAGAAGTAAACCCACCTAACAGTGGAACTACTGATGGTGCACGTTTCTATAACTTTGGATCTACAGCAACTGTTAAAGCAATTGCAAATACCGAATATAATTTTGTGAACTGGACAAATAAAACTACCGGACTTCCAGTTTCACCAGATGCAGAATACTCATTTACTGTAAATGGAACCACAACTTTGGTGGCCAATTTTGTACTTAAAACCTATACTTTAGATGTTACTATTATTGGCTCTGGTACTGTTACAAAAAGCCCAGTAAATGGTCCTTATAATCATGGATCTATAGTAACGCTTACGGCTCAAGCAGCTACTGATTTTGTATTTACAGGGTGGAGTGGCCCAGATGGAACAGGAATAATCAGTCCGTTACCAGTGACTATGGATGGCAATAAAAATATTACTGCTACTTTTACCGCTAAAATAATACCAGTTAATGCTGGCTTATGTCCTAATCCTGAAATAGATTTAGGATCGGCACGTAATTATGCAATTCTTGCAGAAACTGCAATTACAACTACAGGCGTAACCTCAATTACTGGTGATGTGGGAATAAGTCCTAATAAAGCAATAGGAATGGAAGGATTTACCTTAATTATGGATTCTGGTGGAAAATTTTCAACCTCAAATTTGGTAGATGGAAAAATTTACGCATCCGATTATACGCCTCCAACACCTTTAAATGTAGGCTTAGCTATAGGTGATATGAAAATAGCATATGATGCCGGTATGGATTTAGCTCCAACAGCCGTAACTAATTACAACGGTGGAAATCTTAGCAATGAAACATTAGTTGCAGGTGTCTATAAATTTGGAACAGATCTTAATTTAACCAATACTATTACATTAGATGGTGGCAATACAGATTGTGCTGCATTTGTTTTCCAAATTTCAGGAAAACTTATAGTAAACCCGAACACTAAAATCATCTTAATAAATGGTGCAAAAGCCGATAATATTTACTGGGTGGTTGCAGGTTCAGGCGCTACACTTAATACAGATGTTGATTTCAGCGGAACAATTTTATCACAAACATTGATCTCTCTTGCACAACGTACTGTAGTTAATGGAAGATTATTGGCGCAATCAGCTGTTACATTAATTGGAAATACAGTTGTAATGCCTTCTAATTAAATAAATAATAATTATCCCTCGCCAATTGGCGAGGGTTTTAATAAAGAATTCAATAATTAAAAATCTTTAATTCATAAAAAAATGAAAAATAAAACAACTATAAAAAAGGGATTGGGTTTTTCCAGCTCCTTTAAACAAATCCTGAAAGGCCTTATTATAGGTGCCTTGATTATAACAGGGATTCAATCGCCGCTTCAAGCACAGGAAGTAGAATACTCAAAACCTTCTTGGTACTTTGGTGTTGCCGGCGGTGCAAACTTTAATTTCTATGATGGTTCAACACAACAGTTGAATGCAGCTTTCACTCCTGCCACTACTTTTCATGAAGGTGATGGTATAGGATTGTTTCTTGCGCCCAGCATAGAATTTCACAAACCTGATACAAGATTCGGATTTATTTTACAAGCCGGATTGGATAGCCGTAAAGGTGATTTCGACCAACAATTAACCGATTGTAATTGTCCAGCCGATTTGTCAACCGACTTAAGCTATATTACTGTAGAACCAAGTTTGCGTTTTGCGCCAGCTAAAGGAAATTTCTATATATATGGTGGACCAAGATTTGCTTTCAACCAAGACAAAGCATTTGTTTATCAACAAGCAATAAATCCAGATTATCCTAATTCGGTAGCTCCTGCAGATGTAGAAGGTGATTTTAGTGAGGTGGAAAAAACAATTATCTCTGGACAAATTGGTATGGGTTATGATATGCAATTGTCTAAATCAACCAGCAAAACACAATTGGTGCTTTCACCTTTTGTAGCTTATCATCCTTATTTTGGACAAGATCCACGTTCCATAGAAACTTGGAACTTAACCACAATAAGAGCGGGTGTTGTTCTTAAAATTGGTAGCGGCCATAAAATTTTACAGGTTGAAGAAGTGGTTGCAGAAATTCCGGAAGTTGAATTTATGGTTAATGCACCTTTAAACGTTCCTGGAGAAATAAGGGTAACTGAAACTTTCCCATTGCGTAACTATATCTATTTCGATAAAGAATCTACAGATATTTCAAAACGTTATGTATTGTTAAACAAAGATCAGGTAAATAACTTTAAAGAAGATCAAGTTGAAGTGTTTAAACCTGATACCGTATTGGCAGGACGTTCAAAACGTGAAATGACCGTTTATTACAATATTCTAAATATTCTTGGCGATCGTATGGAAAAAAATCCTACCTCAACAATTACTTTGGTTGGATCTTCACAAAATGGTCCTGCAGAAGGAAAATTAATGGCAGAATCTGTTCAAAAATATTTGGTGGACGTATTCGCAATTGATGCAACAAGAATAGCCATTGAAGGAAGAAACAAACCAAAAATTGCAGCAGAGCAAAGAGGAGGAACACGTGAGTTGGCATTGCTGAGAGAAGGAGATCGCAGAGTTTCTGTTGAAAGTAATTCCCCAGCCTTGTTAATGGAATTCCAAAGTGGTCCAAATGCTCCTTTGAAACCAGTAAAAATTGTTACTGTGCCAGAAGCACCAATTGAAAGTTACGTTACTTTTAAAGTAGACGGAGCAGATGAAGCATTTAGCACTTGGCAAATGGAACTTACAGATGAAGATGGAACTGTACAAAATTACGGTCCTTACACGCAAGAAGAAGTGAGTATTTCCGGGAACGATATTTTAGGCACAAGTCCTGAAGGAGATTACAAAGTGAAAATGATCGGCACAAACAAAACCGGTGAGATTGTAACTAAAGAATCTAATGTACACATTGTAGCCTGGACACCTTCTAAAGTTGAAGAAGGAATGAGATTCAGTATTATTTATGAATTTGATGATGCAAAAGCTATTGCGATGTACAACAAATATCTTTCAGAAGTTGTAGCTCCTAAAATTCCAGCCAACGCAAAAGTGATCATTCACGGTCATACTGATGTTATTGGTGAGGAAGATTATAACCAAACATTGTCTGAAAAAAGAGCAAATGATGCTAAAACCACTTTACAAAACAGTGTGTCTAAATTAGGCACAACTGGTGTTACTTTTGAAGTAACCGGAATGGGTGAAAATGAAGATGCAGCTCCTTTTGGAAATACACTTCCTGAAGAAAGATCATACAACCGTACTGTTATTATTGATATTGTACCACAAAAATAAATTCTATAACAAGTTATAGAAGGTTGTTTGAAATGGAAAATGACAGGGTTTTTTACCCTGTCATTTTTTTTTGTATCTTTAAGTGTGAATTATGTAAGTTTTAATAAAAAATATGTAACTTTATAAGGCATAATATATTGCATATTTACTATATAACTATTTTTAACAATTTTAAACAGTAACAAAATGAAAAAAACAAGACTTTATTTAATGATAATGATGTTATCATTAGGTGCATTTACAACAGTTAACGCTTCTGAAAAAAATCCTGCAAAAACTACTACAGAAATTCCTGCAGAAATTCAAGTGATGCTGAATCGTCTGGAAGAAATTAAAGACATGGACAAATCAGAAATGGAACGTGCAGAAAAAAAAGAGCTTCGCAAAGAAGTTCGTTCAATTAAATCAGAAATAAGATCTTCCGGAAATGGTATCTATATTTCAGTTGGTGCAGTTATTATTATTTTACTTTTAATAATTTTACTATAATTATCAATTGATTTGTCATCAATTTAAAATGACTAAAACCCTATTAGATTCTTTAACTTGTTTTAGAATATTATTTGAATGAAAAAAGGACACGGAAAAACCACCTGTCCTTTTTTTATTCTTATTTTTTTTCACTAGCATCCGAAAGTCGGCATTTTAAAAAGCCCTCAGAATCCTATATTTTTGAGTTCAACAAAAAACTGTATAAACATGGGACTCTTCAGGCGAAACAAAAATAACAATAAACCAATAATT